>Ga0224555_1002792_pt1 | contig 19463 bp, 17 predicted proteins | sample 714S23034metaG_FD_180687 | JGI IMG/M metagenome (GOLD analysis project Ga0224555, IMG submission 180687) | Peat soil microbial communities from Stordalen Mire, Sweden - 717 S2 30-34 | ecosystem: Environmental > Terrestrial > Soil > Wetlands > Peat | place: Sweden: Norrbotten County, Stordalen...
AACATCCAGTAAAGTGAACTAAAGTGAAGAATCAAGCCACGATCGGTTGTGTATTATAGAGGCTAGATGCATATATGGCTGATTTTACGGGGGTTGAGCTGACCAGAGAAACCATATGTCCCACGTAAACCCCGTCGAACACCTCGGGACAATTGAAAACTGAAAACCAATGGCTTACAATCGGGCGTTTTCCCTCGTAAAACAAGCTTTTTGTAATCAGAAATTGCCTTTGAGTTTAGCGAACTTACAAATCTGACTTTTTGAAAATGAAAAATAACTGAATGTTTCTCTTGTGCTCTATGCCAAATCGAGGAGAATCAGGTGAAAGAGAAGCTTCTACGTCTACAGGCCCAAGTACCCCATCCTGGGGGCCAAGGTAACATGGATTCTACGTGCGAGGAGAACCTTTTTACCGCGTCCCGTGCATGCCTATTCATCGCCAACCGGACGTGCTTCTGAACTGCTCCAACTTCTCCCGGACCGAAGACGCTCAAGTGGAGTAGAATTCATCGGAATCCGCAACCCTTTTGGTCGTGTTCGTGCTGCAGCATCAGCAGAGGCTTGGTTTCTTTTAGGTCAAACCAAGCCTTTACCGTTTTCGGTATGTACCACACTCGCCGTCCGCGTTTGACAAAAGGGATCTGCCTAGCCTTGACCTGCTTGCGGAGCCACGCCATGCTGGGTCGGCTGGCGGTCTCCGGCCAAAACATTTCCAGGATCCGTTCACCTCGTACCAATTGATCCATCTCTGAAAGCGGGCTGGGTGTGCCAGCCGAGGCTGTAAAAGCGGGCGTGGCCCGTGGAACTTGGGTTAGCGGCGCCTGCTCCTGCTCATTACTATTCATACCCTTTTGTTTGGCAGCGATTGCTTCGGCGTCATAACCGCAAACGCCGCCACGTAGGTTTTGCTGCCGGCACTAGCCTGGATTTCCACGGAGAGCAATTCGCCTAACACCGGCGGCAAAAGCGGTTGAGTTTTTACCGGCGTCGCGCGGCTTGTCCCCGGCTTCTGTCCGCACCTGGCGGCGGTTTCGACGGGGTCCGACGGCGGTGCGCGAGGTGCTCAAGGCGGAGGGCTTCGCCGCCTTGCCCCGCCGCCTGGATGAGGAACGGTCCCAGCGCCCGCGCCCAACCGTCGAAGCGGTGGCCGATGTGCGCGCTCTATCGATGGCCCCGCGCCAGTTCCTCACCACCGGCGGAGGCTTGTTCTTGCCCCATCTGGCCCGCCTGCCGGTGGAGACTCTGGCCCAGGCTGCTCGCCTGCCGGGTTCCAAAATGATTCCCCCCGGCCCATGCCTTGCGCGCCTGCCTGGCCCTCAAACTCTGGTCGCTGGAGCGCAAAAGTCATGTCATGTCCCTGGTGGCCGACGGGGGCTTGGCCCTGTTCTCCGGCCTCAACGTCACCCCAGCTCGCACAACCGTCTGGATTGAAACCGCTGGGGATGTGCCTGGCGGTATTCTTGCCAGAACAAGTGGAGCGTGACACCCTTCCGCCGCACCTATTGTTCAATCTCTGCACAGGGCGAAACTTCGCTCGTCGGCGTCGCCTCTGGACAAGGCCGCCAAGCATCTGGGCCCATAAAAATGGACGTCTTCCTGGGCAGCTATCGGAGTATAGGGTGCCTGGTGTGACGATTACTTGAGGTTTCCAATCGAAGAGCGTTTTTACCTGGCCAATTGAATGGGAACGATGTCCGATCAAAATCGAAATCATGCCCAATGTTTTCATCGGAATACGCACGGTTAACCTTTAGACCTTGGCATTGAGCCCGTGAGCCAGCAATTTCTGGAAGTGATCCGACATCCAGGAGTGTAGCGTCTGGACGGTCACTCCGATTCTACCGGCATACTCCTCACGGGTTATCGCAGGATCAGTTTCCCGGAGCTCTTTGAATTTGCGCACATGCTCGATGATTTGAGGGGCCGTATGCCGATTAGTTTCTTGAAGCAGATCTGCTTTGGAAAAGTGCTTGCGCACCGTGCTGTACGGAATGCCGCGCCGTTCCGCGTATTTTTTTGCGCTCAATTCCTTGTCTTCCAATTTGCAGGCTTTAAAGTCCTTGATCATCCATTCGATCTGCTCTGGAGTCCGGTGAATATGGTTCACACCTTCATTTTTCTCACCTTCGGCGACGTTGCGAACGCCTTTTTTCCAGGACGCGATAGTGAACTCACTCACGCCGATCTTGGCCGCAAATTCGCGTTGCGACATTCCGCTTTTTGCCAGATCGTCAAGGAGCTTGGCGATTTCCTCCGGAGTCCGATGCCTTACCTCCTTGGTCTTGCCAGCGTCACTTAAATACCTGTAAAGAGTGTTGTATGGCACGCCCCTTTTCTTCGCGAATTGCGTCATCGATATCCCGTCTTTCGCGGCCTGTTCGAATTCTCTTAAAAGCTTCTGGATATCTTCCTCAGAACGCTGCTGCCTGAACCCAACTGCTTGAAGCATGTCAGTTAAGGTAGATTTGCCCATTCCCTTTTCCTTCGCAAAATCGTCCTGATTGATTTTGTCCCCCGCCTTGATCCGCCTTATGTATTCATCTACGATTTGCTGTCGTTCCTCTTGAGTGAATTTGGGCGCCTTACTGCTATACCCCTTTCGGCGCACGGGCATATCCTTGGCAGCTTGGTTGAAGACATCAGCATCATCGGCAATCCGTTGTTCCGTGGCAATTACATGCGAATTCCGAAACTCATCCAATTTATGCCCAAACGGCAGCAGCCTTTCCCGATTCTCGCCCAGTGATTTGGCCATTGCCGTGTAACCGACGGTCCAATGTTCACGAGAATACTTCTTGTCTTGGAAGCATTTGTAAACGAACTCGACGCTGCGCTTGCCGGTACTGAAATAATTCGCAGATCTATCTGCATCCTCAAAAAGCAGGAAATGCGCAGTCAAGCCCGACCGGCGCAGGCCATTCTTCGGGTAGTTTTGACGGGTGGAGACGAGCCCATGCAAAATATCTTCCAAGAGCCACCGGTTCAGACATTTTAGGTTTGCGCCAGATATGCCTGTTGATTTCGACTTTTCCATTATGTGCTTCGCGCGATCCCTTGGCTGCCGATCGAGGTCCGGAAAAAGAGATGGATCGAAAATCGACTGGCCATTCATCAGATCATTCAGCCGGCAGGCGATTATTTTAGGCACCTCCTTATTGTTGATGGAGCATTTTTGAATCAGCTCAACGTCCTTCGGCGGGATCCCTCGAAGGATTAGAGTTCCCGTAAAAGATGGCTTCCGCAAGAACTGTACGAGGCGCCCGATGTCGGGGAAATCCAGCGCGGGATCAAATGGCGCATAAGCAAAATCCTCGCACGGCATTTGATCAGCTAAAGATAAATGATCAGCCCAAGACTCTTCCCAGAATCCAACCCAAGCCAGAATCCGCATCCTTGTCGTGGGCATGAACCCTTCCTTGAGAAACGTCGTGCTCCACCGATTAGTCTTCATGAGGAAAAAGGCCATGTAATAAAAATTGAGCAGCGCGGTGACCATTTTGCGCGAATCATTTTTATTCTGGTTTTCGTTGATTCTTATCTGACCGTCTTGCCAGATAAAATTCTCTTCACAATATTTTTCAATGTCCTCCCTCCGCCCTCCGCCCCACCCCTGAAAAAGAGCTGACGCAGCTCCGCGGCCTTGGTCTATGATTAGAGACCCGTCCAGACACCGCTGTTTTTCTTCTGTTGTTAACACCCTGTTCGTCAGCATTCGCTGTGCCATCTGCTCCTTTTTCCGCTCTCCCCAAACGCCGCCCTCCTCCATTAAAAGGTCTTGTCCAGGCGGTTGGCACCACCCCGCGGGCACCCCATCAAGAGTTGGAGAGGACATAATTTTCTTAAAGTGGCGGACCTCGGTGATCATGGTTTTGGCTTGCTCATAAGTCCATGGCCGGGGCCTTTCGCACCTGACTGTGAAAAATATGCCTTTCTTGTCGGGATGTGGCTTGTATCTGTAGTCGATCATTTCTTGCGGCTTGGCCGGCAAAGGCTGCAATGGCTGGCCCTTCTCCGCCGCTATTTTGTTGAGTGCATTAATTTTATTGCACTCCCTTTCCCATTTTTCCAAATCTTCAGAGTAATCGTAAAGGCACCATTCCTTCACAGCATGGTCAGTCAACACGGCCGGATCCACGTATTCCAATGGGTTGCGCTGAAAATGTCCCGCGATGTAGTAAGCCGCCACCAAGAGGTGATCGAGGCGCTCCGGTGAGACCTTATTCCTTTTGAACTCGATGACCCTCAATAGAGCGTCAATTAAGGCCACTTTCTCACCTTTATCACCCGGCCACTTCGTTGTTTTGGCGTATCCCACCAGCCCGGCGGCTGTGCATTTAATACCGGACTGCTTGAATGCGCATACGAATTCCAACATCTCGGAGAGTGTCACGCACCCCTGTCCTGCGGCCATTATGTCCATCACCAACATCATGTCCTCCACACTGTGTTTTGCGAAGTAATTGGTAGTGGTGTTTAAAGCCAGTTCGACGTCCAATCCATGCCTGATTATTACTCTAAATAGGTCCTCTGCAAAACGGCACTGGTCAGCAGACATGCTTGTCTTTTGCGATGGTGTATAATCGACCTTTTCCTTCATCAATTCTCGCAGCTCTTTCTCGCGATTCCGGCTGTCAGTCTGCAAATCGAGGATTTCTGAGGTTAATTTACCCGGTTGCCTCACCCTTCCCTTCAGGTTTATTATCTCCCGATTGGGGATATAGCGCACGCAGTGTTTAACGGCGTCCTGCGCAAAAACCCCATGCACACGGCAATTCCACTTTGGCCACAACTCAGTATGTGTGTCCTTCCTTCCCTCCGGCGTCATTGTGAGGCCGCACGTCGGGCACACCCCAAATCGCTTCACCGAGCCTTGTTTTGTTGGCGCCGTAGGATTCGGGGGACCATTCGTGCTTTTGATCGGGGCACCGGCGACAGGAGATTGCTCGCGTGCAACGGATGCACTCATGGCCTCTGATGGGTCGGGTTGTTCACGTATACTTTTATTCATGGTGGAACAATGTCAGGCATTGTTTTGCAGCATAACCTTGTGCGCAGGCCGGTTGTTACGACCCTCAGGCCGGTTAGGTATTTTGGCGGAGCTATACTCGATGGCCGGATTGCGGGAAAGTTCGAGGTGTGCGAGCAAGGCTTCTGTCGATTGCCCCACCCTGCCGCCGAGTTTGGCGCGGGCGCAGTAACAGCGTGGCACGGCTGCCATTTTCGGTATGATATCCGGCTCGTGGGGCCGGTACGATAATGGAGTCTCAAGGCTCGAACCAGTTACAGCCCTGTCTTCCTGGGACATATAGCTATTTCGGAACCTCGGGTCGTCGCACGACCCATAGTACTTACTACTCGTCATGCCCCATTGTAAGGCCTTCTATGTGTGTTTTTCTGGAAAAAAGACATTATTCGCTCTGCGCAACCTGATTATTCCGACTTACGGCCAATAATCCCACGTTACGAACTCCTCCGCTCCTCTCTAATTGAAGGTATTTCCAAGCCAGTCCGATGCGCGGGAGGGTGGAACGCCAGAAATCGCACAGATGGACGGCCGCTGTTGGAGGTCGCGCGTCCGGCTACGCAACCGCAAATGCCATCAGCACATCATAGATTGTAATTGAGACTTCACTGCCTATGATAAGTAGTGGATAATTGTAATATCCGCCCCGACGACAACATGGAGTCTCTACGGAAGCTCCTGGATAACCTTTTCAAAAACGTGAACTTCGAGGCTGGCCTGGCATCGTGGTACTTCAACCACGGCCCGGAGTAATCCAACGTGCGCCGCACCTTCGGGCGCACCTCTTTCGCGGTGAGCCGGCTGCTGGGGAAGCTGGGCATGTCCGGCTCGACGCTGCTGTTGGAAGGGTTCGGCGACGTGAAGCCAAAGAACGTGGCCCGGCCCCCGCCTGACCCTACAGGGTCTCCCTTGGTTTGAATCACCCTCGCAATCCACCCGACTTGGGATCAACGCCCGCCATGTCCGTCAAAAACGGAAGCTTGATTTGATGATGTGTTTCCCAGTATTTTCCGAGCGTGTTCGACCTTGCTGAGATCATTCATTTAAAGGCGGAATCGTGACTGCCATGCCGGACTCCGACCAACCGCGCCAGCCACGCGCCAGCCGGACACGCCGACAGCCACCGCTGCCAGGACTGGCCGGGGCGCGGGATCAAGCGTCTTTTCTGCTCAACCTTCGTGTAACTTTCGACCAAATCAATGGGTTCGCGGAATTTGCCTGGACTGCGCCGGGTTGCGTTGAGGCCGCCGCCGTTGGCCGGGTGCTTTGCACGGGCGCGGACCAGTTGACTTGGGAAATGGACAGGAATGGCCGCCGTGATGCGGCTGTTTCATCCCATCACCGCAATTCGGTTCGTGCAGCGATGGAACGCTGGCTAAAACAGTTCCCCACGCGCCGCGATACGTTCACAGCATTTTGGATTAGAACGCAACCCGGTACAAAGAAACCTGTCCGGGTGCAGGAGTCGCCCTTTGGCCCAAACGAAGCGGCCTACCGCTGGATTGAGGACACCATCCTGGCGATGGCTGCGGCGCTGCGGTTGCAGTTCTCCCCGCTGGGGCGAATGATGAAGGAGATACCCCCGGAAGCCTATGCAGACTTTGGAACTTACGGGCGCAGGATGATGCGCAAGGAACAAAAGCGCGAGGAAGAAATAGCCCGGCGGCGGGAGAACATGGAACGCCTCGCGGAGAGGCGGCGCCATCTGGAGCAACGAAAGGCGGAGGCGCGCCTGGCGCTGGAGGCAAAGAAAGCTGCTGACACCAGGGCCACGCTCAAATCCTCCACCCTGGATTCGCCATCACCGCGCCAGCGGGATATGCCTCCACTGCCAGTGCGCTTTGAAATGCCGGCGCTCGCGCTGCAAGAAACCGCATTCCCCCTGACAGATTTGCGCAGCTTCCTGCTCCGCGAGCGCGCGGACCTTTGGTGGGTCTCAAACCAATCGGACAATTTGCTCTGTTTGCCGCATTGCCGCATCGAGCGGCTGGAGTACCAGATTCGCACCGCGCTGCGCGTGCTTGGCCCCTTGCATGGCCGCGCCCTGCTTTCCGATGAAGTGGGTCTGGGCAAAACCATTGAGGCGGGACTCGTGATCAAGGAGTTGCTCACGCGCGGCATGGTGAAACGATTTCTCGTGCTGACCGTGCCTTCGCTGGTGGATCAGTGGGAGGAGGAGTTGGCCGATAAATTCGGTCTGGCCACGGTCACCACCAACCACGCAGGTTCGCGCGGTGACCCGCAAAAATTCTGGCGCGATAACCCCGGCATTGTCGCCAGCCTTCACACCCTCAAACAGCCCGCTCAACTGGACATCGCCCGGCAGGTGCATTGGGACATTCTGATTGTGGATGAGGCGCACTATCTGCGCAACCGCGAGTCGCAGGCCTGGCAGGCGGTCAATACGCTGCCGCGCCAGTTTTTGCTGATGCTCACAGCCACCCCGGTGCAAAATTCCCTCGAAGAACTCTACAACCTCGTCACCCTGCTCCAGCCGGGGCAGTTGCCGTCGCCCAAGGAATTTCGCGCGCGCTTCCTCGACCCCAAACGACCGCGCCAACCCCGCGAACCCGATGAGTTGCGCCGGTTGCTCGGCCAAGTCATGATCCGCAACACCCGCGCCACGGCCGGCCTGAAACTCCCGTCGCGCCGGGCAGAGACTGTCCTTTTTGAAGCGGAGGAAAGCGAGCGGGCGTTCTGGGAGCAATGGGACGGCGAATTGCGCGCACGGCTTTCCCAGTTCAACGCCAGCCAATCCAACCTCTGGGGCCGTTTGCTCCTGCAAACCGCCGGCAGCAGTCCGGCGGCCTGGCGCGAACAGGCGCCGCTGGAAAAATGCTGGCAACGGAAATGCGAGTTGATTCCCCCTCTGGCCCAAGGCGAAGGCGGCGCGGTCGTTTTTACCCAGTTTCTGGAAACGCAGGCGGCGCTGGCGGAATTTTTGCGCCGCGCCAAGGTGGAGACTTTTGTCATCAACGGCTCCACTCCGGCGCCCGAACGACAGCCCATCACGGAAGAATTTCACAGGCGCGGGGGTGCGCTGCTGCTCACCCACAGCGGCACCGAGGGCCGCAACCTGCAATTTTCCCATCGCCTCGTCAACTTCGATCTGCCGTGGAATCCGATGGAGATCGAGCAGCGCATCGGACGTTTGCACCGCCTGGGACAGCAACACCCGGTCCATATCTACAATTTCGTGCAAGCCGGAACCTTGCAGGAACACCTGCTGGCGATTCTCCAGGAAAAACTCAACCTGTTTGAACTGGTTGTCGGCGAAACCGGTTTGGTGCTGGGCGAACGCTTCGGCAGCGATGAGTTCGCCGAAGAAGTTTTCCGGCGCTGGCGGGAAAGCGAAGGCCGCGTGGCCGAAGCGATGGCGGGACTGGGCGACGAACTGGCCGCCGCGCGCGCCGCCTACAGCGAAGTGAAGCAACTTGACGCAACCCTTTTCGCGAAGGACTACGAATCATTATGACTTATCGGACTTTGACTGACTGGTTCCTGCCATGAAACTGAACCGCGCCACCCACGATCCCGGCCAGTTGCTGGAATTCTACGAAGAAGGCTTGTCCGCGCTGGGCGCGTTATGTGAGCGCACCTGGCACGATCGTTTGGAAGTCGTCGCCGAAGGCCGCCCCGCCACACTTTGGAATCCCCAAGGATCCCTGCACGAAGTTGAATTGCTCTTCACTCCCGCGGACACCACATCCGCCCGCGACGCCGCCCGCGAAGTGTTTCCCGGCTGTCCGCTTACCTTTCAATTGGCCGAGGCCTTGAGACCGATGCCTTTGGCGCTCGAACGTTTCGTTCTGGCGGATGACGCCGCTTCGCGCCCGCCGGACGCCGCAGTAGTCGAAAAACTGTGGCGATCTCAGTTTGCCGACACTTGGCGCTGGCAGTTGGCCGCCCCGTTCGAAGCTGATTCTCACTTTTCCCTCATCGCAGTCGTGCGCTGCGAAATCCAGGCGATGGACCAGCATTGGTCTTTGCTCGTCTGGCGATGTCACTGCCCGGCGGGCAATCCGACGAAGCCTTGGCACGAGATATAGCCTTCCACCAGGCAACTGTCGAATCCACCCCTGAGATCATCTGGCCGGCGCTCCATCCGGCGCGATGGCAGGAACTGCTTCAACTGGCTCTCGAAAACGAAGTGGCTGGCGAAGTGGCCCGGGTGCGTGCCCGGCAGGAAAACAGCCTGCGCCGCGAATTGGAACGTATTGATGACTATTTCGGGAATTATGAGCGTGAATTGATGGCCCGCGCGAAACGAAGTTCGAAGGAGAACGCCAGGACGAAAACGGAGGATCGTCTTGCCGCCGCGAAGGCCGAGCATGGTCGGCGTCGCGCCGATCAGTTGGCGCGCCACGAAATTCGCGTTCTCCCCCATCTGGACGCGCTGCTCCTCATCGCCGAAAAAGCCTGGCGCGCGCGCTTGCAGGTTGAGCAGGCACACCAGCCACAGACCGTTGATGCGCTTTTTGTTCCCCGCTCACGCCGGTGGGAATTGGACCCGCAAAAGCCAAAATAAGCCCACACAAAAGTTCCAGTGGCAAAGCACCCCTTGAGGTTCCTTTGGCCTGCAGCTCACCCCATATTATTGAGAAGAATCTTGGCTTCTCAACGAGATTCCAACCATTTGATCAGATTCCGATTTGTTCGCCAGCGGCCAGCCTTGCCGTTACGCCCCACGATTGGGTTTACCATGGCTAGAGCTTCCTGTTTGGCCTCGGCTGAAAGGGAGTTTTACGCGCCTGCCGGGTGTGGAATTACGCAACTTGCGTAACGCAACCTGCGTAATATGATTGCAGTTTTCCCAGCAGCCAATTTGAAACCGTTAATGGCTGCGAATCGAGACAGAAGCGGGTGCGACCGCCAATCCGCACCGGCTGGATACAGATTGGGGAAATAATAGCCGGCCGCATCAGCAGGAAAGCCGAGTCCTGTAGCACACCGCTTGGGCAGACGCCTCGATAGCAATGCATAATCACCATGTGGATTCTGTTTGCCTTGCCGTTCTCAGCTACGATGGGAGAAGGCATTGGGAGGAACTTCTGCCCACGGCTCATTCTGCGTGCCAAGAGTCATCGCTTCCTGCCTCCGTCCTGGTTCTGGACAACTGGAGTGACTCCGGGGATGCAGCCTGAGCGTGAATTTTTGGATGCTGCCGGATTTGGCAGGTGCTTCTGAAAAGGAAATTTATATGAAAGGAGCTTTGAAACAGGTTGTTGATCTATTCTGTTCTCCAGCTTAAAACCCAATGAAATCAAGGGTTTAAAGGATATACATCACCTGAAATAGTGACTTGCAGTACCGTCACAGTACAAGTTTGTTTGTAAATTACCCGATGAAGTGCCGCAACAAGACACTTTACCGCGTCGTCCACCGAGTGAATGGCGAACGCCGCCCAAAAAACTTTAGTTCACTGGCTGATGCCAAAGCTGACGCCAAGAATATCATCAAGGAAATTTACGCTCAAGTGGACAGCAAAATCCCAAATCCTCGCCTAAGGGCATGGCGACAAAAAAAATCCGGGGGTCTGAGTCGGCGCGGCTTTCGTTTTCCGCGCGACTGCTCAAAATCCTCGCCCTAACCACCCAAAATCCTCGCAACTCGCTGATGCAGACACACTTGCCCAATCCCGCATTCTATAGTGCGGGCTATTCTCCGCCGTGGGTGGCTTGCCCGGCTAGCCGCCCCGCCGCCCTAAGGCCGTGGCTGCGGTCGCCTGCGTCGGCAGTTCAAATACTTTCCAAACCTTCTGCATCCGCTTCAGCGCCTCGGTGTTGCTGCACACTCTCAAACCCATCACGCAATTGTTGCGGTTCATCCGCCCGGCTATATGAATGAGCAACAGGCGAAATCGTTTCATGCGCGCCGTCCGTTCCCGCCCCTCCAGACACAGGCCCTTGATCGCGCTGACCAGGTTGTAAGTCAGCAACGAGAGCTTGAACCACGTCGAGTTGACTCCGAATCGCTGGCTGGGCACGTGCCCCCCGCCTAATTCATTCTTCACCTCGTCATGGGTGTGCTCCACCGTCCCCGCCTTCTCCCGATGCCAGGCCAATAACCGTCCGCCCTCTGTCTTCTCATTGGTGATCACGGCGTGAAAATGCCGGTCCGTGCCGTCCCCAAACAAGACTCCCTGCGGCTTGAGCAGGCGCAGCCCCACATATCTCAGGGGTTGGCTCTCCTTGCGCTCATACTTGTCGCCAGGCACAAAGTCCACTTCGGCCCACTGCCGCAACGTGCCGTCATCCTCTTTGGCAAACGTCTTCCAGTCCGCGTCCGCAATCCGCCGCAGGCCCGCGGCCAGGGACTCGCTCATCACGGCGCTGACCGCAAAGCCAATCCGACCGCCCGGCTCCTTTTCCCGGTCCGGATGCTTGAGCCAATCCAGCAACTGGTTTTCATGACAGGCCGAATCGCCCCGAAAATACCGCCAGCGTGACGCTTTCCGGCAGCGCCGCAAAGGCCAGCTTCGCGCAGGTCAATGGCTCCTGCTTGGCGGGCACGTTGCCGTCCCGAAACTCATCGGCCAGCACCAGATCGGCTTCCGCCCACACCGCCACCATCGGCTGATAGCCCCGGCCCTCTTCATAATGGCAGTAGGCCGCTTGCTTGTGGCTTTCAATGATCGTCGCGTCCTGATCCACCGTCGCCATCCGTTGCGGCTGTCCCTGCTTTTCATACAGCCTGGCAATCCGCCGCACCAACCCGCTCTGCACCTCCTGCAAGGCGCACACCGGCTGGCTGGAAGGAAAGATGAAGCTCTTTTGCACTTCCCGCTTCGGCCGCTGCTTCTCCAGTTCCTTGTCGTGGAAGCGTTCCAAAAACTCCCGCACGGCGGTCGCTTTGGGTGGAGCATAGCCCAAGCCGCGCTCCAGACAGTCGTCCCCGCCCAATAAAAGCATGTCTTCGGGGCATTCGCCCCCGACGCTCTGGAGCAAGACAACCGATTCGATCAACTGGGCCTCGGAGAAGCCGCGTTGGCGCTGGCGCAGGGGAAGATTGGCGGCAACCAGGTCGGGCAGGCCCAGGGAACGATAGGCGCGGGAAACGCTCAAGAGGCCGGCATGAGGGCTGGTGGCGTCGCGCAAAGGACGAGGGTCCAAGATGAAGGGGGTCTTGTGCAGCAAGGGCAGTCGCGCAGCCATGTGCTAGGACATATAGGAAACGTATAGCAAATCGTCAACAGAAAAAATCCAAATCCCCTTGGCTTTTCTGCGAAAACCGAAACTTTAGGCGAGGATCAGGGAAAATCCACTTGGCCGCCGTTGAAAAGCTCGATTGGCAGGCTGCCATGAACGTTTTGAAGCGAGCGGGCATCCGGTCAAGCCTTGAGACGATTTGCCGCCAGTATGCCGATCTGTGCGCCGCCTCAGGCGGGGCAGGACTTTTGACCGACATCGTGCGGAAGAATGTCTCCGGCGGGCCGGCGAAACACACGGCGATCCAGCTTGGCAGGCTTAAAGACCTCTTCATTTCGACGATGGAGAGCGAGGGCCGCTCGGCGAGAGATGTTCAAGTGCTAAAATCCTATTGCGGGACTTTCGTGCGCGAGATCGGGCCGGACACCATGACTGACCAAATCACGCGCGAGACGATCCAGAAGTTTTTGAACGACCGGAAGGTTGGCCCCCGTGGAAAACTCAACTTTGCAAGGGCCATTCGTGTAATGTCGGTTTTCGGCAAACGGCAGCGGTGTCTGCCAGAGGATTGGGCGGAAATCGACCACCTGACCCTGCCCTTGGTCAAGGATGGGACCGTGCTGACCTATTCGCCTGATGATCTAAAACGGCTGCTGGCCGCCGCTCCTGACACATTTATTCCATGCCTGGCCCTGGCCGCTTTTGCGGGAATGCGGTCGGCAGAAATTGAGCGCATTGGATGGGACAATATCCGACTTGTCACAAAAAGTGACACCGGCAGGGTCATTAACCTGGAAGCTGGGATCGCCAAAACGAACAGCAGGCGGACCATCACGATACACGAGACGCTGGCCAAGTGGCTTGATCCACACATCCGGCCCATCAACCGGTCTGGCCTGGCACCCACAGCCTCTGTTACCGGCTCCAGCAGCAAATCGCCAAGGACGCTGGCATCCAGTGGAAGTAGAACGCGCTGCGGCATACTTGCATTTCTGCGTGCGTTGCCATCGACAAAAACGTGCCCCGGGTTGCCTATGAGTCGGGAAATTCCACGTCGATTATCAAGCAGCATTATCTGCAACTGATGCCGCCGAGCACGGCAGAGGCATGGTTTTCCATCACTCCGATTGTGGTCCACCGCTATCAAAAGGAACAGAAGTGAGAGGCACACAAATCCGCCATGCCGATGTGGAGTCGGTCAGCGCCGTCAGTGGCGCGGGACGCTGGCTGGGTTCGACGATGGTCAAGGAAGGCAGCCGGGTCCGCAACCCCAAGGCCGCTTTTGTGTTGAGCTTGTTCCGCCGCGTGGTGGTCAGTTTCACACAGGTTTGGTTGGAGGAATGCCGCAGAATCAATCCCCGCAGCCGGATGACCACCCGCAAGTTCCAAAAGCGATTCCTCCACCACGACGGCGGCCCTGAGCGATTGCGGGCGCTGATCTTCTCCAAGTCCCCTGTCTCATGGCGCTCACCAAAATGAAAGGGTGCGTCCTAGTTGCGAGGCCTGTCGCAGACAGATTCCTTGCTCAATCGTCACGGGACGTGCTATATTAACCCGCAGTGGCCGCCGTATGGCGGCATTGAATCATCACATTGCTTATGGAAGTCACCGTCGAATTGCCAGACGACATTGCCAAGCGTCTGGGGGAGGCCAGCGAGATGCCGCGCCAGATGCTGGAGGCGTTCGCAGCAGAGGCTTATCGCGCCCAGAGGCTCTCCCGGCATCAGTTGGGCCAACTTCTGGGGCTTGACTACTGGGAGACCGAGGAGTTCCTCACCCGGCACGAAGCCAGGCGGCCATTTACGCTTGAGGACCTGCAAATTGACAGGCAATCGCTCGCGTCTCTTCCGCAGAAATGATCCTCGTCGTTGCCGACACCGGGCCTCTTTGCTATCTGATTCTCATCGAGGCCGTCGGGCTGCTTCCCCGGATGTATGACCGGGTCGTGATCCCCAGCGCCGTGCTGGCGGAATTGGCGCATCCCAAAGCCCCGGCAGCGGTCAAAACCTGGGCTGGTTCGCTGCCGGCGTGGGCCGAGGTGAGAACCGCCGCCCATGACGAGTTGGATGATATACTCGACCCCGGTGAAGCCGAGGCCATAATCCTGGCCGAGCAGCTCAAGGCGGATTCGCTGTTATTGGATGAGATGGAAGCCCGGCGGGAGGCTTTGCGGCGCGGTTTGCCCGTTGCCGGCACGGTGGGCGTGCTGGAAAAGGCGGCGGAGCGCAATCTCATCAATCTTTCAGAGGCATTTTCCAAACTGGCCCGCACCAGTTTTTACATAGCCCCGCAAGTCCTCCAGCAGGCTTTGCAACGCGACGCGGCAAACCGCAAAAAATGACCGGCTGATTGTGCGCCAAGGGCGGAGTCTTCTAATTTTGCCGGGGATCGGGCTTCCAGGCGGCAATGTTCAAGGTCAATCCGGCATTCGACTTGAAGATCGTCGCAGCCCGTCTCGGCGGGTGGCCATCGCGAAACACCTGCCGAATAACCGTTTCAGCAGATGATGTGGCACCAGTTTAGCGGCGCCTGGAGTAGTAGTAGCCGCCGCCACCGCCGAACAACAAGACCAGTACCACGATAATTAATAGTGTATTCATAATTGAATTATACTTCTGACTATGACTCTCCGCTATGGGGTCTTCACCGCATACTTTGGATCAGCGGGTTCCATGTGAAGGCTGGACGCCCGCCAAAATAGCCGGGGTCTTTGCCCGGCAAAAGTAGGACGCTCGGTATCCAATGTTGCTGACGCTCGCGGAAATGGAAACGCTGGCCACGCTTATCCTCCAAACGCGAAAATTAGCAATTCGCCACACAGAGGTGCTGCGAGGAATTTTGGCTGTTGCCAAGGAGGCAAGGCCGGAGCATCCCCACTGCGGGCTGTGACGGCCGCGCCAATGCCGGCCACAGCCAAAAGGACCGCCGCCCGGAGGGTTTTTGCGGAAAAGGCTCTCAGGCGTCGTTGCTCCTCAGTCGAAGATCCACCAGGGCTACTCTCAGCCGCATACGGTTCCTATCGTGCTGCTGACAAACTCCATCATTCGCCAAAGCGGCCAACGAACCAGGTCTTCACCACCTGGGTCAGCAGCGCATAGGCCAACAGCATGATGGCCAGATACAGCCAGTACAGCGGCGGGAGCGGAACAAACCCGAGCGTGCCCGCCAGGGGCGACAGCGTCAGCCAGGCGCCGGCCGCTACGATGATTATGGAAGTAAGGATGAGCGGCCAACTGGCCCGGCTTTGGATGAACGGGATTTTGTTCGTGCGAATAACATGAATGATGAGCGTCTGGGTGAAGAGCGACTCCACGAACCATCCGGTGTGGAACAAGGCCGGGTTGTGCCAGCAGTCGAAAACGTACAGCATCAAGAAGAACGTCGCGTAATCGAAGATCGAACTGATCGGCCCGATGAACAGAATGAAACGCAGGATCCTGCCAATCTCCCACTTGCGCGGCTTGGTCAGCCAGTCGGCATCCACCTGGTCGGTGGGGATGGTGGTCTGCGAGAAGTCGTAGAGGAGATTGTTGGTCAGCACCTGGATCGGCAGCATGGGCAGGAAGGGGAGGAAGGCGCTGGCCCCTACGACACTGAACATGTTGCCGAAGTTCGAGCTGGCCGCCATCTTTATATATTTGACAATATTGCCGAACACCCGCCGGCCCTCCAGCACCCCCTGCTCCAAAACCAGCAGGCTGTTTTCCAGCAGGATGATATCGGATGACTCCTTGGCGATGTCCACCGCGCTGTCCACCGAGATGCCCACGTCGGCGGCTTTCAAGGCCGGGGCGTCGTTGATGCCGTCGCCCATGAACCCCAACACATGGCCCTTGCTCTGGATCGCACGGATGATGCGCTCCTTGTGAGCCGGGGCCAGCCTGGCAAAGACGCTGGTGACGCTGGCGGCTTCGGCCAGTTCCGTCTCGCTCATCGCCTCGATTTGGGAGCCGAGCAGGAGATGCTCCACTGGCATGCCCACCTCCTTGCAGATGTAGGCGGTGATGATCTCGTTGTCGCCGGTCAGGACCTTGACGTCCACGTTCAGGTTGTGAAGCCGCTTCAAGGCCTCGGTCGCGGTGTCCTTGGGTGGGTCGAGGAAAGCCAGGAAACCCAGCAGCACCAGGTCCGACTCATCTTTGACCGAATACACTGGCTCATCGGAGCCGCCCGGCATTTGCTTATAGGCTAGGGCGATCACCCGAAAGCCCTGACTGTTCAGATCGTTGGCCAGTTGCCGACGTTTGGCATCGTGCTCAGGCAGCACCTGGATGACCTCTCCTTTGACTTCCACCCGGGTGCATTGGCTCAGTACTTCCTCGACCGCGCCCTTGCAGATGAGCGTGTTCAAGCCGGCCTCATTTTCCACCACCACCGACATGCGCCGACGCACGAAGTCGAAGGGGATCTCGTCTATCTTGCGGTAATTCTCCTTGGCTTTCAGGCTTTCTTCCAATTCCTGATGGTTGAGGATCGCTTCGTCGAGCAGGTTCTTCAAACCGGTATGGTGGTAGCTGTTCAGGTAGCCATACTGGAGCACCTTCTCGCTGGGCTCTCCATAAACGTCCAGATGCTTTTCGAGCGCGATCTTGCCCTGGGTGAGGGTGCCGGTCTTGTCGGTGCAGAGCACGTCCATCGCTCCGAAGTTCTGGATGGCGTTCAGGCGTTTGACGATCACCTTCTTGCGGGCCATCGCCAGGGCGCCCTTGGACAGGTTTACCGTCACGATCATGGGCAGCATCTCAGGGGTCAGCCCGACTGCCACGGCCATGGCGAAAAGGAAGGCTTCCAGCCAGTTGTGCTTGCTCAGGCCGTTGATGAGGAACACCGCCGGAACCATCACGGCGATGAAACGGATCATCAGCCAGGTGAACTTGTTGACACCCAGATCGAAGCTGGTCAACTGGCGTTGTCCTGCGATATTGGCGGCCAACGATCCGAAATAGGTCCGGTTTCCGGTGTGGATGACCACCGCGGTCGCGGAGCCGCTCTCGACGTTGGAGCCCAGGAAGCAGAGGTTGGGAAGTTCCAGAGGGTTCTGCCCGTCGGCTGGCGCCAGCCCGGCCTTTTTCTCCACCGGCAGGGCTTCCCCGGTGAGGGCCGCTTGATTCAAGAACAGGTCTTTGGCGGAAAGCACCCGAACATCCGCCGGCACCATATCGCCGGCGGCCAACCGGATGATATCGCCCGGCACCAACAGCTTGAGCGATACTTCCTCTTCCTTGCCGTCTCGCACAGCCGTCGCCTTGTTGCTGACCATGGCTTGGAGCTTCTCGGCCGCGTTATCAGCCCGCAGCTCCTGGAAGAAACGCAACACCACGCCCAGAACCACCATTACGAAAATAACCACCGTCGCCCGCAGGTCCCCGGTTAGAAATGAAAGCACGCCGAGCGCCACAAGCAGGAGGACCAACGGATTCTTCACGTTGCTCAAGAGACGCATCAGCGCCGATTGCCGCTTCGCCCGGGCAATCTCGTTCATCCCGACCTGCTTCAAACGAGAATCGGCTTCCGCCTGGCCCAAGCCGCTCAATTGCGATCCAAGTTCCTTCAGGACAGTATCGGCATCAGCACGCGCCTTCTCCAATAGTTCAACGGAATCCTGTATCCCCTTCCCGCCTGGGACCGGCACGGAAGCGATGTTTGGCAGCTTGGCGTTTGCCGGCTTCGAGGGCGCCGGCCCGGCTTCGGATTTAGCCGAATCTCCCGAACGTTGTTCCATACCTTTGACTCAATTGCATGTATTCACTTCTTCTCCTTGTGCTTGTCCTTGTAATCCTTCCAAAGAATGCCCAGCACAAGCCAGCCACTCCCGCCCAGTGCGATCAAGAAACAAATCATGGCGATTCCAGGATAACCAAAAACCTGAAACGACGAGTTGATCCGCATCATCAGCGCGGCTCCCACAATCAGCGCCGCCAGAATAATGCCGGTGGTGACTCGATTGGCGATTTTTTCGAAGCCATTCAGCAAATGGCGCGCGTCCGGCGTTTTGACATTCACTTCCAATTCCGAATTGCCGATGGCATCCAGAATCTTGTTCACGCGCTCCGGCAGGCCGCCGACAAAATCCTTCATCTCCATCAATGATGCGAATAGACGTCCTGGGGTGGCGCCTTGGCGCATCCGGGTCCTCACGATTTCGCCGACATTCCGACGCACCGAAGCATTGGGATTAAAAGTCGGGCATAAACTCTTCCCAATCTGCTCCAACTGCAGCAGCGTTTTTCCCAGCAGGGTCAATTCCGTCGGAACGTAAATTCCGGTTTGGGCCGCCGTTCGTGATACGTCCATCAGGGCTTTGCCCATGTCCTGGCGGTTCAACGTCTGGTTCCGCTGCTCGGACACAAATTCCGTCGCTTTTTTGGTGAACTCCTCCTCGTCGAAGTCATCCGCGGTTTCGCTGACTCGCAGCACAATTTTCACCGCTTCATCGCCGTTGCCTTCGCTGATGGCCAGCAACAACCGCAACAAATTCTCCTGCATGTTCGAATTCACCCGCCCGGTCATGCCCAAATCCAGCAACGCGACCCGGCCATCGTCCGTCAGGAAAACATTGCCCGGATGCGGATCAGCATGGAAAAAGCCGTCAATCAACACCTGTTTTAAATAGGCCTTGAAAAGCTCCTCGGCCAGAACATCGCCGTTGATGTCCATTTTCGCGATGGGGCTCAACGTGGTGATTTTTGTTCCGCTGACGTAATCCATCGTCAACACGTTGCGCGTACTGTAGTCAAGCACAGGCAGCGGAACCAAAATGTGGGGAAAATCCTTCAGATTATCTGCCAGCGTGGTCAGGTTCGACGCTTCCCGTTGATAATCCAGTTCCTGCAAAATGGAACTTTTGAATTCCTCGAGAATTTTGCCGAAACGATAATGGCGGCCAATCTCCGTATGTTCGTCGAAAAAGCTCGCGATGTCTTCGAGCACCTCAAAATCTTCGGCGATTTGCTTGCGGATTTCCGGGCGTTGCACCTTCACAACGACGGGACGGCCGTCCCGCAAGGCCGCACGATGGACCTGTCCGAGGGACGCGGCGGCAAGATGCTTTTCTTCAAAATGAGAAAAGGCTTTGGAGATGCGGACGCCGAGTTCGCTGGCGATGATTTCTTCCACCTGTTGGTAAGGGAAGGGTTTGACCTTGTCCTGCAAACGCGCCAGCGCCTTCAGATAAGGTTCCGGCAAAAGATCGGCGCGGCCGGAAAGCAATTGGCCGAACTTGATAAACGTCGGCCCCATTTTTTCCAAATCGTCCGCCAGATCTTCCGGCGCGGGCTGGCGGGGTTTGGCGG
>Ga0224555_1002794_pt1 | contig 19454 bp, 14 predicted proteins | sample 714S23034metaG_FD_180687 | JGI IMG/M metagenome (GOLD analysis project Ga0224555, IMG submission 180687) | Peat soil microbial communities from Stordalen Mire, Sweden - 717 S2 30-34 | ecosystem: Environmental > Terrestrial > Soil > Wetlands > Peat | place: Sweden: Norrbotten County, Stordalen...
GCGTTCGACAGGTCGCCTCGCTCTTCGACCATCTGCACCATGAATGCCTGGCGGCCGGGCATGTCGAAAGCGTTGATGATGCCCTGCATGACGCTCAGGGCGAGGATCCAGTGAATCGTGATGCGGCCGGAAAAGGTCAGCCCGGCCAGCAGCAGCGATTGAACCATGGACAAGGCCTGCGTCCACACCAGCACGTGACGCCGGTTGAGCCGGTCGACCACGACGCCTGCAAAGGGAGCGAAGAGAAACGTGGGGATCTGCCCGGCGAAACTCACGGCGCCCAGCAGCAGCGCCGATCCGGTGAGACGGTAAACCAGCCACGCGGTGGCGATGCGCGTCATCCACGTACCGATGAGCGAGATGCTTTGGCCGCCAAAAAACAGGCGGAAGTTGCGATGCCGCAGCGCGCGCCACGCATGAGACGCGCCGCCGAATGTGCGCGGCCTGGCTGGATCCGAGGTGCTCAAAATATTTTCCCCTGCCGACGGTGGTTTCGATGGACGAAGAGCGGACCGCTCTTCTTAGTCTAATTTGCGTTGGATAAGCGCGAAAAAATGCCGGCTCTGCTAGTCTGCGATGGCGCGGTCGGCGCCGATGTCGACGCCGCTCCAGGCCTTTTTTGCGGTCCACGGTTGCGGCGGCGCGCTCCAGAACGGGTCCGTGGCATCCAGGCCCAGAGGCAGCCACGCGGCTGAGCACAGGTAGCAGCTTCCCGTGGAGATGTAGTTTTCACCCATCGACGGCTGGTGGCCCGCAAAGCCGATGGTCAGCCAGCCCTGCTTGTCGAATGTTCCCGGAGCTGCCGTCATGCGAGTCATTACCGCGGTCATAGCGGCTCGCACCTGGGAGGGTTCGACGCCATCGGGGAGATCGCGCCGCCATGCCATTTCGGCAAGATGATGCAGCGCGCCAAAACGGTAGGCGAGCGACCGGCCGATGGGCGGAAACGTGCCTTCGGGGCTGATGAGCCGCTCCTGAATGGCGGCGTAGCGGCGGGCGCGGTCGGTCACCTGCCTGCGCAGGAAAGTCCACCGGTCGGTGATGTTTTGTGCCGCGTCCATCACGCTCAGCATCATCGGCTGAATCACGAAGCTGTTGTAGTAGTCCCAGTGGAACTCGGGGCCGTCGCCGTAAACGCCGTCGCCTTTGTACCACTCCTGGTGCCGGCGCAGCGCGTAGTCGATGCGCGCCGCGTCCCACGGCTGGCCGTATTTTGCAAAGCAGGCTTCAATCATGGCCGGGAAGAGCAGCCAATTGTTCTGGCCGGGTTGCACCTTGCGGGTTTCAGCCAGCGCGCGAACCAGATTCTCCTGGGTCGCGGAATCAAGCGTTGCCCACAGCTGGTTGGGCGCCCGTACGACTGCCAGCGCGAGGAACGCGGCGTCGACCAGAGACTGATTGCCGTCGAATTTGAATGCGTCGGGCGACTTGGGATCGACCCCGTAGCCAATGGCGAGACGCGCCCAGTCCTGATAACGCGTGCGCAGTTTCTCCTCGGCCGGGTCGATCCCGGGGTCGGCTTCGAGCCACGGAGCAAGTCCGCAGAGCAGCCGCCCAACGGCTTCAAGATGCGTCGAATGGCTGCGAGCCTCGCTGAGCCCCTTGGCGGCTTCAACGGGCATGGTGGCGCGGAGTTGCTGACGCCTGATGGCTTCGAGCACCGGCTGCGAGACACGCTCGACGATTTCAAGCCACTTGGCGCGGTCGTCCTTGCCGGAGGGAGCCGCGGCCTGTGCCGCGACATCTCGAGTTGCAGCGCCGGCCATGAGCGGCGCGGAGGCCAGCAGCGCGCTCTTCAAGAAGCTTCGCCGGGTTGCCTTGTTGAGCGTTTGCATAAGTGGAGATTCTCCGATCGATTGTGAGCGGGCAGTTCGACCCCGGAAATTATATCGGTTCGCGCATTGAACTTTGCGGAGTCGGCAGGAATTCGCCGTGCGGTGCGCGATTCATGGGCGTGAGCCGCTCTTGTAAAGTGGATGGAGGCACTGGTGCAATTCTCCTTGGTTGCCGGTTGCGTGCCGGACTCCTCTCATTTGACGACTTCTTCCAATTCGGACGCGCTCGCCGAGCTGCTGCGGTCGGTGTTTGGGTTTGCGCGGTTTCGGAGCGGTCAGGAAGAGGTGTGCCGCGCGGCAATCGAGGGACGCGATCTGCTGCTGGTGATGCCGACCGGTGCGGGGAAGAGTCTGTGCTACCAGTTGCCGGCGATTGCGCGCGGCGGCACGGCGCTGGTGATCTCCCCGCTGATTGCGCTCATGGAGGACCAGGCGGCGAAGCTCTCAGCCCTTGGCCTGCGCGCGGCGCGGATTCATTCGGGCCTGGAGCGCGCGCAGGCGCGGCAGGCTTGCGTGGATTATCTGCAAGGCACGCTGCAGTTCCTGTTTATTGCGCCTGAGCGGCTGCGCGTGCCGGGCTTTGTTGAGATGCTCCGGAAAAAGAGGCTCGCGCTGATCGCTATCGACGAGGCGCATTGTATTTCGCAATGGGGACACGACTTCAGGCCGGACTACAGGATGATCGGACAGCATTTGCCGGGATTGCGCGGGGATTCCGATTCTGCGCCGGTGCTCCACCCCACGGACAAAGGCCTGTCCGTGAGGACCCCGGTGCTTGCGATGACGGCAACGGCGACACCCACGGTGCAGGCGGACATCTTGTCGCAACTGGGGATGGTGAAGCCGGCGAAGTTCATTCATGGATTTCGCAGGGAGAACCTGGCGATTGAGGTCGTAGAGGTCCCGGTGCCGGAACGTGCAGGGGCGATTTCAAGTTTGCTTGCGGACGCCGCGCGAAGACCGGCCATTGTGTACGCCACTTCGCGGAAGCAGTCGGAGCACCTGGCAGCATGCCTTTCCAGCGGTTTCGGCTTGGGAGGAGCGGGTTCTTCAGCACGGATTCGAGCGGCTGCTTACCATGCGGGGCTGGATGCGGAGACACGGGAGCGGGTGCAGACGGCATTTCAGGCGGGCGAGCTTGAGGTAGTGGTGGCGACGATCGCGTTCGGAATGGGAATAGACAAGGCCGGCATACGGACTGTGATTCATGCCGGACTGCCGGCTACGCTCGAGGGCTATTACCAGGAGATTGGGCGCGCGGGGCGGGATGGAGCGCTGAGCCGTACTTATTTGATGCACTCCTATGCCGACCAGCGTACGCACGATTTTTTTCTGAACCGCGATTATCCGCCGGTGGAGAATCTGAACCAGGTTTTTCGGACTCTCGGAGAAGAACCGCAGCCGGTTGAAGAGCTGCGCGGCGCGTCGAAACTGGCTGAGGAGGAGTTCGACAAGGCGCTCGAGAAGCTGGAGATTCACGGGGGCGCACGGGTGGACTTTGGCGGCACCGTGACCCGTGGCGGCACAGGGTGGAAGAAAACGTATGCGGTGCAGGCGCAGTTTCGCGCGGAGCAGATTGAGAAGGTGCTGCGGTATACAACCTCGAGCGAGTGCAGGATGTCGGCGCTGGTGCGGCATTTTGGCGATGTGGCGGATGCGGGCCGGCCGTGCGGGAAGTGCGATGTGTGCGATCCGGCGGGCGCGGTACTGCGGCAGTTCCGGAGGGCTACGGCGCCGGAGCGGGAGATTGTGCAGTCGATTGTGGATGAGTTGCGGCCGGTCGACTACAAGGCGACAGGCACGCTGCAACGGAACCTGGATCTTGTGGGCAGAATAAGCCGGAATGAGTTCGACGGGATTCTGGATGCGATGGTGCGGGCGGGGTTGATCGAGATTGAAGAGGCGGAGTTTGAAAAAGACGGGGAAGTGATCCGATTTCGCAAGGTGAGGCTAACGGAGGCCGGGTTGGGAGTTCGGGCGATGACGCCTTTGCCGCTGCTGATCTCCGATGGCGTTGTGGAGGAATTTGGCGGGCGGGGCGTGTCGCCGGGGCAAGCCAAAAAGGCGAAGGCTAACGGGGGAAAGCTCACCGCAAGCAGCGGTTCGATATCTGCGTCAGGAAAAACGCGCACTGCTGCCGCACCGTCGCATTTGTCGCCTGACGGAGAGGCTTTGGCTGCGAAGCTGAAGGAGTGGCGTGCCGCGGAAGCCAATCGGCTTGGTGTTCCGGCGTATTTCGTGCTGCAGGACCGGACGCTGAATGCGCTGGCGCATGCAAGGCCGGCGAATCCGAATCAACTGCTTGCCATCGACGGCATTGGCGCCGCGAAAGTGGAGCGGTTCGGTGAGGAACTTTTGCGGCTGTGCTCGGGAAGATGAAGAGTTACCGGGTCGAATTGAAGATTGGGGCCAGAGTTATAAGCTATAACTCTGGCCTTTCTTGATCCGGCCAATTCAGTTCAGCATCACGGTTGATACTTGAAAGACTTGTCTGGATAAGGCGGATGCTGCGGAACGGGTCGTGGATCCGCGTTGATCTGCTGCTTCAGCAGATCGATGGCTGCATCGAGTTGAGCGTCCGATCCGGCAAAAGTGGCGTGGGGAGGGTCGTCGACCACGATGTCCGGTTCGACGCCGTGGCCCTCGATGAGCCATATGCCGTCAGGGCCGTAGACCCCGGTTTCAGCGGCTGTGGCCACGCCGTTATCGGCCTGAGTGTTGCTGCCCGAAAGCCAGATTTCGCCGCCCCAGGTGCGCGTGCCGATGACCTTGCCCATCTGGAAGCGCTTGAAGCCCTCGGTGAACGCTTCGCCGTCCGAGGCCGTATCTTCATCGCAAAGGACGACAATGTGGCCGCGAAAGGCGTACTGCATGTTCCACTGCGGATTACCGACGCGCGGCTGCCAGTAGAACCAGGCCTTGCGCAGCAGGTCGCCGAGGAGCCATGAATCAATGTTGCCGCCGCGGTTATGGCGTACGTCGACGATCAGGCCCTGGCGATCGAAGACCGGGTAGTATTCTCGCGCCCACTGATCGATGTCGTTGGGACCCATGGCCTGCAGGTGGACGTAGCCGATGGAACCGCCGGAGGCTGAATTCACCTGAAGCCGGCGCGTGTACTCCCATTCCGCATAGCGCATGCGCGCGTCGTCACGCTCGCTGATGGGCTTCGCCAGCACGTCGCGGGTTTCACCGGAACTGGATTTGACGCGCAGCATCACCTGCTGGCCGGCTTTACCTCGCATCAGCTCGCGCTCGTCCGGGACGTTGAGCAGGCTCTGGCCATCGATGGCGACAATCGTTTCGCCTTCCTTGACTGGGGAATCGGGCCGGGCCAGCGGCGGAGCCTGGTCGGGCAGATCGGGATAGTGTTGGTAGATATGCTCCACAACGTACCCGCCGGCCTTTTCATCGCGGCGCAGAACGGCTCCCAGCGTGGCAGGGTCGACGTTGTCCGCTGGCTTGCGTGCGTCTCCGCCGCCGACGAAGGTGTGCAGCGCGGATAGCTCGCTCACCATCTGCGCAATTACGTTGTTCAGCTCGTCGCGGTTGGCCACCCGATCCACAAGGGGCAGATAGCGGTCGCGCATAGCCACCCAGTCCACGCCGTGCATATTCTTGTCGTAGAAATAGTCGCGTTCCAGCCGCCATGCATCCAGGAAAATGCCACGGTACTCATCGCGTGGGTTGGTTGTAATGGTCCAATGAGACAGATCGATCGCCGCCTTGGGCATTGCTTTTGGATCGTGGAGCGCTTCGCCTTTCACGTCTGAGTCCAGGACGTAAAAGGCATCGCCTTTGGCCACCAGGAGCTTCTTTCGATCCAGGGAGATTTCGTATCCCTTCACGTCGGGCAGCACGGTTTCCGCTTCGTCGCCCTTGTTGGCGATGTTGAGGCACTTGAGCGCCTCGTGCTGTTCGGGGTCGTCGCCGGTGCTGAGCCAGCATAGACGCTTATCGGTTGCCTGTAACGTGTCGTAGTTGCCCGCGGGAGTGGGAATTTCGTCCAGCCGCGATGTGAGATCGGTGAATTCGATCTTCACTTCGACGGGCTTCTTCTTGTCTTCGTCTTTTTTCGTGTCTTTCTTGTCCGCTGCGCTCTTGTCGTTGCCGGCGTTGCTATCGGCAGTCTTGCTGTCCGCGGCGGCAGCCTTCGTATCTTTGTCCTTGACTTTGTCGTCGTCTTTCTTCTCGTCGTCTTTCTTGTCGGCGTGAAGTTCGTCGGGCGCCAGGAATGGCGAGCGCTCGCCAGGCATAAGCGCCACCTCGTAGATCTTCACCGTGCGATCGAAGTGCGGTGCAGGCGCGCGTGGACCCCACGGAGAGTAAATGGTGGTTTTCAGATTGCGATCGGAGAGAAAGTAAAGCCACTTGCCGTCGGAGCTCCAGATGGGATTCACGCTGTTATAGCGATCGGATGTAATCGTCTGCACCGCGCCCGACTCCACGTTGAACAGCTTGATCTGCTCGAACGAGTTGTCGGCTGATTCGGTATACGCAAGCCAGCGGCTGTCAGGCGACCAGTTCAGGTCGGCGAAGTCGCCGTTCATCGATTGCGCAATGCGCTTGTCCTTTTTGTTCTTGATGTCGTAGATCCAGAGTTGCTCGTCTTTGTCGTGATGAGCCAGCCAGTTGCCGTCGGGCGACGGAACCCCATCCCAGCGCAGCACCTTGGCGTCGTGGGTCCATTGTTCCGGCGCGGATTCGCCGTTGGCGGCAAACTTCCAGAACTCCGTCTCCCCGCTTTTGGTTGAGAGCGCCACGATGCTCTTGCCGTCGGGAAGGAAGCGTGCCTCGCGATAACGGACGTCCGATTCGCCGGCCACCTTCACGATGCGTCCGGTCTTGGCGGGTAATGCGAAAATTTCGCCGCGCGCGGTGAACACGGCGCTGGAGCCATCGGGCGAGATATGCACGGCGGTGAGGTAATCGAGCGGCTTCTTGACCCAGTGCTCGCGCATCTGATCGAAATCGGAGAGAAGCGTAATCGGAATCGCTTCTTCGTGCCCGCTATTCAGGTCGAGCAGCCACAGGTCGGAGCCTGAGGCGTAAACGATGCGGCCCTCAAAAATCGACGCCGACTGCACGTCGAAGATGTGCTGATGGCTCTCCTGCCTCACGCCGTGGCCGTGCGGGTCAGTGGAGTACACATTCATCACTCCGTCGCGGTCTGAGAGGAAATAGACGCGCCCGTTCCAGAACATCGGATTGGTCGAAGTGCCGGTCCAGTCCGCGCTCAGTGGAATCGCTTCATTCTTGCCGTCGAAGCTCCAGAGGTTTTCGGCCGTGCCGCCCTTATAGCGCTTGGTCCTGCTCGGCTGCGAAAACCAGCGCGTAAAAAACAGTGTGTGGCCGTCGGAGGAGTAAACGCCCTCGGCAGCCTGGGCAAGCGGGACCAACTCGCGCCCGCCCTGGTCGTCGATGAGCACCAACTGCGAGCCGGGCAGAGTGGCGTAGCGGCCAGTGGCCGCCAGCAGGCGTCCGTCGGGCGCCCAGCCCTCGGGCTCTGAAGTGCCATCCCACGTGCGGCGCTGGGGCAGACCTCCATCAATGGGCATGGTGTAGACCTCGAGGGGCCCTTCGTAGTCGGCGCTGAACGCAACAGTCTTTCCGTCTGGAGAGATGGAGGCCTTGCTCTCTGTGCCTGCTCCCGACGTGAGCCGGTGCGCGGCGCCACCCTGAGTACTTACCGACCACAAGTCGCCCTCCGAACTGAAGACGATGGTGTCGCCATGAAGCGCGGGGTCGGAATAGTAGCCACGGTGAAGCGGCGGAGCTTCGCCGGCAAACAGCGACGGCGAAACCAGCGCGAGAACAGTCAGTGCGAAGAGGATTGAGAGGCGGCGCAAGGCGGCGTAGGAAGGCATTCGCAGGAACCTCGGATGATGGCTGAAAGGCCGGGTGTGATTGTAGAACCGGCTGACTTTGCGCGTCAGGCCGCGGCAACATCGGACGGGACAAATTGGGCCGATGAGGAATGATAATGCCTGAAGCGAAAATAGCGAACCCCCAAACTCGGTTGGGGGTTCGCCTGGTGGGACTGGCCGCGAAACATCAGCCGACGCGCTCGATCACCACGGATTCGAGCACCACGGGCTTGTGTGGCTTGTCCTGGGCGCCGCGCGGAACCAGGGAGATCTTGGTGACGATCTCCTGGCCTTCCACCACTTCGCCGAAGATGGTGTGGTTGCCGGTCAGCCAGGGAGTAGGCGCAACGGTAAGGAAGAACTGGCTGCCGTTGGTGCCGGGACCGGAATTGGCCATGGCCAGCTTTCCAGACTTGTCGAATTTGTGTGGAGAGCCCTTGGTCTCATCCTCGAAACGGTAGCCGGGTCCGCCCATGCCGTTGCCTGCGGGATCGCCGCCCTGGATCATGAAATCGGGAATGACGCGGTGAAAGACGGTGCCGTCGAAGAGCTTGTCTTGCGACTTGGCGCGGGTCACCGGATGGGTCCACTCGCGCGAGCCCTCCGCAAGATCGATGAAGTTCTTCACGGTGATGGGCGCTTCGGTCTCGAAGAGGCGGACGGTGATTTTGCCTTCAGTGGTATTGAAGACGGCATAGGTTCCTGCTGCAAGTGGCATGTGAACTCCTGGGTTTACCGGGATCCCAGGTCTCAAAATCGAGACCTGGGGCACCCGAGTGAGCGTGGGATTACGGTTGCGGTGCGGGCTGCGGCGCAGGCGGCAGCGGCTGGCCTTCCCGAACGATCATGACTTTTTGAAGGACAACCGGAGTCAGCGGCTTGTCGTTGCCGTCGCGCTGCACACGCGCGATCGCTTTCACCACCAAAACACTGGAGTCGTCGCATTGGCCGAAGAGCGTGTAGTGCTGGTTGAGCGAGTCGTAAGCCTGCTCGGTGATGAAGAACTGGCTGCCATTGGTGTTGGGGCCGGAGTTGGCCATTGCCAGGCGGCCGGGGCGATCGAAGTTCAGGCCGGGATCGAATTCGTCGTCAAAGGCGAAGCCGGGATCGCCGGTACCGGTGCCGGTGGGATCGCCGCCCTGGATCATGAATCCCGGAATCACGCGATGAAAGATGGTTCCGTCATAGTAGCGCTTGCGGTGCTGAACCTTCTTTGTCGCCGGATCGGTCCAGTCCTTTGTCCCTTCCGCAAGGCCAATGAAGTTGGCCACGGCCAGGGGCGCCTGTTTCTGGTAGAACTGGCAGGTAATGCGGCCCATCGACGTGTCGATCACCACGAATGGGCCGTTGGGAACGGTGCTGGCCTGGGCAGTGGCCGTTGGCGCGTCGGGAATGTCCTGGGCGCTGCCCGGCGCGGCCGGTGCAGACTGGGACGCGGGTTGTGTTGCCGGCTGCGTGGACTGCTGGGCCATCGCAGGCAAGGCCGCGGAAAACAGGGCAAGGGCAGGGACGAGGAGCATGGACTCGAATTTCATCGCGAATTTGAGGGTAAATCATGGGGCGGGCGTGCTGCCAGCGCCCGGTGGAGATTGTATTGTATTTTCATGAGCATTTTCCCCTTGCAATTCTTCCGTGGGCGGGCGGCGGTTCTGGCCTTCGCCCTGGTTTGCTTCGCAGTTCCAGCCGCGCGCGTGGCCGCGCAGACTGATAAACCGGCGCCCGATGCCGATAAGGCTGCGCCAGGCGAAAAAGCCGCGGCCGGCAAACCGGCGGGTGACAACGCCGAGCTGCCTCCTTTGCCACCCGAGGCCCACGCCCAGCAGTCCATCGAAATGGACGGCAAGACATTGCATTACACGGTCACCGTGGGCGCATTTCCATCCCGCGACAAGGACGGCAAGGTGGCCGGCGAAGTGGTGGTTACCTCCTACACCATGCCCGGAGACAATCGGCCGGTTACATTTGCTGTAAATGGCGGTCCGGGCGCTTCAAGCGTGTATCTGAACTTTGGCGCCATTGGGCCCAAGCATCTGCAGGGCGTAGGAAACGAGGGCGACAGCCCTTCCGATCCCACCGTGCTGGCCGACAATCCGGGCACTTGGCTTGATTTCACCGACCTGGTGTTCATTGACCCCATCGGCACCGGATTCAGCCGCGCCAAGGTTCCCGAGGCCGACGCGAAAAAGCTTTTCTACAGCACGGTGCCGGACATTGAGTACCTTTCACGCATCGTCTACGACTGGCTGGTGAAGAACGATCGCCTACAGTCTCGCAAGTACCTGATTGGCGAGAGTTATGGCGGCTTCCGCGGGCCGCGCATTACCTATTATCTGCAGTCGCAACTGGGGGTGGCCATGAACGGCGTGGTGCTGGTGTCGCCCTATCTGAATCCGACCATTGACGAGGATGGCGACTTGTCGCCGATCCCGTGGATGGTCACGCTGCCCTCGATCACCGCGGCCAATCTCGAGCGCGAAAAGAAACTCACGCCGGAAGCGATGGCCGACGTGATTGGCTACACCGAGGGCGAGTACGCGGCGACGCTGATAAGAGGCCGCGCCGATCAGGCAGCGACCGACAAAATGATTGCCCGCGTGACGGAGATGACCGGCCTCGATCCCGAATTCGTAAAGTACTCGGGCGGCCGGCTGGAGACTGAAGCCTATTTGAGAGAAGTTCATCGCGAGCAGGGTAAGCTGGGCTCGGTTTACGACTCCAATGTCACCTCGTTCGATCCCTTTCCGTTCTCGCCCGATCAGCGGGCCAACGATCCCATCCTGGCCAGCATCGTGGCGCCCATGACCACGGCGATGGTGGATTTCATTACCCGCACGGTGGGCTGGAAGGTGGATGCGCGCTATAACGCGCTTTCGTTTGACGTGAACCGGGCCTGGGATCACGGCGAGGATCTACGCTCCGGCTCGGTTCCGCAACTGCGCGAGGCGGTGGCGGCCGACCCCAAGCTGCGGGTAATGATCGTGCATGGCTGGAACGATCTCTCATGCCCGTTTATGGGGTCGGTGTTGACCGTGGACCAGATGCCGGTCATGGGCGACCCGACGCGGGTATCGGTGCATGAGTATCCGGGCGGACACATGTTCTATACCCGCGAGGCAAGCCGCGAAGCCCTGCGCAAAGACGTCATGGACATGTACAACAAGCACTGACGAGCAGCTTGGGTGGATGGTTTCCCCAGGTCTCAGAATCGAGGCCTGGGCCGCCATATCCTTTTTCCGACCTTGCTACACGAGGCGCAGGAAGCGGTTGGGCGCGAGGGCTGCGCCGGGGAAAACTGTCTCCAGATTGCCGGCGCCGAGCGTGCGGGTCACCACCTCGCCCAGCACCTGGCGGTAGTCGGTGGTCAGGGCCAGGTCGCGGCCCTCATTGAGCTGGTCGTTATCGAGGCCCGGCCAGCGGCCGTAGACCTTTCCGCCTTTCACCTTCCCGCCCAGGACAAACATTGCGTTGGCGTGGCCATGATCGGTGCCGCCGGTGCCGTTCTCTCGCGCGGTGCGGCCAAACTCCGACATCGTCACCAGGGTGACGTTCTCCGCGCCATCACCCAGGTCGCGCCAGAAGGCGGCGATGCTGGCCGAAAAATCGCTTAGCCGGTTGGCGAGCTGGCCGTTGACGCTGCCCTGGTTCTGATGCGTGTCCCAGCCACTGACGTCGGTGAATGCGGCTTCGACACCGAGGTTGGCCTTGAGCAACTGCGCAATCTGCTTCATGCTGTTGCCGAAGTCGGAGTTGGGATATTGGACGCCGGGACCGGGAGTGTATTGCGCCGGGTCGGCGGCGCGGAGCATTTTGACAGCTTCAAAGGTCTCATCGCCGGCCGCGTGGAAGATGTGGTCGCCGGAGCCTGCGTACATGGCTTCGAAGGCACTGGCAGCCGGGGAGGGGCTGGGGCCGCGTCCCGCCACGGTAAAACCATTTACGTTGTTCAGTGCGATGGCGGGCACGCGTCCGGCCAGCGTGAGCGGCAGCTCGGAGCCCAGGGCCAAGGCACGGAACGCAGAACGTTCGCAGGTGCCTTCGCAGCGGTGGCGCAGGTCTTCGGCTTGCAGGGCGCGGTTGAGCCAGCCGTCGCTGGTGTTCTTCACGCCAGGCGTCCCGGACTCCATGTAATCCTGCGCGTCGAAGTGGGAACGGCTCATGTCGGGCGAGCCGCAAGCGTGGATAACGGCGAGATGACCCTGATCGTAAAGCGGCTTGAAAGGCGCCAGCGACGGATGGAGCCCAAAGAAGCCGTCAAGATCGACAACCTGGTTCTGAGGAATGGCGATTGTGGGTCGCATGGAGTAGTAATTCTTTTCGCGGTAAGGGACGACAGCATTCAGACCGTCGGCCGCGCCGCGCTGGAAAATGACAACGAGCCGCTGGCCGGGAGCGCCGACAGTCTCAGCCAGCACGGAGCGAACCAGGAAACCTGGGATGGCCGCGGTGCCGGCTACGGCAAGCGCGCCTTTGTGGAGAAAGAATCGCCGACTGATTTGCATGTGTTACCTCTGAGCTAACGGCGCTGGAACTCCGGTGAGCCGATCAGCAGCCCGGCCAGCAGTTGATCTTGTCTTTCAAGTGCATTGGCTGCCTTGCCGCGATTGACGGGCCGGGCAGTTGTGGAAACAGGGAACACCGAGACGGAGTTTTGCGCCGCTTGCGCTTCGAATTGCTGCAGCGCTGCCGAGCGCGTAGTCTCGCTCACTCCGCCGGCGACGAGAAGCGGCTCAAGGCGCGCTTCCTCCGCTTCGGGGCTCGGAGTTTGGGAGCCGGCCGCGGTGTTGGTGTCGTCCGATTGCGGCGACCAGGTGACGGTGATGCCGGGCAGGCGGTTGGCCGCCAGATTCAGCGCGAAGTTCATGCGATCCACCAACGATCCCGTGCTGACCCATTCGGCTGCTTCCCACTTGTAGCCGGTGGGCGGGACGCAACCGTAGAGCGGCATCCCCATCTGGCGGAGAGCGTTGACCAGCGGTTGAAAATTCTCGACGTCGGCGTTGCCGGCGCGCGCCGCGGAAACGATGAATTCAATGGGCGTCTTGACCTTGGCGCGATAATCGCTTGCGGCCCAGAACTCGGGCGAGTGGAAAAGAGTTTTCATCACCTGAGTCATGTCGCCGCTACTGGCGAGATACGACTTCGCCATGCGATCGACCAGGGTCTGCGGCGGATCGTCGCTGACGAAGCGAATGGCGAGCTCGCGGGAGATGAAATGCGCTGTGGCGGGGCGCGTGGCGAGCATGTGCAGCAGTTCGCGGCCCTCCATCTCGCCATTTTCCTTGATTTTCTGGCCCAGAACCTTCTTCGTGCCCGGCTCATGGCGGTTGGGATTGAAGACGAAATCTCCGCCGCGCTGCTGGCGATCGACGGTCCAGCCGGTAAGGACGCGCGCTACCTGGGTCACATCGGCCTGGGTGTAGCCGCCATTCACGCCCAGCGTGTGCAACTCCATCAACTCGCGGGCATAATTCTCGTTCAGACCCTCGGGGGCCTTTGGATTTTTCGACGGATTTCGTGCCGCATTCAGTTTCGCGCGTTCGGCGGCTTGCGAATCAGGGCCCATGCTGCTGGCGTTGTCGAGATAGAGCAGCATCGCCGGGCTGTGCGCCACAGCTTCGAGCAAGTCTTCAAATCTGCCCAGCGCCAGGGGCCGGATCACATCGCGCTCATAGCTGACGAGATAGTACGGAGTCTCGTCGTTCTTGCGCAGGTAGACATTGAAGTGGTTGAGCCAGAAGTCGGTCATCACTTCCTGAAACTGGGCGTTGGAATAGATGTCGCATGTCAGCCGCTGGGCCATGAGCTCTTTGCCCAGCAACTGCTGGGGGTTTTCGAGGTCGTCAACAGCCTCAACGAGGTCGGGAGTGAGATCTCCGGTGAGAGCCTTGCGCTGCGCGGGTTTGAGGGACTTCAGGAAGGCGTCAAAATCCGCCGGCTGCATGGACTGGAGGCGCACCACGCGACGTTTGGGCGGAAGCGCGAGTACGCTCGTAATGAGCGACTGATCCGGCTGCGACAATAGATCGACGGTCGCAGCCGTCATGCTGTCCATCGCCGCCGGCTGCGCGGCCGGTTGGTTTTGCGGCTGGGTCATCGCAGGCGCGGGAGCGGCGGCTGCGGTGTCCATCGCCATTGCCGGCGCGGGGGCAGGGGATTGCCCGCCATTCGCAGGTTGAGCCAGAGCCTGATCGGCCTGAGCCGTTGCTTTCTTCTGATCCTGTTCGGCTTTCTTCGCCTGCAGGCGGTAAATCTGGTTCTCATACACCGCATGCAGCGTGCCGCTCTCAGGCACTGGAACCTTGCCTGCGATGGCCTGGCGGATGATGGCGTTTGAGGGAATGCGGAAAATCAGGTCTTGGGTGCTCCACTGCATGGCGGGGAACTGGGCCAGGCGGCCATCGAGGTCGGTCTCGTCGAGGGTCGCGGGGTGCAACTGCTGGTTGAACCAGGCTTCCAGTCCCATGGCGCGGACTGCCTCGAGATCGCCGGGACGCGGGCCGAAGGTGAAGCGGTTGAGAGCGTGCAGAATGCGTTCGTCGCCCTGCAACTGGCCGGATTGATAGGCAGCGCGATGGGAGGGCTTATTGGCGGCTTGATCGGGCTGCGCGGGAGATGCCGGCGCGGACTGGGCAAAGCCGAATGGAGCCGGGGCGCAGAGCGTGCAACACAACAGGACGGCAAAAGTGCCTCTGAACGATTCCATCTCTGAAGCTCCACGCGAGAAGGCTGGCCGGGGAAGAACACGGCGTGATCTTACCAACTATAGATGCAGACTCAGTTTGCAGGGGAAAGTTGTGGTTTGAGAGCAGCTAAGTGTGTTTTGGGGCGGCGTTCAAGGGCAGTCAAGGTCATATTCCCTTGCAATGCACCGATTTGGGCCAGAAATTGTGCGTCAGCACGGGGCATGGCGTGGCTACGGCTGGAAGAGTTGTCAAGACTTGTTGGGTCTGGAGGGGAATCAGCATTGTGGGAGGATCAAGCGGAATACGCAAATCCGGCTCAATCGAAGCGTCAATAATAACCGGGTCGCCTGTCGCAACTTCCAGAACGGCCGTAACCGTTTCGTCGATACCCTTTTGCAATTCAATGGTTTCGGACAACGTGACGAAAATTCGAGCAGAGACGCGTACGACATGGCTTCCTGGCAGCACATCGAGAAATGCGTCACCGTTACGGTCGGTCGTTGCTGCCATAGTGGTCTTACTGGGTTGAGGATCAATTTCGATCCGAGCACCGGCGATGAACGCTCCTGTAATGTCGGTGACCTTGACGGTAATGTGGGAAGCCGGGACCGGCTGAGCTGCGAGGATGGCGGGCAGGACAAGTAGTGCGGCGGCGATACGTGCATTTGCCACGCGCTCAGTCTAAACCCGATCGAACATTTCGGAAGGCAAATCTACTTACAGCCCTTTTTGCACTTGGCCAGGATGGCGGCGTGGAGGCGCTCGCGGACATCTTCGGGAAGATCGTAGATCTCGTGGGAACGATAGATTTCAATGGTTTTGAGGGTGGTGTTGAAGACCACCTCGCAGTGCCCGCATTTGTGCATGTGCTGCTCGATGTCGGCCCGAATCGGGGCGGCGATCGAGTCGTCGATACTTTCGTCGAGAAGGGCGAGAAACTCAGTGCAGGTCACTGCTCAACTCCATTCCCGGCGGGAACTGCGGGCGCTGTCTTCTTGCGAAAATAGCGGCTGAGGCGCTCGCGCAGTTGCAACCGGGCGCGCAGCAGGCGCGACTTCACGGCAGGAACGCTCAGTCCCAGCGTTTCGGCCGTCTCCTCGGTGGATAAGCCTTCCACGTCGCGCAGGGCGAAGACTACGCGAAATCCCTGCGGCAATCCCTGGATGGTCTTGCGCAGAATCTCGGCCAGCTCGGCCTGGTTGTAGTTCTGTTCCGGATCGGGCGCCCAGTCGGCAAGATCGCGAGGGACGCTGCCCTCTTCGGTCTCCAGATCCTCGTCGATCGAGACCATTCTCCCGCTGCGCCGCTTGCGCAGACGCATCAGGCTCTCGTTGACCGCAATTCGCACCAACCATGTGTAGAATTTCGAATTCCCCTGAAACTGATCGAGCTTCTCATACGCCTTGAGAAACGCGTCCTGCATCACGTCTTCGGCGTCCTCGCGGTTTTGCGTAATGTGCTGCGCAATCCTGAAGATCTGCCGCTCGTATTTGCGGACCAGCGTATCGTAAGCCGAGACATCTCCGGCGCGAACCCTGTCTACCAGGGCTACGTCGGGATGCTGCTCGTTTTCTCCTGCAATCGATTGGATGGTCGACATGGGGGTTGGATGCGAGAATTCGTTCGAAACGGTGAAAAGACTTCGATCAGACTCCTGAAGTGGCAATCGGGCCCGTAAAAGAAGAGTGTACCGGAGATGAGGGCCGGGGGCCAAACCGGAACGGATGCTTCGGCGGCTGCGTCTATTTGGGTAACGCCACTGGTTCCGGGATGCCCGGGGCGAGGGAAACGGGGATAGAGTGAAGATATGAGGATCGAGTCCTTCCCCACTGTTCTCTTCCGCCAGGCCGGGCGCGGCTTGGCGCTGGCATTGTTGATGGTGGCGCTGCCGGTGGCCGGACAATCCTCGAGCGGCGCCGGGACCAACTCTCCAGCTACGGCTTCAAAGCGAACTAGGAAGCCGGCGGCCACGAAAAAGCCCACGGCCAAGCCGACGTCGGCAAGAAAGCCCGCGTCGACAACGAGGACGAACAAGTCGACGCCCCATCGCAGGGTGAAAACAAGGGCGAGCCGCGCGGCAAGGACGGCGCGGACCGCGCGCATCAAACGGGCGTTTGTGGCTTCCACCGAGTTGCGGCCGATGGCGCAGCAGTTGGCTCTGCTGCGCACGCCGGAGGCCTACCTGGGAGTGGCTGCTTATGCTCACCGGAACAGCGGAGAGGCTGCCGCAGCGGCATACCTGGCGCTGGGTCACGCGTATCTGCTGGACAAACGCTATGCGGAAGCCGTGGCCAGCTTGACCCAGGCTCGGCGGCAAGGCCAGGAATTGGCCGACTATGCCGACTCTCTGGGCGCGCAGGCGAGCCACGATGCCGGCGACGATGCGGCTGCGGAAGCCCTGCTACACGGCTTCATGGAACGCTATCCGGATAGCATCTTCGACGACCAGGCGCCCGAACTGGAAGCCAATGTATTGCTGGCGATGAGCAACCCGGCGGGCGCGCGCGAGGTGCTGGCGAAGGCCGCGGATACAGATGCCGCGGATCGCGCCGGTTATCAACTTGCCGAGGGGCAGGTGGAGTTTGCGTTGGGGCAGCAGAAGACGGCGGAGGGAATTTTCAAGAAGCTGTTGCTGGGCCACCCGCTGAGCCCGGAGGCGCAGATTGCGCGGGCGCGGCTGACGCAGACCGGGGCCGAGTCCACGTTGACCGTGAGCGAGCTGCGCAGCCTGGGAGACGCCTACTACAACGCGGGACGCTACGGCGAGGCAGTGGAACAATATCGCGTGCTGGCGCTCGAGCCGGGGCTCAGCGAAACGGACCGCAATGGATTTGCCGTGGCCGAGGCGGCCTGCAACCTGAAGCTGAAACGGTTGAGCCCGGCCGAGGCGCAGGCGTTGCCCGACACTGACGATGAAAACGGGGCGCGGCGGCTCGATTTGCTGATGGAACTGGCGCGGGACCGCGACGACGGGGCCGAACAAAAGCGAATCGTCAGTGAAATGGAGGCCAGATTTCCGAGCAGCCCCTGGCTGGCGGAGGCGCTGTTTTCCGCCGGCAACATGTATATGCTGAAGCGCGATTTTCCCACGGCGGTGGAGTATTACAGCTACCTGGCGAAGCAGTTTCCCGAGAGCAAGAATGCGCCCGCGGCGCACTGGCGCGCGGGCTGGCTGAGCTACCGGCAGAGGCAGTACGCCGAGGCCGCGCGGCTGTTCGACGAGCAAATCAAACTCTATCCAGCAGCCTCGGAGACGGTGTCGGCGCTCTATTGGAGGGGACGGCTCTTCGAGACGCAGGACCATTATCCGGCGCTGGCCGCGGCCAACTACCGGGCCATCATTCGCGCTTACCAGCATTACTTTTATGCGCAGATGGCGCGGGAGCGGCTGGCGGCGCTGGGCAGGATGGAGCCTGCCCCTGAACCGCAACTGGACCAGTTCCAGCCGCTGCCGGAGCCAAAGCTCGTGGATAATTTTCCGGTGGATAGTCCGCACCTGGCCAAAGCCCGCCTGCTGGCCAACGCGGGACTGAACGAGTACATCGCGGCGGAGATCAAGGCCGATCCGGACTCGGATTCGTGGAGCGCGCTGGCCGAGGCCCAGATCTATGCCAACTATGGGGAGACGTACCGCGCCCTGCGCGCGCTGAAGCGGGCCTTGCCGTATGCCACAACGGCATCCATCGACTCGATCCCGCTTGCTTATTGGCATATTCTTTACCCCGAGCCATACTGGGACACAATCAGGGCCGAGTCGGCGAAGAACAATCTCGATCCGTACATGGTGGCCTCGCTGATACGGCAGGAGTCGGAGTTCGACCCCTCGGTGATTTCCTATGCCAACGCATATGGACTGATGCAGTTGTTGCCCTCGGTGGGAAAGGCGATGGCGCGCGAGGAGGGCTTGAGCCATTTTCAGACTTTTCAGCTCCTCGACCCGGAGATCAATATCCGCCTCGGCACACGGTATTTGCGCCAGATGCTGGACCATTTCGGCGGGGTGGAGGAATATGCGCTGGCAGCCTACAACGCGGGCGATAATCGCGTGACGGACTGGCAGTCTGCCGGCCCTTATCAGGGTCTCGACGAGTTTGTAGAGTCCATTCCATTCACTCAAACCCGGGAGTATGTCGAAGCCATCGAGCGCAACCAGGAGACCTACAAGGCCATCGACGAGTTTGAGCGGGCGCACTCCAGAACCGGAATGCGAGCCTCGAAATAACCTGGATCGCTAATTCCCGGATGGGCGAATTCGCTCTTTTCAGGGCAGGGAATCCCGCTTGACACTCCCTGGTTTCGATTCCGATTGACTTTACGAGCGCGCCCGGCAACACTGAGTTTCAACGGAGATGCCTCAACCTCCGTTATGCCATTCGCAGCCTGCTGTTGTTGCAAAACGGAGCCGGGCGGAGACAAATGCGCGGCTTGGTTACATCAATCCACACGGAGGGAACGATGTCAGCCGACTTGCAGTTTCTGGAAGAATGGATTCCCGAAAGAATGGACCCCGGAACGGTTTTCGTGCTTGAAAACCAGGCGAAACTTGGCCAGGCGCAGAATCCGTATGTGGCCGTGATGTCCTGCCCGCGGTGCGGGACGCTGGGGCTGATCACGCGCCGCCAGCTTTACGGCGGGGAGATGATGATCTGCGGGGGCGAAGTTTGTTCGGCCGAATACAGGCTGGACGACGACGATATCTGCTACCGCCCGGCGCAATAAGCGCAGTGGCGGCTCTGTGCTACCGCTGCAGGCTGTAGTCCGCCTTGGTGGTCCTGGCGCCGGCCTGGACCGGGGTGGGAAGCTGTGTGCGGTCCCATCCTCCGCCGAGAGCCTGCACCAGTTGAACCGAGGACATCATCTCTTCCACCTGAAGAGTGTTTAGCGTTTCCTGGTCGTCAAGCAGGGTGGTCTGCGCGATGGTGACATCGACGTATGGATCGACTCCGGTGTTATAGCGCTGTGTCTCCAGGTCAAGATACTGCTGGGCCGACTGCACCGCTTCCTGCTGCTTGAGAATCTGCTGCGAGTAAACGCGCGCGGCCGCCAGCGCATCCTCCACCTGCTGGAAG
>Ga0224555_1002795_pt1 | contig 19453 bp, 15 predicted proteins | sample 714S23034metaG_FD_180687 | JGI IMG/M metagenome (GOLD analysis project Ga0224555, IMG submission 180687) | Peat soil microbial communities from Stordalen Mire, Sweden - 717 S2 30-34 | ecosystem: Environmental > Terrestrial > Soil > Wetlands > Peat | place: Sweden: Norrbotten County, Stordalen...
TCGAGCCGGTCCCAGATCTCAGCCCGTTCTGCTTCGGTGAACCGTCGTGGTCTTCTCATGGAACCTCCCGCGATCAGCGATCATCGCTACTCGCGCGAGGTGTTGCATCCACCGATGGAATCCAAGCTTGAGCATGTACATCTTCGGGCGCGCTCCACGGATGGCGAGGTAGCGCCGCGACGGCGGCACAGCCACCAAGCTGGTCCTTTCGCCCGGCAAACGGGCGCAGACAATCGGCGGCGTCCCATCCCCGGGGCGCATCGGCCGGAGGCTCGATCAGCTCCACGCTCGGGCAGCCAAGCGCCACCAGGCGGGCGGCGATCCTCTGCATGTGCTCCCGGCCGGGGTCATCATTGTCGGGCCAGAGCTGGACCCCGAACCGGACCAGGCCGTGGAGCACGTCGTCACACGGGATCGTGGCCGCGCCGGTCACCGTGGCGGCTGCTGCGAGCCCGCACCAGGCCAGCGCGACGGCGGCCGGCTCGCCTTCGGTCAGGATCACCGCGGTGCCGTCCTCAAGTTCGGCGAGACGCGCGGCCTTCTCCGGCACGAACAGGGGCAACTCCTCGACGCGGGTGCCGTTCAGCCCGCGCACGCCGTCCGGCTGCGCCCACCAGACCGCGCCGACCTTCTTGCCGGTCGCGACGCCGACCACCCGGCAATGGACGGCGACGACCGTGCCATCGAGGTCGCGGACGGGATGCCGCACCTCCTGCGTCCTCGCCGGCTTGGGCGCCGCGGTCGCCGGTCGAGAGACGAACAGGTCGGCCATCTCCAGGCCGAGGGCCGCGACGACGGCCTCGGTCTGGCAGCCGGCCCGGCAGCGCAGGAGCACGCGGCCGTCCTGGGCCTCGCGGATGCCGAGGCTGGCGATGCGATCCTCGTGGCTGGGGCATCTCGCCTTGAAACTGAGACCGTCTCGGCGAGCATCGGGAAGGGCCGCGAGGAGGCGGTCGAGGGGGCTCGCGGTTGCCACGGTCACCGCGGCCCCTCCGTCGCCGAGCTGTTCGATGGCCTCCTGGACGGGAACCAAGAGCCTGGTCGCGGTGTCACTGGGGGGTGGGGGGAGATTCATCACGCTTCCCAGCATCGCCCTGCGACCGTCGGGGGGCTACACTCTATTTGTGACGGTATTTCGGACAGAGTCAGCCGCCGAAGTGCTGGCGCTCGGGTGGGCACCCGAGGGGGGCTGGCGGTGGGCGGACCGCGCGGAAGTCCGACCTGTGAGTGACGAGGAGCTGGTGTGGGAGGGCGATCCCGGCCCGTGGCTCGTCCCGGTCGGCACGGCTCAGGAGTCCAAGCGCCTGGCGCCCTCCCACGCCTTGCGGGAGTTCCTAAAGCTGGCAGAGGCCGATCCCCGCCCCGCCCGGATAGCGGAGTACGCCTCTCGCTTCGGCTGGCTGGGTAGGCCCCAGCTCCTGGAGCCGGCGGACGGCTCCCCGCGGTTCCGTGGCGAGTCGCTGAGGACTTGGCTGGAGGAGATGGCGCTGCTCGGGCGCTCCCATGCCGTGTTGGAGGAGTGCGACCGGATCGATCGCAGCGACGCACGACCCGACCGAGGCCGGACCGCCGCCGCACAGGTCGACCACCTGCTGGAAGTGCAGCGAAGGGCGGCCCTGCGGGTGAACCTCACCGTGTCGCGGGCCACACGCGGACCGGTGGAGAACCTGATCCGCGAGCTGCGGCTCGGGGTGCGCGAGCGGCTACAGGCGTACCTGCAAGGTCAGTTCTCCGGGGTCCTAGTGATGGGTAACGGTCCTGTGGAGCGCTTCGTTCCCGCCACGCTGGCGGCCACGCTGGAGCTTGAGCTGGCGCGGCAGGCGGCCAAGTCGGGCCGTCCGTGGGCGACCTGCGCCGCCCCAGGGTGTGAGAACCGCCTTGCCGTCCTCCGCCGCGGCGCCGGCAAGACGTCCTCGACCTACTGCTCCGATGCCTGCCGGAAGCGAGTGTCCCGCGCTAGGGGACGGACCCGGGGCTGACGACAGTAGGTGACGAGCAACGCGCTGAGAATCGGGGAGACGCGCTGAGCCGTGCTGCCGGGATTCCGAAGTAGAGCAAGGTGCGATTGAGACTGGCTGGGAAGCCGAGAGACGCGATCGGCGGAATCTCGCCTTCCCGAGGGCGCTCGGAAGATCCCTTATCTGGCAAGGGAAACGGCGGGGCCGAGGGCCATTTGACCGCGACCTCGCCGACAACGAGGAGAGCGACCCCATCGCGGTCCGGTTGGATGAAGTTGGCCTCCCGCGAACCCGTAGAGCGGGGGGGACAAACTCGGCGAGTACCGCCACTCCGGGGGCAGGTAAATCCTGGGGCCAATGAGCGCTCGGCTACAGGCCGAGATCGCCCGAAGGGTTGTGCTGAAACAGGCTTCCGGCGCGGATGTAACCGCGTAGGATCGCCATGCTTCGGTGCCCGGTCTGACGGGCGATGTCACGCTCATGGGCGCCCGCCTGGGCGGCGCTGGTGGCGAAGCCAGCCCGCAGGCTATGGCCTCCGTAGGCGGCAGCGTCGAGCCCAGCGACGCCGGCTGCCCGTTGCACCAAGCGGGCGACGTTACGGGCCGTGAGACGGCCTGTGCCAAGGCTGCCGTCGATCATCGATACGGGCCGAAACAGGGGACCATCGGCGAGGGCGGCAGTGTCGCGCCACGCGAGCACGGCGCCCACTGGGTCGGTGTCGGCATGACGGCCGCGCCAGACGCCAACCGTCCGTCCTTGGCCTTCCTGATCGGTCTTGGAGCGGCGCAGGGTGACCCGCAAGCCTTCCGGTGCCTCCTCGATGTCGGCCACGTCGAGCCCAACCAACTCGGAGCGACGCATCCCGGCGGCGAAGCCGAGGAGGAGGATCGCCCGGTCACGGATAGCGCGAAGTTCGCCACCGCGGCCTGACCCGTCGAGCGTGGCGAGCATCGAGCGGAGATCACCGACCATGAGGGCTCGCTTTCGGGTCGGAGCGGTGCCGAGGGTTCGGCGGATGCCGCCCATGGTGGCGCGGACGGCCAGACTGCGGGTAGGGGGCTCGAAGTGGGCAGCCTGGTGAGCTTGGCTCACGGCCGAGACGCGGCGTGCGATGGTCGACGTCTTGCGACCCTGCCGGGCGAGGTCGGTCAGGTAGCCGATGACGGCATCCTCGGGGGCAGGAAGGCTGGGCAGGCTGTGAGCGGAGCACCAGGCGGTGAAGTCGCGCCAGTCCGAACCGTAGGCGCGCACCGTGGCGGCCGACTTGCTTGCCCGCTGGTACTCCTCGGCCTGGTCGGCGAGGTCGGCGGGCAAGGCCGGGAGGTTGGCGCCTCCGGAGGGGATCACTTCGGCGGGGCTCATGGGTCGTCGGTTCTCCGTGTGCTAGTCCGATAATGGAACGTTATCAGTCTAGGCGCGCCAAGTCAATGCCTGGAGCAGCCTCGTCCCCGCAACGGGTAACCCGGCCGCACCGACCGCCGGTGGGCGCACGTTCCTTGGCCTCGCCACGGATCTGCCGCACCCCGCGGATGGCTTCGGTGACCCCACCAGGGCTGCTCTCATAGGTCGGGCGCTTCCATGGGGTACTCATAGGTCGGCCCCTTTCGCTCGGTCCACCATGGGTCAGGACGGATGCGACGCCACCATGGGTAGCTCGTCAGGCGGGTTGGAAGCGCTCTGAGGCCGACGCAGGGATCGCTCGCGGCCCATCCGTTCCGGGCGTCCTGGGCGCTCCCATGGGCACGATGGGGCCTCGTGCCGTCTCATGGGTCTGAGGTCGTCATAGGTCGGTCCGGTCGCGGCGCCGGCACGATGGGTCTGCCGCTTCCATGGGTCACGCGAATGCATGGGGTCAGCATGGGTCGAGCGAACGCATGGGGTCAGCCACGCATGAGGTCGGCCGTGGCTAACGCATGGGTCGGGCGCTGCCATGGGTAGGACGCTCAAAGCGGCCGCCATGGATCGCCGCGGCCCCGAGTAACCAGGCGGGGGGACTTTGGTAACTAGCCAGCCCGCCACGTTTCGGTGCCCCCTGGCAGCCTGCCCCGCAGCGTATGCGCTCTCCTGACGCCACGGTAGCGCCCAGGGCGTCCCGCTCTCTCTCTGTGTGTGCCGGATTGGTCGCGGGGGATGTCTCCCTTGGAGGCCTCCTCGTTCTCGGGCGCTCGGCGCCGTTCGGTCTAGGTCCCCGAACTCAGGCGGAGAGCGTCGCGAAGCTCCACATAGCTCCCGCAACGCGGCGGCTCTGGTGAGCCCGCCCAGGGTGCCACGCCAGGAGCCGAAGGTGCTCTCCGCCGGGGCGAGGTGCCGACCGTTGAGGGGGTGCCCTCCGGCGCGACTGACAGTGGCGTTGAACGCGACCAACACCAGGGACGGCAGCTACCTCACCCCCTACCCGGAGGGAGCCACCCAGCCACTCGCCTCCAACCTGAACTGGACTGCGGGCGAGACCGTGGTTCAATCGACGTGTACAACCACAACGGCAGCGTTGACCTCGTCATCGACGCGTTCGGCTACTTCTGCCCGTTCGCGCTGGTGACTGCCGCCTACGACCTCGTCAGAGCCCTGGGCCGGCTACTTATCGAGGCACCACGGCGTCCTACAGCTTCTCAAGGCTCAACATCTGAACTACTTCAGATATAATCGGCCAATGCATGTGATCGAGCATCCGTTCTCTGACCTGCTACGTAAGCCGAACGAGGTAGTCAAGGACCTGGCTCACGGCGATGTCGTCCTGCGTCGGCGCGGAGCGCCCGCGCTGCGGCTGACTCGCGTCGATCGTGACGAGGAGCGTGCCATTGCCTACGCCATGGTCGGCCGCACCCTACGCAACCTCGCAGTGGGCCAGTCAGACGCAGTGGGCCAGTCGCTTCTCGACGAGTTCCCCTGGACCTCCTTCCTGCCAGGAGATGACCGTGAGGAGTTCGTCCGTGAGTTCACTCGTATGGTTGTCGCAGCGGCCGAGGTCGACAACTTTGCCCCCCTCACCCAGCTGGTCGAAGAGTGGCGGGCCACGGCCGAGATCCACAGTGACCCCAAGCTCGCCACCAAGCTGCGGCAACCGGTGGCAGCGAAGGGAGCACGCGTTCCTCGTCCTGTAGGCTGAGCGGCCGTGGCGAAGCGCAAGGGACGTGTCGCGCCCCCGCCGGTGCCGGGCGCCTGGGACTTCCGCTTCGCAACCAACGATGCAGTCAAGGGTTGGGAGCAGGTCTGCTTGGCTGCCCCGGCCAACGCTCGCAAGGCCTGGGACCGCATCACGACCGATCCCTGGCAACGCGATCAACGCCAGCATCCGCTCAAGGGCTCACTCGGGACCCGTGAAATCAATGGGGCAGAGATGGAGCAGTGGCAGTACGAGGTCACCGGCGGCGGACGTATCTGGTACTGCATCGACGACGGACACCGGACCATTTGGATGACCGACTGCTCGGTCGGCCACCCAAAGGCCACCGACTGACTGCCCCACGGGCCGCCAAGAGGGTGTGTTGCTGGTGAGGCCAGGGGCCGTGATCTCGCCAGCTCGGGCGGTGTGTCGGCGAGCTGGCTGCTGGCGCGGTCATCGTGGCCGTCGACGCGTTCAGCTACTTCAGCCCGACCGTGGTGGCGTTGAACGTAACCGTCACCAAGATCACCAGCTTCCGGCTACCTGCCGGTCTACCCGACGGGGGGCACGAAGCCCGCGGGGGAGATCGTGCCCAAGCTTGGTGACGGTGGAGCTGAGCGCGAGTGGCATGGTGTCCTTGAGTACTTCACGCGCCTCGAACGGGGCAACCTGAGCGGGGTCTCGAAGGACGTTGCCTACATCGGGGCTGTCGGAGACTGCCCCGGTGGCCCGGAGATAGGCGTCGTGGCGTGTGTGAGCGATCCTCGCCTGTCACCACGCCGATTCGTGTCCGCCTCCTGGACTGCGATCAGTAGCGTGTTCCCACGTAGATTCCGCGGCGGCCCAGGCACCGATGGCCGCCGGGATCCTCGTGCTCCCGGAGGGTGGGGTCACGCCGGCTGTGGCGAAACTCCTTGCCGCACCGGCTGCATTGGTAGACGTGCACGGGATCCGCTCGCGGGGTCCGCAAGGAGACCCCTCGGGGTCGCATGGCGGTCGTGGACCGGCTCTGGGATGGGACAAGGAGCGGGCCCTTGGAAGAGAACTCGATGGGGTAGCGGGGCCGAAAGGGCGTGGTGCTGACGCGCAGGCCAGCGATCTTGTCGACCCCGTAGGCCCGATGACCACCTCCATCAGATCGCTCTGCGTGCAAGAGAAGTCGTCCGGCACTGCTGCGTCGGAGCGAGTAGGGCTCGATCAGGCGCCAGTCCCCGTCGTAGTTGAGTTCGACGCAGAGGTGGTTCGTGGCGGCGAAGCGCACCGTCTCGAGCGGAATCCCAAACCCCCAGGTGGCGACGGTGGGAGGCGGTGACCACGCCTCCTCGTCGGGGCCTACCGGCATTGGCGGCAGGGTTTCCAGCTCGACAGTGCCTTCCAGCCACCCGAAGAGGATCGGCAGCTCGTCGAGGAATCCCTGCAGGGGTGGGAGAGCGGGGAGCTGGTGCGCCAGCATCTGGGCCCAGTCGCCTTCTAGAGCCGCGACACCTGGTGTGTCGACGAAATCGGCGGCGGTCGGCACGTTGATGCCCTTGCCGGCGCACTTCTCCCGAAGAGCCTCCCTGATGAGCTCGGGGTAGAGGCGAAGATCGTTTCGCCGGAAGAGGTTGACGATGTCATAGAGGTCCCGCGGCCGCGTGCGCTGGGCCATGGCCCGGATCTTCTCGGCGAAGAGCTCCTCGAAGGAGTAGCAGCGTACCCGCCCATCGAGCGGTCCGTCGGGGTAGGGGTGGGCGATCTCACGCAGGACGGGCGGACGGATCACGGCCTCGTTCGCGGAGATATCGAGCTTCACTCGCGACGCCTGCGGCGCCACGCGGGGACCGATGTAGTAGACACGGCCTTCGGTCGACATCCCGTCTGGGCGAAGACGCAATGCCGGCGGCCGCGAGGAGAAGTCGATGCCCGAGGCGTCATGCACGCGAGCGAGCACGCGAGCGAGCAGCACCTCGATCTCGTCGGGACGGAAGGGGCCACCGGGCAGCACCGTGAAGTCCAGGTCCTCAGAGAAGCGGTGGGTCTCGATGTAGCACTTCTTCAAGCAGGTGCCGCCTTTGAAAACCCACTTGTCGCCGAGGATCGGATCGCTCCCGAGCCCCCAGAGCAGCCAACCTAGAACGTAGTCCTTCTCGATGACCTCTTCGGTTAGTTGCCACTCGGTAACACGCTCGACGATGTCGGCCCGGATGATCACCCGTCTCCTCCCGGCGTCCCCAGCGCGACGTTCGTGCGCATGCGCCAGCGCCGGACGATGCGGCCAGAAGTGCCCGCTGACGGGTCGAGCGCAACGAGCCCCGTACTGCGGCGCTCCAAACACACCTGGACCAGCTCGGGTGCGTCAACCGCGATGTGCTCGAGGAGGTAACCGAGCCGCTTGAACACGGCCCGATTGCCAAGCCGGTCGCCGTAGTCCACGAGCATGTGGTCGTGGCGATGCTCGCTATGGAGATACTCGTTGAGTGTGTCGGCGACCGTCCGGATACCACCGCCGAGACGCGGGTCGTCAAGGAGGTCCACCATCGTCCGTGAAGGGTCCGAGACGGGCACACGCGTCCGACCGCGCCAGACCGGCACCGTGCCGAACAGCATCCCTTCTCCCCGCACGGTTAGGTGAAACGGCAGCCCCTGGATCTCGACGTCTCGATGACGTACCCGGCGGGAGGTGACGACCAGCAGAGTCCGGAAAACCTGCTCGGTCAGGCCCCAGTGCTGGCACGCGCTCCACCCGCCGATGTAGCAAGGGCTGAACACCCGTTCAGCCACCACCCAAGGGTCCTCCACCCACTCGCCCGACCGCCGGGCGTCGAGAGGAACCGCCACGTAGAGTCCGCGGCGGACCCGCGACAGCCAGCCCCGCCGGGCGAGATAGACGAGCAGTCGGCCCGTCTCCTCGTGGCCGAGCCCGAGCACCCGAGATGCCTCTGCGACGCCAAAGGCCCCCGTCGTCCGACGGTGGAGCTGCTCGACGTGCGCGCGATTTCGCTGGCTGACGCCAGCCGCCGTGTCTTGGGGCGAAGTAACCGTCACGCCATGAAGGATAACGCATCTACATAGTACCGGTATATCTGAAGTGCACCAGACTCCACCGAGCCAGTACTTCCACGCCCTTGATGTACGCCGGCATCACGAGGGCCTTGGGGGCAAAGCTCGAGCGCTGCCCCCGTCGAACGAAGCCCGCGGGGGAGATCGTGCCCAAGCTGGTGACGGTGTAGGTGAGCGCGAGCGGCATGGTGTCCCTTGAGTACCCCACGAGGAGCGGGGGCCCGATATCACGGAATGGAGCGTCTGCCCCGATTGGGCTTCTCCCTGGTAGCAGGCGTCGGCCTGCTGGCCGGAGGCTTGGCCTCTTTCGGGTCGGTCAGCGCCCACACCACGCCTAGCAACTCGGCTTTGACCTCGGCAGGCTCCTATGTATCGGTGACGCCCTACCGGGTTGCCGACACGCGGACGAGTTCTGCCCTGGCCGGAGGTGCAACCCTCAACGTCCAGGTGGCCGGGGCTGCGTCGGGCGTACCCGTCGGAGCGGCGGCTGCGGTGCTCAATGTGACCGCGGTTAACCCGACGGCGGCTGGGTTCCTGACGGTCTTCCCCGCAGGGACCACGATGCCGACGGTCTCCAACCTGAACTTTGCCGCGGGCACGATCGTGCCTAACCTGGTGACGGTCGGGCTGAGTGCGAGCGGCGCGGTGTCGGTCTACCTCAACACGGGCAGTACCAACGTGGTGGTGGACGTGGAGGGCTACTACACCAGCACGGTCGCGGCCAGCGGTCTCTACAACCCGATCAACCCGAGCCGGGTTTTCGGCTCGCTAACGATCGGCGGGTCGATTGGAGCCGCCGCCACCCAAGCCGTCACAGTCGCGGGTACCTCCGTGACCGACGGGGTTCCGGCTAGTGCGAGCGCGGTCGTCTTGAACGTGACGGCAGCGCATGCGACGGCGCCGAGCTTCCTGACGGTCTTCCCGGCAGGGGTGACCATGCCGACGGCGTCGAACCTGAACTTCGGGGCGCAGGCGCCCCTGCAGGCGATTGCCAACCGCGTGACGGTGGGCGTCGGCACCAGTGGACAGATTGACGTCTACAACCTCCAGGGCACGGTGGCCGTGGACGTGGATGTGGACGGCTACTACGCTTCCACTGGATCCCCGTTCGTGGCGATCACGCCGATCCGCGTGGCCGACACCCGGACAGCCACCAAGGTGGGTAGTGAGACCGCGATCGCGGCGGCTACTACCGAGGCCTTCACTCTCGCCACCCCCGACATCCCGGCCACTGCGGCTGGCGTGGCGATGAACCTCACGGTGGTCCCGGGCGCTGCTCCGGGCTACCTGACCTCCTACCCGACCTCGGCTACGACCCCGCCAGTTGCGTCTGACGTGAACTGGACCGCCAGCGAGTCGCCGGCGGTGCCGAACTTCACGATTGCCAACACAGCGGGGACAGGCATCGCCCAGAACGTGGACGTTGCTAACAGCTACTTCACCACCGGAGCGACGGTCGATGTGCTCGCCGACGCCTTCGGGTACTTCGGAGCCTCGACCGCGCCCGTGCCTGTGGGGACCACCTACACCCTTACGGTCACCGCGCTGCCGACCACGATCAGCATTGCTCCAGGTACCGCAGGTCTAGCCGACACTTCAAAGATCACTGCTGTGGTCACAGGTCCTGGGCAAACGCCAATCACCGGTGATCCGCTGTTGCTCACCAGCAACTGCGGCACGTTCTCTGCGTGGGCAGGCGGCACGACATTCACTGCGCCAGACAACACGACCACCGCGGCCGGTGTGGGCACGGCGACTTACACTGCTAGCACGACGCCCGGCACCTGCACGGTGACGGTCCGCGAGGCCGACCAGGGGTTGAGCGCCTCGGCCACTATCATCCAGCAACCGATTGCCTACAGCCTCAGTCTGGCGGCCAGTGCGCTGACGCTGCCGAACAGCCCTTCGGCGACTAGCACGGTCACGGCGACGGTGGACCTCCCGGACGGTAGTCCCGCCTCGGGGGTCACGGTGACATTCTCAGACACTGGCGGTAGTAACCCGACTAACACGTGCGAAGCCACGCTGCCGGCTGGCCCGTTCGTGACCGGCGCCGGCGGGACGACCCCGTTGACCTACACGGCCACGGCCATTTCTGGCTTCTGCACGATCACGGCAACCGCGGACGCCGGCCCCACCCCCTACCCGTCCGCTGTGGTGTCGCTTGATCAGACGAACGGTACATACGTAGGGAGCACGACGATCGGCGTGACTGCGGACCCGGTCACGATCGACATCTCCCCAAGTGTCGACGACACTTCTAATATCTACGTCGCGGTCAACGGTCCTAGCGGGATGAACCCCGGTGATCCGCTGATGGTGACCACCACCTGCGGCACGGTGGCTTATACCTTCCTCGTCACAAGCCCCACCGGTGGGGTGTCTGGCGCACCACAGTCCTACGATGTCTTCACAGCTCCGACGACTCCCGGCACCTGCACGGTGACGGCCCAGGAGGCGTACGGGGCGATGACCGCCTCGACCACGATCACCATTGATCCGGTTGTCTACAGCATCAGTCTGGCGGCGAGTCCGCTGGCGTTGCAGGCTAACGGAGTGACGACGAGCATCATCACGGCGACGGTGCTCAACGCTTCGGGGACGGCGGCATCAGGAATCGGAGTCACGTTCACATGCGCGTCGTACCCCAATGTTACGACGAACTGCGGCACGTATCCGACCGGCACGCTAATCACGAACGCGATCGGGCAGGTTACCTTTACCTACATCTCGGGTACGGCGCCTAGCTTCGCCACGATCACGGGCACGGAGCATTACGACGTGACCGGCTCAACCGGATCGGTGAGCCTCGACCAGATGTCGATCTAAGACGCACAGGTCCTAGCAGATAGGAAAAGGACCCCGGCCACGTGGCCGGGGTCCTTTACTACCTGGCGGGGTTTTCGACAACCGGGCGTTTACGGGTGAGTTTCGGCCACTTCGGAGCAAAGGTTCGACACCGTGAGTCGTTCTTCTAACCCACGAGTTACCGGGGGGCGTAGCCCCTCTACACCACGACCTGGATCTCTAACCCACGAGTTGCACGATCCGTTGAGTCATCGGGAGGTCAGACGATGAGCAGCGGCAGCCACCGGGGTCCGCTGCCCCTTCTCAACGTGAGCGAGGAGGAGGCCTGGAAGTGGCGGCAGCACCGCCTGGCGACGTCCAAGGCCTACGAGGTCCTTTTCGGCTAGCCCGTTCCCTTCGAAGACCTTGCCTCGACGGATGACGCCTTCGAGGAGGTGGCGGGGGTTCAGAGGCTGAGGTTGCAGGCGGCCGAAGTGTTGCGGCGGGTGTTCACGATTCACGCCAGGGGCGAGACCGACATGGGGCCTACCCTCCGGATCGGGCGGATCCACCAGGAGGTCGCCCACCGCTTCGCCACTCGGTACGGGATCACTGAGCTCGACCAGTGCTATGCGGAACTGGTCAGGCTGCTGGCGTCTGCCCCGGGCCGGCTCTCGGGCCGTCGCTACCGGGCGGCAGAGGTGCGCTTCCTCGAGACGGTGAGGGACTACGCCGGCCGCTATGAGCGGTACCTGATGCTCGGCCTCCACGATGAGTTCCCCGGCCCGGCCCGCCCACCGGTGCACTTCGGCTCCTGGGCGTTTGCCTATCTCGACATCTCGCTGAACCTCGATGCCGTGGTGGCGTCCCAGCTCGCCGAGGTGCTGGAGGCGTTGGGCGACGGAGTCGTGAGCCTGGCTCAGGTGAACACGGTCTGGCCGGACTGGCTCCGGCTCGCCAAGGCCTTCACCGACTCCTACGAGGTCGACGCCGCTCGGGCACTGGGGGCCCTTGGGAGCCTCGATGACCCGGACCAGGTGGATGCTGCCGTGCTCGGACCGCTGGAGCGGGAGTACCTGGCCACGCTGGCCCTGTTCGTCGATATGTACCGGCAACATCGCGAGGAGGGGTCGCAGGAGGTCTTTGGCTTCCGCAATGAGGGAGATTCAGATGACGGCGAGCTGGAGCACGTCGTTTGGGGGTGGGGAGGGGGTGGAGACTACAGCTTCGCCGATGCAGAAGCCGGCGAGCTCTCCGGTGGTGCGGGTGGGCTCAACGAGCGCCTCGGGCAGGGAGGGGTCTCCGAGCTGCGGCAGGTCGCCCGCCTGGCAGCGTGGGGGTTTTTCGATCAGGCACGGATCGAGGATCGCTGGCCGCCGGGGGATGGACTGGCCCGACGCATGCCTGCTCGCGCTGGTCGAGATCAGACACCTGGACGCACTGCTGAGCTTCGACCGGCTGGCGGCGAAGCTGGCGGGGCTGTCTGTGCGAAGACGGGAGCCCTGAGCGTCCCGCAGAGGGAAGACTCCGCCCCGCAGCTGCCCGGCAATCCAGGGAATTCCCCACCAGCGATCATCTGTGGACGCGCCGAGCCTCTGGCCAGCGGCGGCCACCGAACCAGCCCGGCATGAGAGTGGCCAAGCCCAGCAGACGTTGAGGCCGCCAGTAATGGAAGCTGCGGTGCCACCCCCGCAGCCTCAGGAGGCGACTAGGTGCTCATACTAAGGGCGGCCGTGGTCGCACCGGCGCAGTCGTGGTCGGAGGAGCCGACGATGAAATCTCCTGCCATACCCTTCACGGCGCACAACATTGTGCTTGGCGACGGAACACTCACCAGGCCAAACTCACCGGTCACTGCCGACGAACCCGTAACCCGAGCTGTGATGCGGAGTCTGGACCTCTTCTTCCCGCCCTCGGAGCGAAAGGGGAAGACCATTGTTGATTTGGGTTGCCTGGAGGGCGGGTACACCGTGGAGTTCGCCCGCGCCGGGTTTGAGGCGACCGGGATGGAAGCACGAGAGCAGAACGTTGAAAGGTGCGACTTCGTTGCCTCCCAGCTCCGGCTGCCCAACCTACACTTCGTGCGTGATGACGTGCGCAACCTCGGGAACTACGCACCCTTTGATGCCATCTTCTGCAGTGGCCTCTTGTACCACCTGGACCGTCCGGCGACCTACCTGAGGCTGCTCGCGCAGCAGGCTAACCACCTTCTGATCCTGCAAACGCACTACGCGCTACCTGACAGTACGCCCGCTCACTTCTCGCTCTCCGAGCTGACCGAGCATGATGGCTACCAAGGTCGGTGGTACCGAGAGTTCCCCGAGCATGTCGATCAGAGCTACATCGACGCCTTGAGCTGGAGCGCATACGGAAACCCGCGCTCGTTCTGGCTTGAGAGGCGTCACCTGATCCAGGCGATCCGGGACGCGGGGTTCAGCACAGTTTATGAGCAGCCGGACTTCGTCAGCAACAATGTCACGGACCACTACATCGAAGAGCAGCATCGGAGTCTCTTCGTCGCCGTGCGCTAGTCCCTCGCATCCGGTCCCCCCACAGGTAAGGGGACCGCTGGGATGGTGGCAGACGGGACCACCCTGAGGATGCGGGACTTAGAGGAGGGCCCTTCGGGGCCCTCCTTCTTTTTTTCTCCGGCCCGAGCCCTCCAGAAGATGGGAGAGCTCGAGGTCCGGACAGCGTGGCCTCGGTCCTCCGGACCGGTCCCTGAGAGAGGGGCTTACACTCTCCGTGCCGCCGTGGTCTGGCGGGGGCGAGGAGAGGATCGGAGTTGACCTTCGGATGGCGCATGCACCGGCTGGCCGCTGGCTGTGCCGGGGTCCTGCTGGGCGCCGGCCTCGCGCTCGGGGCTGTCCCCGTCCAGGCTGCGGCCGGACCGACGCGACTTCCGGCGGCTTCGGCGCTGGAGGTGGAGCACGGCGGCTCCACCCTGGAGAGGGTCGGTGGCGTGCCGAGCGGGCCGGCTGCCGCTGCGACAGCCGCTGCGGGGTCCCATGACTCGGTCGAGAGTCCACTCGCCACCGCCACGGGGGCGTACCAGGCGCTCTCTCCCAGCCGGCTTCTGGACACCCGGACCACAGGGCAGACCCTGGCGGCGAACGGCAGCCTCAACCTCACCGTCACGGGGGGCAGCGTGCCGGCCGGTGCCACCGCGGTCGCTCTCAACGTGACCGCCACCGACACCACCGCGAGCAGCTACCTCTCCGTCTACCCGGCCGGGCAGACGCGGCCGGTGCTGTCGAACCTCAACTGGGTTGCCGGCGAGACGGTGCCAAACCTGGTCATCGTCCCCATCGGCTCCGGCGGTCAGGTGACCTTCTACAACTACCAGGGCCGCGCTGACGTCGTGGTCGACCTGGAGGGCTACTTCGCCCCCGAGCCGTCGGGCACCACCGCCGGCAGTTATGTGCCCCTCACGCCGGCCCGCATCACCGACACGCGGCCGGGGAGTGGCGAGCCCAACAGCGGCGACACCCTGGCGCCGGGGAGCACCCTCGACGTCCAGGTGGCGGGGGTGGGCGGTGTGCCCGTCACGGGAGCGGGGGCGGCGCTCCTGAACGTCACCGTCACCGACACCACCTCGTCCAGCTTTCTCGCCGTATATCCGCAGGGCACAGCCTACCCGGGCTCGTCGAACCTGAACTGGCTGGGCGGCGAGACGGTTGCCAACCGGGTGGTCGTGCCAGTGGGCACGTCCGGAGAGGTCGAGCTCTTCAACAACGCGGGCAGCACCGACGTGGTGGTCGACGTGGACGGCTACTTCACCAATGGCAGCTCGACCCCGACCACCGCCAGCCTGTTCAGCCCGATCACTCCGGTCCGGGTGCTCGACACCCGCAACACCACGGGACAGACCCTGGGGCCAGGCGCAACCCTGACCCAGGCGATGGCCGGGGTCGATGGCATCGCCTCCAACGCCAGCGCGGTGGTGACCAACGTGACCGCCACCGACACGACCGCCGCCAGCTTCTTCACCGTCTACCCGGGGGGGACCATGCCGCTGGCGTCGGATGTGAACTGGGGCCCCGGGCAGACCGTTCCCAATCTGACCGTGGCGAGCCTCAGCGGCACCGGGACGATGGACGTCTACAACCACAGCGGGAGCGCCGACCTGGTCATCGACGCCTTCGGCTACTTTGCCCCCGAGACGTCAGGTGGAACCGAGCCACAGACCGTCACCTTCAGCACCAGCGCGCCGACTGACGCGCAGGTCGGTGACGGCAGCTACACCCCTGCCGCGACGGCGACATCGGGTCTGTCGGCGACCATCACCCTGGACGCGACGTCTACAGGATGCGCACTCGCGTCGGGGGTCGTCTCGTTCACCAGCAATGGCACCTGTGTCCTCGACGCGAACCAGCCGGGCAACGCGACGTACGCCGCCGCTCCCCAGGTGCAGCAGTCGTTCGCGGTATCCGGCGGCGCCACCTCAATCGGCTCGTCGAACTGGTCAGGATATGCGGTGACGAGCGGGCCCTACAGCAGCGTCACGGGGACGTTCACGGTCCCCAGCCTCGTCGACCCCCCGGCGAACGTCAGCGTGTCGGAATGGGTGGGCATCGACGGGGCCGTGGCCGGCGACAATTGGGTAATCCAGGCGGGAGTGGACGAGCAGCAGGGGTGCGGCTCGTTCTGTGTCATTCCATGGTGGGAGATCATCACCCCCTCCGACGAGGCTCCTGCGACCGAGATCACCGACGTGACGGTCGATGCCGGTGACGAGGTTACCGTCACCATCAATCAGGTCAGCGGGACGACCTGGGACATCAGCCTGACCGACGACACCAACCGGCAGGAGTTCTCGAATGAGTTCCTCTACACGGGCCCCGCCACATCGGCGGAGTGGATCGTCGAGGATCCCAGTGGATACGCTGGCGACGGTGGCGGCCTGTATCCATTCTCCGACTACACCACGACCACCTTCAGTGACCTCGGCTTCACCGGAGCAGAGGCCGGCCTCACCGAGGTCATTCTGATCCAGAGCGGGGAGCAGCTCTCCACGCCGTCGGCGTGGACGGGGTTGGCGACGGGCTTCGCGGTCGCCTACGGGGACGTGGCCCCGCCGCCGCCATGATGACGCGATCTCGGCCACCAGGGCCGCGACAATCGCGGCGGGCCGCCGGCTGTGCCGGGCTCCTGCTCGGGGCCTGGCTGGTGCTCGGGGCCGTTCCCACGCCGGCCGCCGCCGGATCGATGGAGCTGCCGACGTCCTCTCCGCTGGCGACCGCTGCGAAACCCGGCGCAGAGGCGGATAACTCGGTCGAGGCCCCCCTCTCCACCGCCACCGGGGCATACACGGCCCTCTCTCCCACTCGGCTGCTGGACACCCGGAGCACTGGGCAGACCCTGCCGGCCGGCGGCAGCCTCAGCCTGACCGTGACGGGGGGCAGCGTGCCCTCGGGTGCCACCGCGGTCGCTCTCAACGTGACCGTCACCGACACCACCGCCGGCAGCTTCCTCTCGGTCTATCCGGCCGGTGAGACGCGGCCGCTGCTCTCCAACCTGAACTGGGTTGCCGGCGAGACGGTCCCCAACATGGTGATGGTCCCCATCGGCTCGGGCGGTCAGGTCACCTTCTACAACTACCAGGGCCGCGCCGATGTCGTCGTCGACCTAGAGGGCTACTTCGCCCCGGAGGCCACGGGCACCACCGCGGGCAGCTACGTGCCCCTGACGCCGGCTCGGATCACCGACACCCGGCCGGGCAGCCAAGAGCCCAACAGCGGCGACACCCTGGGACCGGGGAGCACCCTCGACGTCCAGGTGACGGGTGTGGGCGGTGTGCCCGCTGCGGGAGTGGCTGCGGCGCTCCTGAACGTCACCGTCACCGACACCACCTCGTTCAGCTACCTCACCGTGTACCCGCAGGGCACGGCCTATCCGGACTCGTCGAACCTGAACTGGGTGGGCGGCGACACGGTCCCCAACCGGGTGGTCGTTCCGGTCGGCGCCTCCGGACAGATCGCGGTCTTCAACCAGATGGGCAGCACGGACGTGGTGGTCGACGTGGACGGCTACTTCACCGACGGCAGCTCGACCCCGGCTGCCGCCAGCCTCTTCAGCGCCATGATCCCGATCCGGGTGCTCGACACCCGCAACACCGGCCAGACGCTGGGGCCGGGCGTCTCCCTCACCCAGGAGATGGCTGGGGTCGATGGGATCGCCGCCAACGCCGACGCGGTGGTGACCAACGTGACCGCCACCGACACGACCGCCCCCGGCTACCTCACGGTCTACCCGGGGGCGAACCCGCCGCTCGCCTCGGACCTCAACTGGAGCCCCGGCCAGACCATTCCCAATCTGATCGTGGCGACCCTCGGCGGCACCGGAGCATTGAGCGTCTTCAATGACATCGGCAGCGTCGACGTGGTCATCGACGCCTTCGGCTACTTCGTCCCCGAGACGCCGGCGCTGCTGGTGATCACCACCGCGTCACTTCCGCAGGCGTCGGTGGGATCCCCCTACTCGACCACGCTGGTTGCGAACGGGGGGACCCTCCCGTACTCCTGGTCGGTCGTCTCCGGCTCGCTGCCCCCGGGGCTGAGCCTCGCCTCAGGCGGGGTCATCTCCGGCATGCCCACGGCGGCGGGCACCGCCATCTTCACGGTGCAGGTGACCGACTCCCTGACCCCCCACCCGGCAACCGCCGCCGCAGAGCTGGCGATCTCGGTGGCGCCGCCGCCGCCGATCGCTTCGACGAACTGGTCCGGCTACTACGTGGAGAGCGGTCCGAGCGGGCCGTTCACCGGCGTGACGGGGACGTTCACGGTACCCAGCCTCGTCGCTCCCGTCCAGGCGGGCACCTGGGTGTTCCAATGGGTTGGCATCGATGGAGCCACCAACACCTCGCTCATCCAGGCGGGTGTGGCCGAGTACGGATGCGGGTCTCAGGAATGCCTGTCTCCGTGGTGGGAGGTCCTCCCGGCCGCCGCGACGGACATCCCCATGGCCGTTGCGGCCAACGATCAGGTCACCGTCACCATCGCCCTGGTCAGCGGGACGGAGTGGGACATCACGCTGTTGGACGACACCACCCGGCAAACTTTCATCCAGGCGGTGACCTACACCGGCCCGGGCACATCGGCGGAGTGGATCGTCGAGGATCCCACCGGTGAGCAGACCGGCGCCCTGAGCCCCTTCGCCGACTACACGGTCACCACCTTCAGCGGGCTCGGCATCAGCGGAGGACCCCAGGAGACGCTCACCGAGGTCGTCATGCTTCAGGGCTCGACTCAACTCTCCACGCCGTCGGCGTGGACGGCGAGCGGTTTCAACGTCGCCTACGGGGACGTGGCCCCGCCACCGCCATGAGCGTGGCCGAGGGTCGGATCGAGCGCCCGGGCCTCACCCCGCATGGCTGAGCTGGTCCGGCGGGGAATGGGGGTCCCCCGGGCTCCCTCCGCCTCCATCCTCATTCCGGTGTTGGACCGGATGGATCTGCTGATCCCCTGCCTGCGGTCCCTGGCCGCACTGGCCGGCACGCCCTCGCACGAGGTCGTGGTCATCGCCAACGGCACGCCGGAGAGCGCCCTCGCCACGCTGCCCGGCCAGGAGTCCCTGGTCGTGGTCATCTCCTCCCTCAACCTCGGGTTCGGCGGGGGCTGCAACTGGGGGGCGCGATTCGCCCGCGGGCGGTACCTGGTCTTCCTCAACGACGACACCGTGGTGGAGCCTGACTGGCTCCGGGCCCTGGTCGAGGTGGCCGAGGACGACCCCCGGATCGGGGCGGTCGGCAGCCGGCTGCTCGACCCCGATGGGACCCTCCAGGAGGCGGGGTCGATCCTCTGGAGCGATGCCACGACCCACCCGGTGGGGCGCGGGCTGCCGCCCGGCACCCCGGCCTACGACTCTGTCCGGGATGTCGACTACTGCTCCGCCTGCGGTCTCCTCGTCAGGCGGGAGGCCTGGGAGGCGGCCGGCGGCTTCGACGAGGCCTACTTCCCCGCCTACCGCGAGGACGTCGACCTCTGCCTGTCCCTGCGCGCGAGGGGGTATCGGACCGTCTACGCCCGGGGCTCGGGTCGTCCACCACCGGGGCGGCAGCCTGGAGGAGGGGGCGCGCACCCTCCTCGGGCTGCACAGCGGTGCCCACTTCATCGCCAAGTGGGGAGAGGTCCTGAAGGACTTCGATCCCCCGCCGCGCGGTCGGCCGTCGGCCAGCGAGGTGGCAGCCGCCATCGCCAGGGCGAGCCGGCGCCCTCTTCCCCGCTCCGGCCGCCCGAGCCGGGAGCGAGGCCGGAGCGACCTTCGACCGAGGTGGATCTGCTCCAGGCGCAGGTGCGGGCGCTCCAGGCTGCCGGGGCGATCGCGAGCGACGAGCTGCGGAGCCTGCACCGGGAGCACGCCCAGCTGGAGAGGCTGCGCCACCTGCCGGGGACGCTCTCCATCAGTAGGTCGGTCAGCCAACCAGCCAGGTGGGAGAGTTCCGCCGCGTCCGTCTCCTGGCGGCGCCTCGCAAGCTCGGCGGCCGCGCCGAAGCCCACGACGCCGGCGACGTTCTCGGTGCCGGACCGGCGCTCACGCTCCTGGCCGCCGCCGGTGATCTGGGCGG
>Ga0224555_1002796_pt1 | contig 19447 bp, 12 predicted proteins | sample 714S23034metaG_FD_180687 | JGI IMG/M metagenome (GOLD analysis project Ga0224555, IMG submission 180687) | Peat soil microbial communities from Stordalen Mire, Sweden - 717 S2 30-34 | ecosystem: Environmental > Terrestrial > Soil > Wetlands > Peat | place: Sweden: Norrbotten County, Stordalen...
CGCGCGCGCTGGTTGTCGACGACTCTCGTTTCATTCGCAACTATCTCCACTCCCTCTTCACCCAACATGGCGTTGAGTGCGTGGAGGCCGTCGACGGCAAGCAGGGCCTGGCGTGTCTGCGTGAAGCCGGACCGTTCAGCGTCGCGCTGGTGGACTGGAATATGCCCGTCATGTCCGGCTACGAGATGCTGCAAGCCGCCCGCGCCGACCACTCGCTCGATGCGACTCGCATCGTCATGGTCACCACTGAAGCCGAGAATGACCACATCGAAGCCGCATTGCTGGCCGGCGCCGATGAATACATCGTCAAGCCGTTCGACGAGGGCGGACTTTTCGACAAACTGCGCATGGCCGGGGTCGATGAGCTATGACTGTCGTTTCCCAGCCCGGCGCGCGGCGAATCCGCGTCCTCCACATCGATGACTCGGCCGTGATGCGCAGCCTGCTGCGCATGGTGCTGGAGCCCCAGCCCTCGATTGAAATCGCCGCCACTGCCTCGTCCGGCCAGGAAGGCGTGGCCACCTTCGAGCGCATCCATCCGGACCTTGTTTTGCTGGATATCGAGATGCCCGGCATGAACGGGCTTGAGGTTCTCTCCGCGATCCGGCGCCATGATCGCCGCGTGCCGGTCATTATGTGCAGTACACTCACCTCGCGCGGCGCGCGTATCACGATCGAAGCGCTGGCGCGCGGCGCCACGGACTACGTCACCAAACCCGGCGCTCAGCACGGGGTCCGTGAGGGCGTTGACACACTGAGCCGCGAGCTGCTCCCGAAGATTTTCGCGCTGTTTCCGCCCGAATCGCACCGGATTGCTCCGCGCCTCGCGGAGCCAGCGCCTCCAGTCCTTCCGCCCTCATCGCCCCATTCTCCGAAGATTGTTGTTATCGGTGTCTCGACCGGCGGCCCCGCCGCGCTGGAGGCTCTTCTGCCCCGGATTCCCGCCACTTTCGCATTGCCGATTCTCATCGTGCAGCACATGCCGCGTCTTTTCACCGGACTCCTTGCCGAACGCCTGAACAATCTCTGCCCACTCCGAGTCCGCGAGGCCGTCCCGGACACCCATGCCGAGCCCGGTGTTATCGATATCGCCCGCGGCGACTGGCACCTCCAGATCCTGCGCGACCTGCGCCTCCGCCTCAATCAGGACCCGCCGGAGAATTTCTGCCGCCCCTCGGTCGATGTCCTCTTCCGTTCTGCCGCACAGGTCTGTGGAGGCCGCGTGCTCGGGGTCATCCTCACCGGCATGGGTTCGGATGGACTACAGGGCTCTCGCGCCATCCGCGCCGCCGGGGGTTCGGTCCTGGCACAGGACGGAGCGACCAGCGTCGTCTGGGGCATGCCCGGCGCCGTCGCAAACGCCGGCCTGGCCAACAAAGTTCTCGCCCTCGATGCCATCCCTGCCGAGATCCTGCGCCTCACCTCTTCCCCGGCTCCGCCGGCTCTGCGCGTGGAGGCCTTTGCCCGATGAGCGCCTCCCCCGTCGATTACGAATACCTGCGCACGGTGGTCCTGCGCAATTCCGGCAATCAGGTGGACGTTACCCGCAATTATCTCTTCGAGTCGCGCCTGCAGGGGCTCCTTCGCAACCGCGGCTTCGATTCCCTGACCGAGCTTGTCTCCGCCCTCCGCTCCGGCAACGGCCACGGCCTCGAACGTTCGGTCGCGGAGGCCATGACCATCAACGAGACGAGCTTCTTTCGCGACACTGCCACCTTCGACTACCTGCGCGAGACCCTGCTTCCGGCTCTCATTGAAAGCCGCCGCGATACGCGTACGCTGCGCTTCTGGTCGGCCGCGAGTTCTTCGGGCCAAGAAGCTTACTCCATCGCGATGATGCTGCGCGAGCACTTTCCTCTGCTGGCCGGATGGCGCATCGATATCCTGGGCACCGACCTCTCGGCCGAAATGGTGGAACGCTCCAGCGCGGGGCGCTATCAGCGCATCGAGGTGAACCGTGGCCTCCCTGCGCGCCTGCTGGTTAAATACTTCGTCCGCACGGGCGACGATTGGGAAGTCCATCCCGACCTGAAGCGACTCTGCCGATTCCAGCAGCGTAACCTTTGTCAGCCCACTGGCCTGCCGGAGTCCTTCGATGTCATCTTCCTCCGCAATGTGATGATCTATTTCAATCAGGACACGCGCCGCCAGGTTTTGCTCACGATCCACCGCGCGCTGCCGCCCGACGGCATTCTCTTCCTCGGCCTCAGCGAGCAGCCCCGTATGGACTCCCACTGGCAGACGATGCTCACGCCCAAAACGGTGTGGTACAAACCGATTCGGTAGCAGAGCCGCTCGCCCTTAGCTCGTCTTCACGCTCGGTTTTCCCTCGTTTCTGACTTTTCGCTCCGCTCGTTTCCCGCCCCCCAGCACCTCCGCAGTATCCTCACCTCAGGCATGGATCCACTCGCTCTCTTCCATCCCATCACGCGCGACTGGTTCCGTTCTGCTCTCGGCGAACCCACCGCGCCGCAGCGCCTCGGCTGGCCGGCTATCGCACGCGGGGAGAGCACGCTGATCCTGGCTCCGACCGGCTCGGGCAAGACGCTGACCGCCTTCCTGTGGTGCCTCGACCGCCTGATGCTGCACGAGCCCGCATCGGAACCGGATCCCGCCGAACCCGCTTGCCGCGTGATCTATATCAGTCCTCTGAAAGCCCTGGCGGTGGATGTCGAACGCAACCTGCAAACACCGCTGCAGCAGATCGCGCCGCTGGCCCGCAGCGCCGGCGTGCCCTTTCGCCTCCCGGAAATCGCCATCCGCACCGGCGACACACCCCAGACAGAGCGCGCCCGCTTTCGCCGCCATCCCGCCGATATTCTCATCACGACCCCCGAATCGCTCTACCTGCTGCTGACCTCCGAATCCGCCTCCGCTCTCCGCATCGTCGACACCGTGATCGTCGACGAAATCCACGCGCTGGTTCCGACCAAGCGGGGAGCGCACCTGGCCCTGACTCTCGAGCGTCTCGAAGCGATCTGCGCCAAACGTGTCCAGCGCATCGGCCTCTCCGCCACCCAGCGACCTCTTGAAGAAGTCGCGCGTTTCCTGGGGGGAAGTGAGACTTCAACAGATCACGCCGGTACGATGACGGCTCGCCCAGTAACGATTATCAACGCCTCAGGACCGAAACAACTCCATCTCAAAGTGGAAGTTCCGGTCGAGGATATGAAGGCGCCGGAACCCGATGCCGCTCTCCCGCCCGATTCGCCGGCGAAGCGCGCTTCGATCTGGACCACCATTCCGCCGCGCCTGCTCGCCATCATCCGCCGCCGCCAGTCCACGCTGATCTTCGTCAATAACCGCCGCACCGCGGAACGGCTCGCCAGCCTCATCAACGATCTTGCGCAGGAACCTCTCGCCCGCGCCCATCACGGCTCCCTTGCCGCAGCGCAGCGCGCCGAGATAGAAGACCAACTTAAGAAGGGCAGGATCCGAGCCGTCGTCGCGACCTCCTCGCTCGAGCTCGGCATCGACATGGGCGCCATCGACCTCGTGATCCAGATCGAGTCGCCGCCCTCGGTCGCAGCCGGCATGCAGCGGATCGGCCGTGCCGGACATCGAGTCGGCGTCGTCAGTGAAGGCATCATCTTCCCCAAGTACCGCGCCGACCTGATCGCCTGCTCCGCTGTCACGCGTGCGATGCATGAAGGCCATGTCGAAGCCACCTCCATTCTCCGCAATCCTCTCGATGTCCTCGCCCAGCAGATCGTCGCGACCGTCGCGCAGCCGCCTGCTCTCGCCGAACCCCGCCTCAAGGGTCAACCCTCGCGCGAACCCATCATGTCCGCCGACGACCTTTTTTCGCTAGTTCGCCGCGCGGCACCCTTCACCACGCTCACCCGCGCCACATTTGACAGCGTGCTCGACCTGCTCTCCGGCAAGTACCCTTCCGAGGAATTCGCCGAGCTTCGCCCGCGCATCACCTGGAATCGCGACGCCAATCTGCTCACTCCGCGCGAGGGGGCAAAGAGCCTTGCCATCCTCAACGCCGGCACCATCCCGGATCGCGGCCTTTACGGTGTCTTTCTGTCCGGCGAACATAAGAAACCGGTCCGCGTCGGCGAGCTCGACGAGGAGATGGTGTTCGAATCGCGCGTCGGTGAAGTCTTCGCTCTCGGCGCGTCCACCTGGCGCATCGACGAAATTTCCCACGACCGCGTCCTCGTTTCCCCCGCCCCAGGTCAGCCAGGCAAGCTGCCCTTTTGGCATGGCGATCAGGCCGGCAGGCCGCTCGAATTCGGCCGCCGCATCGGCACTCTGATACGCGAAATTTGCGCGCTACCGCCGAACGCCGCCATCAGCCGTCTGGTCCGCGAGCACGACCTGGACGCGCAGGCGGCGGAAAACCTCCTCCAGTTCCTCACCGACCAGCAGGCTGCCACGATGGTGGTGCCCGACGACCGCACCATCGTCATCGAGCGCATCCGCGACGAACTCGGCGACTGGCGTGTCTGTGTCCTCACCCCCTTCGGCAACCGCATCCACACTCCGTGGGCGATGGCCGCCGCTGCGCAGATCCTCGCCGCCGGCGGTCCTCACGTCGAATCCATGTCCACCGACGACGGCTTCGTCCTGCGTTTCCCCGATATCGATGCACCTCCCGACCCTGCCCCTCTCCTGCCCAAAGCCGATCGCGCGCAGGACCTGGTCGTCCGCCAACTCAGTTCGACCGCGCTCTTCGCGGCAAAATTCCGCGAAGCCTCCGCACGTGCCCTGCTGCTCCCGCGCCGCCGCGCCCAGATCAGAGCACCCTTGTGGCAGCAGCGTAAACGCGCCGCCGATCTGCTCGCCGTCGCCTCACGATACCCCGACTTCCCGATGATCCTCGAAGCGCACCGCGAATGCCTTCGCGATTCCTTCGACATGCCCGCTCTCCTCGACGTCCTCCGCTCCATCGACGAGGGCGAAATCCAGGTCCACGTCGTCGATACGCCCAAGCCGTCGCCCTTCGCGGCGTCTCTCCTCTTTGGATACACGGGCAACTTCATCTACGATGGCGATGCGCCCCTGGCCGAGCGGCGCGCCGCCGCTCTCTCCATCGATCAGTCGCTGCTCGCCGACCTGCTCGGTGAGGCGGACCTCCGCGAACTCCTCGACTCCATCGCACTCTCTGAAGTTGAAGCTAACCTCCAGCTCCTTGGTGAGAATCAACGCGTCCGCACCGTCGACGGTCTACATGACCTCCTGATCCGCATCGGCGATCTATCGCGTGACGAGATTGCGCAGCGCGTCGCTACGCCCGAACTCCTCAAATCCCTCAATGCGCTCGTCAGCGCACGCCGCATCGTCCCGGTAAAGATTGCCGGACGGGCCCGCTACATCGCGGTTGAGGATGCTGCCCGTTATCGCGACGCTCTCGGCCTGAAACTTTCCGACGGTCTCCCGAAAACTCTTCTGGCTCCGGTCGCCGCGCCGGTTGTCGAAATCGTCCGCCGCTACGCCCGCACACACGGCCCCTTCACCTCGCGCGAAGCTGCTGCTCGGTTCGGGCTGGACACGCCTCCGGTAGAAACCGCCCTGCGCACCCTCGTGCACGACGGCCGCGTTCTCGAAGGTGGATTCCGCCCCCAGGCCGCCGGCCGCGAGTACTGCGACGCGGAATCCCTGCGCCTCATCCGCAATAAGTCATTGGCACGGTTACGAAAGCAGATCGAGCCCGCCGACCCACGCCTCTTCGCACGCTTCGAAACCCACTGGCAGGGCGTTTTGCAGAAGCGCCGCGGTCTCGATGCCCTTCTCGACACGATCGAGTCCCTTCAGGGCGCACCACTTCCAGCTTCGCTTTTGGAGTCACAACTCCTGCCGGCACGTCTTGCGCGCCATTCGCCCGCCGATCTGGACACGCTGATTGCGGCGGGCGAAATTGTCTGGTGCGGTGTCGACAGCATCGGCGGGCACGACGGCCGGATCGCCTTCTATCTCGCGGACCGGATCAGCACTCTGCTCCCACCGCAGAACACGCCCAGCGAAGCGCTGTCATCTCGCGAAAAGGTGATCGTCGAATTCCTCGCCCGGTCCGGCGCTACTTTTTTCGCGGATCTCCACGATGCTACGGGCGGCGGCTATCCCGGTGAAACGGTCGACGCGCTCTGGTCGCTGGTCTGGCGCTGCTTGGTCACCAACGACACACTCCATGCCCTCCGCGCCTACATCGCCAAACCGGAAACTTCCCGCTCCTCGAAGCGCGTTCACAACCAGCCCGCCTTTCGTTCCCGCCGAACTACGCCGCCCGCCGCGCAGGGCCGGTGGACGCTCGTTCCCACGCCTGACCGAACCGCGCCGGCACAACAGACCGCATGGTCGCACGCCATTGCGCAGCAACTCCTCCAGCGCTATGGCATCGTCACCCGCGAGACCGTTTCCCAGGAGAACCTCCCCGGCGGATTCTCCGCCATCTACGAAGTTCTCAAGGCTCTGGAGGCCCAGGGCCGCGTCCGTCGCGGCTACTTTGTAGCCCGACTGGGCGGCGCACAATTCGGTCAACCGGCTGCCGTCGAACTGCTCCGCTCGCTGCGCACTTCCGCGCCCGATCCGCCCGAGATGATCCTGCTCGCCGCCTCCGACCCTGCCAATCCCTGGGGCAGCATCCTGCGCTGGCCCGCCCCGGACTCCGCCGCTCCTGACAACGCTGCCATCCTCACCCGCAGCGTCGGCGCGAACGTCATCCTGCGCAACGGCGATATTGTCGCCTGGTTTCGCCGCAATAACCCGGCCCTGCAGATCTTTCTTCCCGCGGACGAGCCGGACCGCTCCTCAGTGGCGCGTGACCTCGCCCGCTTCTTCGCCCATTTTGCTCAGGAACTGTTACAGACTCCGGAAACCCGTCATCATGGCGGTCTCCTCATCGATGCAATCGCCGGCCTGCCCGCCCACGAGCATTTCCTCGCGCCCTTTCTCCTGGACGCGGGCTTCCATCCGTCTCCGCGCGGCTTCCACGTCCGCTATGTCCCGGCTGCAGCCGACCGCTGATCGATTTAGTGGATCGTCTTCATGCGCCGCTGCATGAAATCCATCAGCAGATACTCGCCCAGCGTCTCCGGCGTCGTGAAGTAGGCTTTTCCGCGGCACATCTGCGACACCTTCTGCACAAACTGAACCAGGCCGAAGTCCGACGCCAGCATGAAGGTGTTAATCATGATGTTCTGCCGTTTGCAGCGCGCCACTTCTTCCAGCGTCTCGCTCACCACCAGCGGATCGAGCCCGAAGGCGTTCTTGTAGATGCGCCCGTCAGGCAGCGTCAGGGCCGACGGCTTGCCATCGGTGATCATGACGATCTGCTTCATATCTTTGCGCTGCCGCGACAGAATACGCTGCGACATGCGCAGACCCTCGCGCGTGTTCGTGTAGTACGGACCTACCTTCACCCGCGCCAGCTGTGACACCGGCAGTTCTTCCGCGGAATCGTGAAACAGCACCAGCGACAGCGTGTCCCCCGGGTACTGCGTCCGGATCAGGTGCGCCATGGCCATAGCCACCTTCTTCGCCGGCGTGAAGCGGTCCTCGCCGTACAGGATCATCGAGTGCGAACAGTCCAGCATCACCACCGTCGCGCACGAGCTCTGATACTCGCTCTGGTGCACCTGCAAATCGCTGTACTCCAGATTCAGCGGCAGCGTTAACCCTTCGCGCGCAATCGCGCTCTTCAGCGTCGCCGTTACATCCAGGTTGAGGGTGTCCCCAAACTCATACGGCTGCGAACCGCCGCTGGTTTCCACGCCCGTCGCCCAGTGCCGCGTGTCGTGCCGCCCGAAGTTCGACTTGCCGAGCGATCCGAGCAGGTCGCGCAACGTTTTGTATCCCAGAAAGTCGAGGCTCTTGTCCGTCACCTCGAATCGCGCATCGGTTGCCTGTCCCATCTGCCCGGCTTGTTGCGTCACCTGTCCCTGCTGCTGCGGCGAGGTCGTCGAAATGTAATTCTCCCGCTCCAGGCGATCGAGCAGCTTGTCGATCAGTTCGTCGAGCTTGCCCTCGGCGGACATCTGGTCGATCCTTTGCTGGAGGCTCTCGTCGAACGCATCCCCCTGCTCCAGGGCCCGCCGCAGCGCCTCCCGCAGATCCTCCATCGTCTGGTCGAGATCCTGAAACTCCGCAAACGGATTCTGAAAGCCCGAGTCCAGCAGATAATCCGACAGCGCCTTGAGCAGATCCTCCATGCTCATCTCGCTCGCCAGATCACCGGTGAACTTTGTGTACCTGACACTTTTCATCGCGGAAACCTAATTGAAACTCCCCCGCCTCGTTCTGCGCGTCTGCCACTGCTCATACTCGCGCTCCGGATCGGCCCTCTCCACCCTCTCCGGTCGCTCCGGTCCTTTCTTCTGCGCGCTGAAGCTGCGCTCCTCGTTCCGGCTGATCCGCCGATGCGCGCACATCCCCTCCAGAAGAAACTCGGCAGCCGCTGTTACAGATTCCGGCCCATCGCTCGCCTTTATGCCCAGCGGAGCCAGCTTCTCCATCAGTCCCTGAATCTGCTTCAGCTCTTCGAGCGTCGCCTTCGCCGCCTGTGCGTCGGAAATCTTCACGGACCCGCCCAGGTTGAACCACTGTTCGATTTGCTGTGTGTTCACGTCGGCGAAGTAGCGGTCGAACACTTTCCCGATCGCTGTGCGCACGATATCCCGCACGACTGTGTCGGCCCCTTTCATCTCGCCCTCGTACTCAAGTTCGAGTTTGCCCGTGATTCCCGGCAACGCCGTGTACAGATCGCCCACCCGCGGCACCACCCGCGTCTCTCCATGGATCAGCGCCCGCCGCTCAGCGTTGCTCACCGCCAGCTCGAGCGTCGCAATCGGCAGCCGCTGGCTCACGCCGCTGCGCTTGTCCACCTTTTTGTCCTCGCGCGCCGTGAACGCCACCTGCTCAATCAGTTCTCGCAGATACTGCGGGATCACAGCATCGCTCTGCTCGCGCTCGGTCCACGCCTCCTGCGCTGTGATCGCGATTCCCTCTTCCAGCGTCTCCGGATAATGCGTGCGAACCTCAGATCCGATGCGGTCTTTCAGGGGCGTCACAATCTTCCCGCGCGCCGTGTAGTCCTCGGGATTCGCGCTGAACACGATAGCCACGTCCAGTTCGAGCCGCACCGGATAGCCCTTAATCTGCACATCACCTTCCTGCATGATGTTGAACAGCGCCACCTGGATCTTTCCCGCCAGGTCCGGCAGCTCGTTGACGGCGAAGATACCGCGATTCGCGCGCGGCAGCAGGCCGTAGTGCATCGTCATTTCGCTGGCCAGGTCGTGCCCGCCCCTCGCGGCCTTGATCGGATCGAGATCGCCGATCAGATCCGCCACCGTCACGTCGGGCGTCGCCAGCTTCTCCACGTAGCGCTCATCGCGGACCACCCACCCGAGTGGCGTCGCATCGCCCTGCTCCACGATCAGGTCCCGGCATCGCCGACACAGCGGGGCATACGGATTGTCCCGAATCTCGCATCCCGCCACGTACGGCATGTGCTCGTCCAGCAGCGACGTCAGCGACCGCAGAATGCGGCTTTTCGCCTGCCCACGCAGTCCCAGCAGGATGAAGTTCTGCCGCGACAGCACCGCGTTGACGATCTGCGGCACTACCGTGTCCTCATATCCGATGATGCCCGGGAACACCGGCTGCTTCGCCTTGAGACGGCAGATCAGGTTCTCGCGCATCTCGTCCTTCACCGTACGTGTCCGCAGCCGCTTCTCGCTGTAATCCGCGCTCGCGCGCAGCTCGCCCAGTGTCAGCGGCAGATGAGCCGCGCGGGAATGCTCCATCGCTCCGGTCGTGCTCTGTCGAGTCGCCATCGATACTCCTGTGCTGGCCTGTTTGGGTGTGTCAGCGAGATCTTCTCGTTGGACGCGCGGGGCGCGTCCAACGTCTCACTGCTGCTTCTAGTGTATGGGGAAGCTCGACTGCCCTGTCTGGTGCCTCGTCTCTTTTGCGCTCAGACGCGGCAGCATGTCGTTGTAGAAGTCCCGCAACTTCTTCGTCCGGTCCGCATCGGAGCGGCTCGCCAGCAACTGCTGCTTGAATCCGGGGTCCGAGGGCAACGCGTCCGCCAGCTGGAAAGCCACCGGCGCATTCAGATCCAGATGTATCGCCGCCGGCTGGATCCCCGCCATCTGCAGCGTAGCAAAGTGCAGCGCCGCGCAGTCCTCGCGGTCGTCCCGCGTCGAGCGCGCCCCTTCGTCCTCGAAGAATTCCACGTCCGCCTGCAGAAATGTGCGCGACTCGTCCAGCCCCTCGATCTCGAACCGCGTCTCTCCCTCGCACAGGATGTCCATCCGCCCATCCTCGTACCGCTCCACGACGCGGACGATCTTCGCCGTACAACCAACAATGGACATCTGCTCACCGTCGGCACGCACCACGCCAAACGGTTGCTTCTTCGCGAGGCATTCGCCCACCATCTCCCGATATCGTTCTTCGAAAATGTGCAGCGGCAGCGCCGCTCCCGGAAACAGGACCGTGTTGAGGGGGAACAGGGGAATTCTCATGATCCTGACATTATGCTCGCGTCCTGTGTCTCCGTCTTGCACAATCGAGATGTCATCCTAAGCGATGTCTGGCTCTGCGAGGCCGACGCCAGTCGAACAGCCTGGCATGAACAATCCGCCGGAGGCAGCGCGTCGGAATTCGCAAGGGATCGACCTATTCGGGGATCTCCATCTCATCCAGCATGGCCTGCATCTCGCGCGCCGCATGCTGATCTCCGGTCCGCTTCGCGCAGCCCAGCCCATCCACCAGCATCTGCTTCGCCTCAGCGTCGCGGCCGGCTTTCGCCAGTGTCTGCGCCGCCATAAAGTACCCTGCGGTATAGTCGGGATGATCCTGCAGCAGCTGTGCAAACTGCGCCAACGCCGCGTCCGTTTCGCCGCGCGCGGAATATTCCATCGCCAGGCCATAGCGGGCAAAGGCGTTCTTCGAATCCTGCTCGAGAATTTCCTTCAAACCCGCAAGTTTATCCATCGACATCCGTCATCCACCCGTTGATGTGCCGTCGTTGCGTCTCGATCACAGCCTGCTCTCCCGCAAGGTGACCCGCTTTTTGTGGACCGCCTCCTCCGAGAGTATCGTTGGTTTGCTCGCAGGAGCAATGTTGCACCGATCCTCTATGATGTCGGTTCGGCTTCGTCCGGATTGAGAAGAGTACGCGCCATGTCTCGTCTTTGGACCTGCTTCGCCTTGGGTTGTCTCGGTATTGTTTCCCGTCTCGTCTCCGTCGGGCTCCTGGTTTCGCTCTGCGCTCCGGCCGGACACGCCCAGTCCGCCCTGGCGACGACGCCGCCCACCTCCGAATCGGCCTCTCGCTCATCCGCTCCCGCGGACCAGCCTTCCGCGCAGCCGCCCTCCAGCGCCCATGCCGATGAAGTCTCCCTCGACCTGATCGTCCGCACCAGGAAAAAGAAGCCAGTCCTCGATCTCAAACCCTCCGACCTCGCCATCACCGATGACGGTTCTCCGGTCACCCTCACCGGCCTTCATCTTGTTACGGCAGCCTCCGCTCCGGACCGTCTCATTACCTTACTTTTCGACCGCCTCGACCCCTCCTCCGCCCGCGCAGCGCGCAATCTCGCCGCCAGGATCCTCCGGGTCGTTCCCAACGAGGGCTACTCCATTGCCGTTCTTCAAATGGGCGGCCGTCTGCGCCTCTTCCAGGCCTTCACGGCCGATCGCGGCCTTATCAACGCCGCCATCGATGCGGCTACGCCCATCAATGCCAACGCCTCCACCGCCGGCCTCACCCCCGCGGAAGCAAATCTTTTCAGCATTGTCGAGAGCGACTCGCTCAGCGTCGATTCAGCGCAGCGCGCTCACGCCAGGCTGCTCCGGGCCGGGCTCGAGGATTCGCAGCGCCTCGTCGAGGATGAACACACTTATCCCTCCCTCGCCGCGCTGGAGGCTCTGGCCCAAAGCCAGCGTCAGATTTCCGGCCGCAAGTTCGTCTTCTGGTTCTCCGAAGGCATGCGCGCCGACTCCGATACCCGTGATGCCATCCGCTCTGTTATCGCCGAAGGGAATCGCGCCGGCCTCACCATCTGCGCCGTCGACAGCAACTCTATCGACCAGCAGGCCGGCAGCCAGATCCAGGCCGCCATGGCGATGTCCTTGATTGGCGTCGGCGGTGCCATCGGCTCCAACAACGTCAACGGCGTCGCCGGCGGTGGCGGCGGCGGTGGCTTCACCCCCGGAGCCGAACTCAATGCCGCCTCCGGCCGCAACACCTCCGAATTGCAGTTCGGCGGCATGGACGCCGATCAGAGCCCCCTGGCCCGTCTCGCCACCGACACCGGCGGCATCTATATCCGCGCTTCCTCGGGCGCCAAACACCAGCTCCAGCAGCTCCAGAACGACCTCACCAGCTACTACGAGGCCTCCTACATCCTTCCCCAGCAGGAATATGACGGCGCGTTTCATCCCATTGCGATCCGATCCATGCGCAAAGGCCTCATCGTCCGCTCCCGTGCTGGATACTTCGCTGTTCCACCGGACGATCACGCGGATTTCCTGCCCTGGGAAGCTCCCCTGCTACAGACCCTCGCAGGTACAGCTTCCTTCCGCCATTGCGTTCCGTACCTCTCTCCTCCATCTCGGTCCTCTTCCGGATGGCAATACCACAGAACTCACCGTCGAGGTTCCCGTCTCCGAACTCCAGGTTCGCGAGGACGCCAATACCCACATCTCCTCCGCACACGCCGCCATTCTCGCTCTTATTAAGGACAGCAAGGGGGTCGTGCTACGGCACTTCAGCAAAGATTTCCCCCTCCATGAAAGTCCCGACGTCCTGCGGAAGGATCCTGACCAGACCGTCACGATGCAGGACCATTTCTCTGCCGAGCCTGGTGTCTATACGCTGGAGACCGTCGTCTTCGATGCCCTGGGGAATCAGGCTGGCGCTCAGCGAACGGCGTTCACCATCGATCCGCCATCTGCCGGACCGTCTCTCAGCGACGTCGTTCTGGTTCGCCGCGTCGATCCCGTGCACGACGAGACCGCCGCTTTCGACCCCATGCGTTATCAGCACGTGCGCATCGTGCCCCGGATCGACTCCGAGCTGCCGGAAGATACTCGCACTGTCTCCCTCTTCGTCCTCGTCCATCCTGTAGCCGGCAGCACCACCCAGCCACGACTCCAGCTGCGGATCAGCCGCAACCACGAGATCCTTTCCAGCCTTCCCATCGAACTGCAGCCTGTCTCCGGCACCGGCGCTGCGATTCCGTATTACGGCAAGCTCGAGGCTGGCGTCTTTCCGCCAGGCAAGTATCAGGCCGAAGCCGTCCTGACCCAGGACGGGCAAACCGGTACCAGCAGCCTGTCGTTCTCCGTCGAAGGAACGATTGCAGCCTCCATGGCACCTGCCACGTCGTTTACGGCGACCTCGGATGCACTCGATCTCTCGGCGGACCGGCGCCGCGCCTCGTCCGACGCCACGCGGAACAGCCTCTTTGTCATCGCCACACCCTCCAATCCTGTGCCCGCACCCTCAGCGGCCGAAGTGGAGGAGATCGTCGACGCTGCCCGTGGCCGCGCCCTCTCGTGGTTTGACTCGCTGGAGAATTTCTTCTGCATCGAGACCACCAGCCACTCCGTTGACCTCACCGGATCAGGCGACTGGAAACACAAGGACACGCTGGTCGAATTGATCCGCTACGTCGACCATCACGAGAGCCGGACCACCCTCCAGCTCAATGGCGAGCCCAGCAGCACCCCGGCGGATCAGCTTGGCTTCGCCTGGTCCGTGGGCGAATTCGGCGCCATGTTCCACATCCTCTTCGACCCCTCTGCCCACGCCAGGTTCGCCTGGAAAGAATCCGACCGGCTGGACGGCCAGCCCGTCCAGGTCTTCACTTTCCAGGTCGCCCTGCGCAATTCGACGTTCAACCTGTCAGACAGGAACAACCATCAGAGCCCGGTTGGCTTTTACGGTCTCCTCTACCTCGACACGGCCACCCACAGCGTGCGCCGCATTACCATCGAGGCCGACGACATCCCGCCCACGCTCGCCATTCGGGCCTCGAGCATCTCCGTCGATTACGCCTGGATTTCGATCAACCACCACGACTATCTGCTGCCGGTCCGCGGCGCCGTGAGCCTGCACGAGACCAAACACATTCCGGTCCTCAATGAATTCCAGTTCCGCGATTACCGCCGCTTTGGCTCGCAGATTCGCATGCTCAACAAGGAAGAATCCGAAAACATTCCGCGCAACTGATGCGCAGCCGCTCAGATCTTCGCCGCTTCGAATTTTGGGATGCGCCTCCGGCGCGCTTCGGCCTCCCGGATCTCGCGCCGGCGCCCGGCCTCTTCAAATCGGCGCTTCTCGTCCTCGGTCTCGGCCACCAGGGGCGCGACTGGCACGCGACGGCCCTGCGTATCAATCGCCACGAACGTGAGATACGCCGACGCAACATGGTGGTGAATGCCGACGATCGTGTTTTCGACCCACGCTTTCACGCCCACTTCCATCGAAGTCTTAAAGGCGCGGTTAACCGACGACTTCAGGATGATCAGATCGCCAACGTGGACCGGCGCGATGAAGTCGATGTGCTCCATCGACGCCGTCACCACATGGCTGCGCGCGTGCCGATACGCCGCCATTGCACCCACCAGATCGATGAAGTTCATCAGCCGCCCGCCCAGCAGGTTTCCCAGCGTATTCGCGTCGTTGGGCAGAATCAGCTCCGTCATCTCCGACTGCGACTGGGCTACTGTGCGCGCCGGCTGCGCGGGACCGTTCACATCCATGCGTCTCTCCTTCCTCTTCAGATTACAGGAGCCCGCATGCACCCTGTACCCTGCTCCTTGTACGCTGTAGTTATGGCTCACCCGCAGACTCCGCCGCCTCCCACCGCCCTGCCCGGCGTCAAAACCATCGTGGCTATCGGATCCGGAAAAGGCGGCGTCGGCAAAACCACACTCGCCGTCAACCTCGCCATCGCCCTCGCGAAACTTGGCCACCGCATCGGCTTGATGGACGCCGATATCTACGGACCCAACGTCCCCCTGATGCTCGGCACCACGCGGCAGCCGACCGTGCTGCCCAACAATCAGATTCAGCCTAACGTCGCGCACGGCGTCAAGGTCATCTCCGTTGGCTTCATCTCCCCCGGCGATAAGCCGCTCGTGATGCGCGGACCGATGCTTCACCAGATCATCCGGCAGTTCCTGCAGCAGGTCGAGTGGGGCGAACTCGATATGCTCCTCGTCGATCTCCCTCCGGGCACCGGCGATGTCGTCATCTCCCTGGTCCAGACCGTGCCGCTCACCGGCGCCGTCATCGTTTCCACCCCGTCCGACGTTTCGCTGCAGGACGCGCGCAAGGCCATCGAGATGTTTCACCAGGTCAACGTCGAGGTTCTCGGAATCGTGGAGAACATGTCGCACTTTACGTGCCCGCACTGCCATCATGAGATCGACATCTTCTCCCGTGGCGGCGCCGAACGCACCGCAAAGCAGTTCAACGTGCCGTTCCTGGGATCGGTCGAGCTGGTCCCTGAGATTCGCCAGGGCGGCGACACCGGGTTGCCCGTTGCGCTGGCCGGTCCCGAATCTCCGCACGCTGCGCAGTTCTACACGATAGCCGGCCACCTGGCCGAACGCGCACTCGCCCAGGCCGCCAGGACCGAAAACATCTTCGAGATCAGCTAGGACAACTCTGTGAAAGCTGTTGTGATGCATGGACCGGGAGACGTTCGCGTAGAAACTGTGGCCGACCCCACGCGGGCTCCGGGTGAAGCGTTGCTGCGGGTGCGGCGAATCGGGCTCTGTGGAACGGACATGAATTCCTGGCGCGGCAGGAATCCGCTGGTCTCGTTTCCCCGCATTCCGGGCCATGAGATCGCAGCGACGATTGTCGAGCTCGACACGGATCATCCTCCTCACCTCAGCCCTGGCACGGATGTCACCTTGTCGCCCTACAACAGCTGTGGGCGCTGTTCCGCTTGCCGCAATGGGCGCAGCAATGCATGCAGAAACAATGAAACCCTGGGCGTGCAGCGGGATGGCGCATTGGCGGAGTACGTTTCCATTCCAGCGAACAAGTTGTACGCTGCGCAGCTGAATCTGGAGGAACTCTGTCTCGTGGAGCCGCTCACGGTGGGCTGCCATGCGGTTGCGCGCGCGCAGGTGACGTCAAAGGACGTCGTGGCGATCTTTGGATGCGGCGGCGTTGGGCTGGGAGCCGTAGCGGCCTCGGCCTTTCGCGGCGCGACGACGGTCGCCATCGACATCGACGATAGAAAGCTGGCCATCGCGTCTCGGGCGGGCGCGGCTCACCTTATCCATTCCCAACGGCAGAATCCTGCCGAGGTCCTGGCCGAACTCAGCGGCGGAGACGGCCCCGACGTCGTCATCGAAGCCGTGGGTTTGGCGGAGACGTTCCGCGCTGCGGTAGAACTGGTGGCCTTTACCGGACGCGTTGTTTACATTGGGTACGCGAAGGAGCCCGTGACCTACGAGACGCGCCTCTTCGTGCAAAAGGAGCTGAATATCCTGGGCGCGCGCAACGCAATCCCCGAAGACTTTCGCCAGGCGATTCAGATGCTTGAACAACACCGCTTCCCTGTCGACGCGGCGATTAGTACCCTTGCGCCGATGGATCAGACTCCGGAACTGCTGCAGGCCTGGAGCGTCGACCCGGGCCGCTTTACCAAGATCATGATTACGCTCGATCAGGAGACACCGGCCAAGCCGTTTGAATGACACACTCCGCGCCCCCTTTGAACACTCCCCAGCAACGAGCAGATAGAAGTGTCCCTCTGGTGCCCCCGGGCTACAAGGTTGTCTTCGCTCTGGTCACGACGCTGTTCTTCCTCTGGGGGATTCCGAACAACCTGAACGACGTCCTGATCCGCCAGTTCATGAAGTCGTTCGTGATCACACGGTTCGAGGCTGGGCTGGTTCAGTCGGCGTTTTACCTTGGATACTTCCTCCTCGCCATCCCCGCTGCGCTTGTCATGCGGCGGCTGGGCTACAAGTCAGGATTCGTGATCGGCCTTTCCCTCTACACGCTGGGTGCGGTTCTGTTCTGGCCAGCCGCAGAGGTCGGACGCTATTCCTTCTTTCTCGTTGCTCTGTTCGTGATCGCCAGCGGCCTCTCATTTCTGGAGACGGCTTCGAACCCCTTCATCGCACAGCTGGGCGATCCGCGCACCGCCGCTCGCCGGCTGAACCTGGCCCAGGCCTTCAATCCTCTGGGTTCGATCACAGGGGTCCTGATCGGGACGATCTTCATCTTCTCGGGCGTGGAACTCAATCCGCAGCAGGTGGCAGACCTTCAGGCTCGCCATGCGTACACGGCCTATCTGCACTCGGAAACGCTGCGCGTCATCGCTCCCTACCTGGTGCTGGCAGCGGTCACGATGACGATGATGATCCTGATCGCCGCTACGCGTTTCCCAGCCGCGCTCGCGGCCGAAGAGGATCGCGCTCGCGGATCCCATCGCGCGGCAGACCTGCTGCGTCCGCACTTTCTGATGGCGGTTGCAGCGCAGTTCGCGTATGTCGGCGCCCAGGTGGGCACGTGGAGCTATCTGATCCCGTATATCCAGGCTTATACAGGCAAGCCGGAGAAGTTCGCCGGCTATTGCCTGACCGGAAGCCTCGTGTTGTTCGGGGTGGGCCGCTTCTTTTCAGCATGGCTCATGCGTTTTGTGCAGCCGAGCCGGCTGATGGCGATCTACGCGGTGATCAATACAATCCTGGCCGCTATGGGTGTTCTGTTTCCCGGCTGGACGGGCATGATTGCGCTGCTGCTCACCAGCTTTTTCATGTCGCTGATGTTCCCTACCATCTTTGCGCAGGGGATTCGCGGCCTGGGTGAGACGGCGAAACTCGGAGGATCGCTGATTGTGATGGCGATCGTCGGGGGCGCCGTGCTGACGCCAGTGATGGGACTGCTCTCGGTTCATTTCGGAGGGCTGGCCATCGCGTACGCCGTCCCCGCGCTCGCGTACGTCCTGATTGCGTTCTATTCGTTTGCCGACGCACGCATGACGAGCCCGGATGCACCTGCGTTCGTCGTCTGAGATGGCCGGACGCGCATTGGGCGAGGATTTCAGGTGCGAGGGACTTGGAAATGGTAGGCGAGGCGACTACCGAACAGCGCCTGCAAGTGATTGATATTAATGAATAATTCCAAGGCGCGGCCCGCCAGATGCCCCCAAAGTTGCCCCCAGCTTGCAACGGCAGCGCGCCCGGCAAGGTCTTGCCCTTCGGGGAACTGGGGCATAGCCATTCGGTCGACTCGGATAGTGGAGAATCAGGGGGACAATCTCGTGAGCCCGGCGATCACTCAATCGTCAAAGTTGATCGCCCGTCGGCCTGCATCTTTACCCCGGCGCCTCGAAGTCTTGATAACAGTTCCTCCGCGAATTCGCCAGCATCGGACTTCGGGAATCGAGGCGTTGTCATGCCTCGCAGAATCTCGCCCTGTCGATCACATTGTGGGTTAACGCATAAGGTGAAAGTTGAACCCCCTTAAGGTGAAAGTTGTGGGTTTGCGCATAAGGCTGAAGTCGATACCCTCCTACAAATGGGTTCATTGATCCTAAAATTGGTTATCGACTTCAGCTCGGTCGCGCCGAGATGGTAAAAAACCTCCATAACCTCCATAACCTGCTCAACCTACTTCTTTTTGTAGCTTGCGAGCCAAGGAGGTGCTCGGTCTCCGTCAGCATATCCTCCATCGCATACACCGCGGCAAGTTGCTGAATTTTCGCGATGGTGGCATGGTCGAAAGTCAGACCATTGCCGGCTTGCGATAACCGGCGCGTGCGCAGACCGACGTTCTTCAAAAGGTGGCCTACCTTCTCGGGGGTCAGGGGCGGCGTTTCACCGCGCGCTTCCAGATGACGGTTGATCTCGGACGCGATTTCCCTGACATAGGCGCGTTCCCGGCCGCCACAGTTGAGAGCCTGAATCGCTTCCACGACGATGGCTTCGATGCTGTTCGACATCTCAGAGCGATGCTGCTGGTCCAGGGTTTTCATCAGGGCTACAACCTTCTGCCGTAGCTCGGCGTCCACGATGCCACGTCCGAGTGCCGTCGCAATGGCTGCCGTCTCGGAGGACACACCGGACGGAAACCACGTCGAGTTGTGTACATAACTGAGATTCTTCTCGCGGTATTGGCGCAGGTGGACGGGGACGCGCTCAATCGTTTTTTGCAGCCATTGATGAGACTCTGGCGGTGCTGCGTTTGTCGGAGTGATATGGATGCGGATGGAGTTTGGATATTGTGTGTTCGTGGATTCTCTCCGACATAGATCGCCGTCGACCCGGAGTAACAGGCCAGCGAACCGCCTTCCGCTACCAGGAAAGTCCGGTCTGTCAGATTGCTCAGTAGTCGGCTGTCCGCTTGTCTGGGTTGGGCTCCCAAACCAGGCGGGTCTGATAGCCGCGCAGTACGCCAAGATCCCTCCGCCGGAATCCGGCCAGCAGGGCAGCCCGCGCGCAGAAGTCGCGAAGG
>Ga0224555_1002798_pt1 | contig 19429 bp, 24 predicted proteins | sample 714S23034metaG_FD_180687 | JGI IMG/M metagenome (GOLD analysis project Ga0224555, IMG submission 180687) | Peat soil microbial communities from Stordalen Mire, Sweden - 717 S2 30-34 | ecosystem: Environmental > Terrestrial > Soil > Wetlands > Peat | place: Sweden: Norrbotten County, Stordalen...
CTATCGACCCAATGGCGAAGTAGAATCCCGCATCCCTCCGGTTTTCACCTCTCCCCACCCCTGCCGCTCCCTCAGACCACGATGTCAGCCCGTCTGGAATTCAGCCACTTGCACCACGGGCTGCTAGCCATCTACGGGCCGCCGTTGCGGATTTATCCGAGAGCCAACTAGACACGCGTTATCGGGCCGCCGGTTGGACCGTACGGCAGGTTGTTCATCATCTGGCGGACTCACAGATGAACTGGTATGTCCGAACCAAGTTGGCCCTCACCGAAGACGACCCCATCGTTCGGTCCTACGACGAAGTCCGGTGGGCTGAACTACACGACGCGCGGACGGCACCCGTTGAGCCATCCCTCATACTGCTGGAGGGCCTCCATCGTCGTTGGGTTGAACTGTTTAAGTCGTTGTCAGAAGAACAATGGAAGCGCAAGATCATTCATCCAGATCGCGGCATTTTCGTGCTGGATGCCACACTAGCGATGCATGTATGGCATGGGCGACACCATACTTCACAGGTAGTAGAGTTGCGAAATCAAATGGGCTGGAGATAGCCGGGTATCGGGTGCTTGTCTGCACACTACGCAAGCGTGCCGAAAGGACACGCTTCAACGCTGCCATTTATATCGAGCGGTCAAGCACGGCGGCGATGCTCTACCATGAAGCCGTGAGCCGATTCTCCAAGCGAACCTCGTGGGACTCCTCCGAGAGCAGCTACGCCGCCGCGGTGCGAGAGGCGCGCGCGACGGGGCGGCGCGTGTACGACCTAACGCTCGCGAACCCTACGCGGTGCGGATTCCGCTACGATGCGGAGACGCTGCTGGAACCGCTGCGGAACCCGCGCGCGCTGGTCTACGATCCCGATCCGCGCGGGATGAGGCCGGCGCGGGAAGCCGTGGCGCGCTACTACGCCGGGAACTTAGCTGAGGTGTCGATTGAGAATCTAGTCCTGACGACAAGCACAAGCGAGAGCTATAGCTTTCTGTTCCGGCTGCTGTGTGACGCCGGCGACGAGGTCCTGGTGGCACAGCCGAGCTACCCACTCTTCGACTTTCTGGCCGATCTGGACGACGTGCGGCTGAGGCCCTACCCGCTCTTCTACGATCACGGCTGGTGGATCGACCAGAGCGAGCTGGAGCGGGCGATTACGCCGCGGACGCGAGCGATCCTGGTGGTGCATCCCAACAACCCCACCGGACACTGGACCGGCGCGGGCGAGCGGGAACGGCTGGAGGCGATCTGTGTGCGGCACGGGCTGGCGCTGATTGTCGATGAGGTCTTTCTGGATTATCCGCTGCGCGAGTTGACGCCCCCGCCGCGAAGTTTTGCCTGTGGGGAGCATCCGGCACTGACGTTTGTGCTGAGCGGGCTGAGCAAGATCGCCGGACTGCCGCAGATGAAGGCGGCTTGGATCGCGGCCTTCGGGCCGGAGCGGGAACGGGGCGAGGCGCTGGCGAGGCTGGAGATTGTGGCGGACACGTTTCTGTCGATGAACGCGCCGGTGCAGTTGGCGATGGCGTCGTGGCTTGCCGGACGCACGGCGATTCAGGGGCAGATTCGGGAGCGAGCGCGGGGGAACCTGGCCACGCTGCGGGGGACCGCCGGGGAGTCGCCGGGACGGCTTCAAGTGCTGGAGGTGGATGCGGGGTGGAGCGCGGTGCTGGGGCTGCCGGGCTGCGTCGGGGAAGTCGATTGCGCGGAGCGGCTGGCGCGGGAGCGGGGAGTGCTGGTTCATCCCGGAGGGTTCTATGGGATGGCGGAGGCTGGCCGGGTTGTTGTGAGTTTGATTGGGCAGAGTGATGAGTTTGCGGCAAGCATTCAGCGCGCCATAGAGTGAGTTTTCCACATGTGGAAAGGCCCAAGTTTTGCATGAACATAAGTAATAAACGAGACAGGAAGATAGTTCGTTTATTTATTTAAGTAATTCTTGCAAACAATTGTTTATAAAATAATTATGTCAAGAACGGATTGGACTCGCGCTCGTTGCCGATGGTGGTTCTGGGGCCGTGGCCGGGGATGACGACGGTCGAGTCGGGCAGGGGAAGCAGCTTGCTGTGGATGGAGCGGAGGAGGGTTGGGCCGTCTCCTCCGGGCAGGTCTGTGCGGCCGACGGAGCCGGCGAAGAGGGTGTCTCCGGCGAGCAGAAGGTTCTGCTCGGGGAGATAGAGGCAGACGCTGCCCTGGGTGTGGCCTGGGGTGTATAGGATGCTGCCGGAGAGGGCTGGTGTTTCGTTGCCGACGGCTCCGATGGAGATGATCTTGCCGTCGTCGAGGGTGTCGTCAGGTGGGTGGACCTCTGGCGTTTCCACTCCCAGCCAACCGGCCTGGACGGCCATCATTTTGACCAGCGGGAGGTCGTTCTGGTTGTAGAGGACAGGCGCTCCGGTGAGGGCCTGGAGGCGCGCGGCGCCGGCGATGTGGTCGATGTGCGCGTGGGTGACGAGGATCTGCTTGAGGGTGAGATTGTGTCGCTGGAGGAGGGCGAGGATGCGCAGGACCTCATCGCCGGGATCGACGACGATGGCCTCGCCGGAGGCCTCGTCGCCGAGGATGGAGCAGTTGCATTGCAGCGCGCCGACGGGAAGGACCTCATGGATCATGGTGGACCTGGATTCGTGGTGAGAACCCCACCTTCGTGGTGAGAACCCCACCTTAGCGACGATAAGGCCGTCGCGAAGATGGGGCACCCGATTCTACGGCGACGATGGGGCACCCGCAGGAGACGCCGAGGCTACTTCTTTGGGGCGGAATGCTGGGTTGGTGTGCCGGCGAGGACGGAGCGGTCTGCGCGCGAGCGGGAGAGCATGACGGTGAGGGAGATGGCGACGACCATGAAGAGCACCGCGCCCCATGTGGTGAGCTTGGTGAGCAGGTTGGCCGCGCCGCGCGGGCCAAAGGCCGTCTGCGAACCCTGGCCGCCGAATGCGCCGGCGAGGTCGGCGGACTTGCCCTGCTGCAGCAGCACAACCCCGATCAGGAACAGACAGATGATGACGTGAACGACTACCAGAAAGATGAGCATGGGGATATTTTCGAGTCCTTGGAGATGCAAGTACGAGTGTATCACTGGAGGCGGGGTGCGGGCTGAGAGGCGCGCATGAGTTAAGATGGAACGGATGAGTCAACACAGCGCAATTGCACTTCTCTTTCCTGGCCAGGGCTCGCAGTCGGTGGGCATGGGGCGCGATCTCTACGACAAATTTGCCGCCGCGCGCGCGGTCTTCGAGGAGGCCGACGAGGCGCTGGGGTTTGCGCTGTCGAAGGTGATCTTCGAGGGGCCGGAGGAGACGCTGCGGCTGACCGAGCATACGCAGCCGGCGATTCTGACGGTGTCTACGGCTGCTGCTCGCGTGCTGATGGAGGCGATGAAGCCGCTGGGGATTGCGGCGAAGTTTGCGGCGGGACACTCGCTGGGCGAGTACTCTGCGCACGTGGCGGCGGGGACGCTGAGCTTTGCCGATGCGGTGCGCGCGGTGCGGCTGCGCGGGCGATACATGCAGCAGGCGGTCCCGGCGGGCGAGGGAGCGATGGCTGCGATTCTGGGGTTGGAGCCGGATTTGATTCGGGTGATCTGCGAGCAGGTGGAGGACCAGTTGACGCCGCTGCCGGGCGATCCTGAAGTCCTGAACTTTGTGCCGGGAAGCGCCGTGGTTGCGGCGGCGAACCTGAACTCGCCGGGGCAGACGGTGATCTCGGGAGCGAAGGCGGCGGTGGAGCGCGCGGCGGAGCTGTGCAAGCAGGCCGGGGCCAAACGCGCGGTGATGCTGCCGGTGAGCGCGCCATTCCACTGTGTGTTGATGCAGCCGGCACAGGAGTCGCTGGCGCGGGACCTGGCGGCGCTGGAGTTCCGCGATCCTACGTTTCCGGTGGCGGCGAATGTGAGCGCGATGTTGATTTCGACGGGCGATGCAGCGTGTTCGGCGCTGATTGCGCAGGTGACTGGAGCCGTGCGTTGGGTGGAGTGCATCGAATTGCTGGCGGCCAAGGGAGCGACGCAGTTCATCGAGGTGGGACCGGGACGCGTGCTGAGCGGGCTGCTGAAGCAGATTCAGGGCAAGGACGCGGCGGCGGCGATGAATGTGGAGGATTCGGCCTCGCTGGAGAAGACGCTGGCGAGGCTTGCCGCGAACTGATTTCACTGCAATTGAATATGAAAGCAATTTGCAGGGAACGAAGCGTATTCTGCTTGCATGCTTTTAAGTATCGAGAAGAAAGGCGGGTGGCATGAAGCGACCATCGACAAAGTTAGTTGACAGGATCACCATTCTATTCATCAATCACCCCTACGAGCGTGCGGTCGTAACAGTGATATCCGGTTTATGGGCAGTAATGATTTTTTCTTGGCACGATGATGTGCATGCAGAACACTTCGCTGGCTACTTCATGATTTTATTTACGGCTGTGAACGTCTATTTCCTGGCCAGAGCCATTGATACATTGCGAGTCGAAGACACAGTCCCTCAGCCCGACCAACTCGTGGGACTGCATCTTGATCAAAAGTGACTCCAGAACTAACTCAACGTGACGTAATCCGCGGCGTAGAACAAGCAACAACAAGTACGAAATGCGGGGATTCTTCGCTGCGCTCAGAATGACAGCCTTCAAGTCAGAATGACAGCCTTCAAGTCAGAATGACAACCTTCAAGTCAGAATGACAACCTTCAAGTCAGAATGACAACCTTCAACGATGCGTGAGGAGATGCAGATGCAGGCAGGCGATGTGGTTGCGGACTTTACGCTGCTGAATCAGGACGGGGTGAGCGTCTCGCTGAGCGACTATGCGGCGAAGCCCGTGGTGCTATTTTTCTATCCGCGGGCCGATACGCCGGGATGTACGCTGGAGTCGTGCGGATTTCGCGACATCTTTGCGAAGTTCAAGAAGGCGGGGATGGTGGTGCTGGGAATCTCGCGCGACACGGTAGCGAAGCAGAAGAGGTTCAAGGAAAAATACGAGCTGCCGTACGATCTGCTGGCCGATCCGGAGATGGCGCTGATTAAACGCTACGGGTTGCTGAAGGAGAAGAAGATGTATGGCAAGCCGGTGACGGGCGTGGAGCGGACGACGTATCTGATCTCGGCGGACACGGGGAAGGGGCAGAGGCTGCTGCATGTGTTCGCCAAGGTGACTCCGGCGGGGCACGCGGAGGAGGTTTTTGATCTGCTGAAAGCAGGCGTTGCAGGGAAGGGTTGATATGCCGGGAGCGATTGTGGAGGTTGCGACTTGTGCGGCGGCGCTGGGACTTGCGGTGGGCGGCGTCGCGTATGCGTCGCTGTGGCCTACGTCGCAGATCTTCGGGCGGACGCTGATCGCGGGCGACGATGGGGACGAGGTTGCGCTGACATTCGACGATGGGCCGAACGATGCGGCTACGCCGCAACTGCTGGAGGTGCTGGCGCGGCACGGAGTTCGCGCGACATTCTTCAACATGGGGAACTTTGCGCGCGAGAGGCCGGAGATCGTAAGGCAGGCGGCGGCGGCGGGACACTTGGTGGGCAACCACACGATGAGCCATCCGCGGCTGTCGACCGAGCCGGTGGCGCGGGTAAGGCAGGAACTGAGGGATTGCAATGCGCTGCTGGAAGACATTACGGGGCAGGCGGTGAAGTTCTTTCGACCGCCGTTCGGAGCGCGGCGACGAATGGTGATGCGCGTGGGACGGAAGTTGGGACTGACGCCGGTGATGTGGAATGTGACGGGACGAGACTGGAATCCAATCGGGGTGGAGGGGATTCTGAGCAATCTGGAGAACGGGATTGCGCAGAATCGGCTCGAGGGGCGTGGATCGAACCTGCTGCTGCACGATGGAGGACATTGCGCGATGGGCGCGGAGAGAATGGATACGGTGCGCGCGGTGGACCGGCTGCTGACGGCGCGGCGAGGGACCACGACGCGGTTTGTTACGGTGGACGCCTGGGCGTAGGCGGCGACAGTCTGATTGGGCCCGTGCATTGTGTGTACCCTCCGGTGCCAATAGCGTAAAGTATTCAAAACGTGTTGGTTAAGCACGCGCTAAGCGCGTGAGACGTAGTAAAGGCGAAGATTCGGCGGGTTTCGGTTGCGGCGGACATGCGGGTTCTCTCCTTTGTGTGCGAAAAAATACTAAAGTCTTCAAAAAAGGCATGTTAAGTCTGGACTTGTCTGGACTTAGTCTGGTTTAAGTCTGGACTAAGTCTGGACTTGGTGGAGACGGTTGAGGGTTAAAAGCGAAGGCCCGGCGCGGTTGGCCGGGTCTGTTTGGTTTTGCTTACTGCTTTAATTATACGGGATGGAGGGAAACTAGTATGCCAACTATTTTTAAGTTTTAAGTGGTTTGGTTGGTGTGGGTTAGGGGGAATTTGGGGTTTCGAGCGGCTTGACAAGGGGATTTGCCGGGGTTTTCGCGGGCGGGAGAGCGTTTTTTCCGGTTCGAGCTATGGGCTATGAGCTGTGTGGTATGAGGATGGAGCGGTCGGCGGTCGGCAAGAGCAAGGGCCAATACGGAGATTCTGGCTGCGCCAGAATGACGACTTTTTGGGGGCTATGGTCAGGATGACGGACGACGGAGGGGGTGAATGGATGGTGTACCCACGGTACCCGGCTGGCACGGCACGGTTGAGAGTTACACTGCGATTAAGGCATTACAGTCGTTCACCGCGCATTTCTGCCGTTCACCGCAAGGAAGCAAGAAAGACATCGATATGAATCGGATCACAGTTGATCGAGACCTATGCAAGAGAGATGGCGTATGCGTGGATGTTTGCCCGTCGCGAACGCTTGCACTCAATGAGGAAGGATTTCCCGAGGAAGTTTCCGAGGACAAGTGCATCCTCTGCGGCCATTGCGTTGCCGTGTGCGCCAGCCATGCTTTGACTCACAGCGGCCTGCCGGAGGAGGATTTTCTACCCATCTGCAAAGACCTGCCGACTCCGGCGATGATGGACGGTTTACTGATGAGTCGACGGTCTGTGCGGACATTCAAAGACCGGGCTGTCGCACGAGAGACTTTGGAGGAGCTGCTCGACGTGGCACGGCGCGCACCAACGGCTTCCAACTCCCAAAAACTGCGCTGGATCGTAGTGGGAGATGCGGCAAAGGTACACGCGTTGTCCGAGGAGTCGGTGAACTGGATACGGAGTTCAGGCAACGGTACGGCCATGTTGGAGTCATGGGAAAGTGGATATGACTTTGTTTTGCGTGGCGCTCCCACAGTCGTTGTGGCTTGTGCTCCGGCGGAGTATGGCTGGGGGAAACAGGATTGCGCCATTGCTCTGACTTTTCTTGAGCTGGCGGCAGAGGCACGCGGCCTGGGTGCCTGCTGGGCCGGTTACCTGACACGGATTGCCGCCATTCATGCTCCGCTTCGTCAAGCGCTGTCGGTTCCCGAGGGGTACGTTGTATGCGGCGGCCTGATGCTGGGAGAACGCAAGTACTCGTATCGGCGGATTCCTCCCAGAAAACCGCTCATTGTGCAATGGAACTAGGTGTCGGCAGTTCGCGCGTCCCACTGATCGCGTGAGACAAGGGCGCGATGCATGGGGCACCCGGTGGCGGCCCCACCTTAGCCGCGATAAGACTGCGGCGAAGATGGGGCACCCGGCCAATACGGAGATTCTGGCTTCGCCAGAATGACGGCTCGTTGTTGGATGCGGCTCATTTGCTGTGCAACCTCGCGATTCTCTTGCCGTGCTAAAATCGACTGTTGCCTGGGGCTTGCTGCGCGTTGTGGTTTGCGCGGAGAACGGCCCGCTGAACCAGCCAGTTTGCAAAATCGAGAGTAAAGAGGGAAGACATGTCCGGCCATTCGAAGTGGGCGACCATCAAGCATAAGAAGGGCGCAACCGACGCCAAGCGTGGGAAGATTTTCACGCAACTGATCAAGGAAATCACCATTGCGGCGAAGGGCGGCGGGGGCGATCCCGACGGCAACCCGCGGCTGCGGACGGCGATTCTGGCGGCCAAGGCGGAGAATATGCCCTCCGAGAACATCAAACGCGCCATACAGCGCGGTACCGGCGAGCTGGAAGGACTCTCGTACGAGGAGATACTGTACGAGGGCTATGGGCCGGGCGGCGTGGCGATCATGGTGCAGGTGCTGACGGACAACAAGAACCGCGCGGTGAGCGAGATCCGGCACGCGTTCCAGAAGAACAATGGGAACCTGGGTGAGTCGGGCTCGGTGAGTTATTTGTTCAGCAAGAAGGGCGTGATCGCGGTGGAGAAGGCGAAGGTGAACGAGGACAAGCTGACCGAGATCGCGCTGGAGGCAGGCGCCGACGACCTGGCGGACGAGGGCGAGACGTGGGAGGTGGTGACCGGTCCGAAGGAGTTCGACGCGGTGCTGGAGGCGATCAAGGCGGCGGGGATCAAGCCGGAGTACGCCGAGGTGACGATGGTGGCATCGACCCAGCAGAGGCTGGAAGGGAACCAGGCGACGGCGATGATGCGGCTGCTGGAGGTCCTGGAGGACCTGGACGACACGCAGAATGTGTACACAAACTTCGATATGGACGAGGCTACGATGGCGGCGAACGCCGGATGAACGCAGGGGAAAGGCATAACGCCGATTGACACCGAGGGCACCGATTGAGAACGTAGGATTGTTTCAAAGATGAGGCCGCCGGAGCGCCGGCGGCTTTGTTCTGTGCGGGTTTCAAGTTTGGTTAGGATTGGAGCAATTCTTTGAAGGGCACGAGGATTTTTTTGAGGTTTGGGGTTGCGCTGGCGTTGCTGAGCTGCGCGGCGGGGGCGCAGACCGCTTCGAGTGGAGCGGGCGCTGCGATTACAAACCCGGTGCGGCAGGAGGCGAGGCCGTTTGAGATTGGCGGGCTGATGCAGAGCGGATTTGGCGTGACGGAAGACCGCGGGGGATTTAAATTTTTGATGGCGGGGGCTCACGCGGGTAAGGTGTTGACGAGGAATTTGGGCCAGGGGATGATGCGCGGGAACTTTGAGTACGCGGTGGAGGCGTTTCCGTTCTGGCAGTCGTATACGCCGACTTCGCAGCGTCAGAACTGCACGGTTGCGGCTGGGCCATTCGGCGGAACGGGGGCGCAGTGCTCCGCGCCGTTCACCATTGGCGGGACGTTTAGCGGGGCGAGCATTACGCCGATCATTCTGCGCTGGAACTTTGCCGGGACCGTGCGATTCGCGCCGTGGGCGCAGGGCGCGGGCGGGTTGCTGTGGACCAACCACAAGTATCCGGCGTTTGGCGGGCTGCCGATCAATGCGAACGGCGGCTTCAGCTACAGCACGCTAGGCGACAACGGGCCGAACGACGACACCAGCGTGTGGAACTTCACGCCGCAGTTTGGGGTGGGAGTGCATTACTTTGTGAGCACGAAGCGGTCGATCGATGTGGGGGCGAACGCGATCCACATATCGAGCGCGTCACTGGGCGACAAGAATCCCGGGATCAATGCCAGCGTGCAGTTCACGTTGGGCTACAGTTGGTGGAAGTGAGATTATGCCGGCGAGTCTGAATCCGAATGCGGTGATTGAATGCGTGCCGAACTTCTCCGAGGGCACGGACGAGGGGAAGGTCGCGTCGATTGTGGCGGCGATGCAGGTGGAGGGCGTGCGCCTGCTGGACTGGTCGCTGGATCGTGCGCACAACCGGAGCGTGGTGACGATTGCGGGGACTCCGGCGGGGGTGGTCGAGTCGGCGGTGCGCGGGGTTGGGCGGGCGGCGCAACTGATCGATCTGACCAGGCAGAAGGGGGAACATCCTCGGATTGGCGCGGCGGACGTGGTGCCGTTTGTGCCGGTGAGCGGGGTGTCCCTGGCGGAGTGCGCGATGCTGGCGCGGCAGGCGGGGCTGGAGATATGGCGGCGGTTCGGGGTCCCGGTTTACTTCTATGAGGCGGCGGCGGCGCGGCCGGACCGGGTGAACCTGGAGGACGTGCGGCGGGGCCAGTTCGAGGGACTGCTGGAGACGGCGCACCGCGATACGGCGCGGCGTCCCGACGTTGGCGGCCCGGAGATCCACCCCACGGCCGGAGCCAGCGCGGTGGGCGCACGACGGTTTCTGATTGCGTACAACATTTATCTGGATTCGCCGAAGACGGGGGTCCAGGGTGGGGGCGGGTTGCCACAGGCCGCGCAGGCGGACATTGCGGCGGCACGGGCCGTGGCGCGGGCGATTCGCGCCTCGACGGGCGGGCTGCACGGGGTGAAGGCGATCGGAGTGAGCGTAAATGGGCGCGCGCAGGTGAGCATGAACATTACGGACTTCCGGGCCACGCCGATGGCGCGGGTGCATGACGCGGTGCATGAGCTGGCGCGCAAGCACGGCGCGGTTGCGGCCGAGGGCGAGATTATCGGGCTGATTCCGCAGGAGGCGTACGACGCGGAGGCGGCGTGGCTGCGCGAGATCCCGGAGTTCGATGCGGAGACCAAGGTACTGGAACATATGCTGGAGCACCCTCTGCCGTGGCCTGCGGGTTGAGACCCTGGGCCTGCGAGATTGTCCTGGGAGTTCGATGGGGCGGGAAAGGCAGATGCGATTTCGGCTAACCTTTTTGCAATCTGATCGTCAAGTAAAGGACTGGCACTTGCCTCGATCTCCGATTCAGAGAACAATAGAACAGATGTGCCGAGGGCGAGAAGCGCAGTCGGCAATGCAATGACCAACGATGTACTGGAGTGTACCGTGCGAATTTTTCTATCCGAGTTGCGAACAAGATTCAACCGGCAGGGCAGAGTGACGCTGGCGATGGCTGCCTCGCTGACGGTGCTGCTGTTGCTGTGTGCGCCGTTTACCCAGGCCGAACAGCTTTCGAGCGACGCCAAGGCTTCGATTCCGCACGATGTTCAGCAGATCATCATGGTGGACTACCGCGCGATGCAGAACTCGCCAGCCGCGATGAGCCTGAAAGACCGCGTGATGCCTCCCGAGCTGAAGCGTCTGGAGACGGCGCTGATGCAATCCGGACTGAAGGTGGACACGGACACCGATGCGCTGGCGTTTGTGGCCTTCCGCACGCCGAATCCCGATGGCAAGGGCTCTGAAGTGGAGCGGATTGTCGGAATCGCGCAAGGCCAGTTCCATACCCACGACATTCTGGCGAATTTTACCAAGAACAAGACCAAGCCGGTGGTTATACGCAATAACGACATCTATCCGATGGGAACGAGCGGGCTGAGCGTGGTCTTTCTGAACCAGACGACGATGGTCTTCGGGGACAAGGACGCGATCAAGGCGGCAGTGGACTCGCGGGACGGGATGACGCCGAACTTTCTGACCGACAGCGACCTGGTTGGCGACATGGTTGCGGTTGACAGCCACGCGATCTGGAGCCTGTTGGACGCCAAGGGCACGCAGACCATGATGCGGAACGTGCTGGGCACGGCGTCGCAGCTAGCCGACTACGACACGGTGAAGGAGCGGATGAAGGGCTCGCGCTACACCATGGACTTCTCGAATGGGGTGAAGTTCAACATGGCTGTCAGCATGTCCGACACACTGACAGCGGCCACCTGCGCGGCCCTGCTGAAGGGATTGCAACTGCTGAAGAAGCAGCAGGGGACGCCACTGGAGAAGACCGCCCTGGACCAGACGAACATCGATTCCGGTTCGGGCACGCTTACGGTGGACTACTCGTCCTCCGACAGCCAGTTTGCCAACCTGCTTACATCGCCCCTGTTCCAGACGGTGGTGAAGTAAGCGGGGTAAGGATTTTGCATTGTGAAACGGCCCGGACCGGGCAAGGTCCGGGCCGTTTTATTTGTCGATCGGGCCGAGGACTGGGGCAGAATCAACATTGCTGTACCCTGGAAGCGAAAACAGACAAAGGCAAATACAGAGATTCTGGCTTCGCCAGAGTGACGACGCACGGGGCTTCGCCAGAATGACGACGCACGGGGCTTCGCCAGAATGACAAACGGATTCGGGGTTCCCCTGTGAGGGAACTGCTCTAGTCGCGGGGCCGAGGACTAGATGTCGATTGGCTCGCGGATGGCCAGAGATACGGTGAATGGCGAGTTGCGGAAGGCGTAGGTCCTGCTCATCCTGAGGCTGCACCCATGGGGTGGGTTGCGGTCTGGCGCACGCGCGCGCGAGATTTCCGGCACGGAGAGGCCGGAGGTTGAGGCCGCCGTTCGCAGCTTGCTCTTCCATCCACCGGCGATCATGTTGCACAGCTCTCCGATGGCGTCTTCGATCAAGGCGTCGTCCCAGTCGTCCTGGGAGCCGAGGAGGGCATCGGTCAACTTTTTGGCGGTTGCCTGGGGGAACTCGACCAGACACTGAGCGTCGATGGTGCCCGAGAGCAGGATCTTTGCCGCGATGTCGATTTCTGCGGCGGCGGCAGGGGGATCTTCCACCACTTCGCAGCTTTGCTGCAGCATGATGTTGAAGACATCCGCAACGACGCCGTCGAGTTGCTCGATCCATCGGGTGTCTGTGCAATGATCGGCCATCATGGTTGAGCGTCTCCCATGTCCGAGGGTGCAGGTGCGACAGGAGTGAGCAGGGACTCGACGCAGGTTTTAATCCGCTCCAGGGTGAAGGGCTTCGAGATGGTGCCATGCGCGCCGGCGCCCACCGCCTGGAGCACCTGGGGATCGGTGGCGTCGGCGGTAATCATCAGTAGGGGGACACCCGGAGCAAGGTTGCGCCGCTGTTTTTCCAGCAGGAAATCGAGGCCGTTCATGACCGGCATGTGTACATCGCAGAGGATGAGATTGAGCGGCTGGTTTTCGGTGGCGGATTCTTCGAGTGCTGCCAGACCCTCCACGCCGTTGGCCGCGTGCAAGACCTCGGCCAGGTCCAGATTGACGTGGCGAAGGGCGCTCTCCAGGATTCTGCGCATAACGACTGAATCATCGACGATCAAGACTCGTACGCTCATGCTTTTCTATCCAGCCTCAGAGGGTCTATCGGCGTGAGAGCCGCAGGCGTGAGGGAAGTAAAACCAGCGACGATATATACCGTGAGCAAAAAAAACAAATGCGGGGGGTCCCTCCACTGCGCTGCGCTCCGGTCGGGATGACGACGTATGTGGCGCTGCGCTCCGGCCAGGATGACGACGTGTGTTGTGCTTCGCTCCGGTCGGGATGACGAGCAAGAACAGGCACGGCGAAATACAGAGATTCTGGCTACGCCAGAATGACGAGCAACGGCGAAATACAGAGATTCTGAGCTTCGCTCAGGATGACGATCCATATTTTATCGCTTGCTACAGGGTGGGGAATGGGATGAAGCTGGCGGCGCAGGAGGGGAGGCTGCCGCTGACTTCCTTGCCGGTGACGGTGGAGTCGTCGCCGGTGAAGATGGGGTTGGCGGGGCCGGGGCCGAAGGTGAGGTCGGTGTGGATGGCCTGGGCCCTGTAGAGGGAGGGTTTGTCGAGCAGCAGAACGCCGTCGAGGGTGACGCCGATGCGGTGGGTGTGGTCGAAGCCGTTGAACTGGAGCTTGCCACCGCCGGAGATGCGAATGTCGCGCAGGGTGATGCCGTCGTAGACCGGGAGGAGCTGCACGCCCTTGCCGGGGAAGGAGTAGGCGGTATCGAAGAGGATGGGGTATTTGGAGTTTCGGATGCAGATGTTGTCGTAGAGGACGTCCTGGACCAAGCCTCCTTTGGTGGGGTTGGACGTGATGCGAATGCCGTTGTCGGTGCCGTCGAGGGAGAGGTTGCGGACAAGGATGGAGCTGACTCCGCCGTTGGTTTCGCTGCCGATGGACATGCCGTGGCCGGAGTAGAAGTGGTTGTCGAGGACGGACATATTGGTGGTGGGGCCGTCGCCCGCCTTGATGGCGACATTGTCGTCTCCGGTGCGGATGAAGGAGTGGGTGATGGTGATGTTGCGGGACTGCGCGGGATCGATGCCGTCGGTGTTGCGCGCGGTGGAGGGAGTGTCGATCTTGACGGCCCAGACGGTGAGGCCGTCGCCGCGATGGAAGGAGACGTGGAAGTTGGGAGAATTTTTGAGGGTGATGCGGTAGAGGGTGAAGTCGTCGGTGAGGTCGGTGTCGATGAGGCGGGGAACCTGCTGGCGGCCGGCAGTGCGGGCGTCCTCGGCGAGGTCCCACCAGGACTTGGCGGAGGGATGGCCGTCGAGGATTATTTTGGCACCGCCCTGGCCGTCGATTGCGCCGTCGCCCATGATGGCGGAGCCGGTGGCGCCGCGGGCGGCGATGAGTGGATGGCATCCGGAGAGGGCGTCGCTGACCAGGCCGCAGGAGCCTTCGGAGAATTCGTAGTCACGGGGATTGCGCGAGGCGTAGAGGGTGACGGACTTGTCGATGAGCAGGGTGACGCCGGGGCGGAGTTGGATGGGGCCAGAGAGGAATGCGGAGTTGGCGGAGTCGGCGGCGAGTTCGACGGCGTGGGATTTGGCGCAGTGGTCGAGGGCTTGCTGGATGCGTGCGGTGTCGAGGAAGGCATTGCTGTTGGGGCGCGCTTCGATCACGCCGCTGGTGGCGGAGGCGGTGGTGAAGGCTGCCTTCAGCGTGATGCAGGTGGGAGGGATGACGGGCTCGGTGACGCTGCGCAGGTCCTGTGCGCGCAGGGGAGCGATGGCGGCGATTGCCACGGCTGAGAGAATAACTGCAAATGCAGAGGGCTTCATGCTGCTCCATTGCGGTCAGCGGCGCTTGCATCCGGCTTGGTGAGGAACCGGGAGGGGCATTGATCGACCGAAATCATTTTACGTGGGTTTGCAGGGGGTAGGATATTGCAAGCTGACAATTGAGTGCGAATTGCGATGGGGAAGCAACGACGGCCATGAGTTCGTCTGACATGAATTCGACTGGGATCAATGCGAGCGAGAAGCGGGCAAGCTGTTTCGGGCCATTCCGCTACGACTGGGAGCAGCGGCTGCTGTTTCGCGACGGCGAGATGGTGCCGCTGGCCCCCAAGGTGGTGGAGACACTGCGCGTGCTGCTGGAGCGGCATGGGGCGGTGGTGGAGAAGGCCGAGCTGATGCGCGCGGTGTGGCCGGACACGACGGTGGAAGAGATCGGGCTGGCTCGGAACATCTCTCAGTTGCGCAAGGCGCTGGGCGACGAGAGCGAGGCTGGAAGGTACATTGAGACGCTTCCCAAGCGGGGATACAGGTTTGTGGGAGAGGTGGTGACGGAGGACGGCGGACCGGCGCGGGCGAAGGTGGGCGCGGCGTGGGTGCGGCGGGTCCGCGGGGTTGTATTGGCGGGGGTGGGGTTGTGCGCGGTGCTGGCGGTGGTGTATTGGCAGTTCTACCGGCCATCGCGATTTCTTTCAGCGGGCGACGGGATTGCGAATATCGCGGTGATTCCTTTCGAGTGCCTGAGTCCGGAGCTGGACTGCAGGACGTTTCCCCACGGGCTGAACGATCTGCTAGTGGCCGATCTGACCCAGCTCGATGGGGTGCATGTGCTGTCGCCATCGACGGTCCACACATATCAACGCGGCAGGCTATCGATGCCGTTTATGGCGCGGCTGCTGGGGATGGACGTGATGCTGGATGGGACGGTGCAGCGGGCCGGGGAACGGGTGCGGGTGACGGCTCGGCTGGTGGATGTGCATAGCGCGAAGCTGGTGTGGTCGGACAGCTATGAGTACCCGGCGCAGCAGTTGGCCGATGCGCAGGAGTTGGCGGCACGGGATATTGCGGCACAGGTGGGCGCGCATCTGGCGATTCACACGCAGTTCCTTCCGGCAAAGCGCTGATTCTATTGCGATTCAGGATTTGAGGAAGATTCCTTCAACGATTCCGCAGCGATTGCGAAGCTCTATTCTCGGCGCGGCTGCGCGATAGTGAGGCGTACGGACGAGGGCCGGGAGGCTGGGATGAAACGAATTTTGAGGATGGGATTGGTTGCGGCGGTTGTCGCTGCTCAGTGTGGAGTGGCGCAGGCGGTGAAGGTTGGCACATTCGACAGGACCTCGATTGTGTTGGCGTTCTATGGCTCGCCGATGTGGTCGGCAAAGTTGAAGGATGCGCGGGCGGAGAGGGAGAAGGCGAGGGCGGCTGGCGATCAGAAAAAAGTCGATCAGTTGAGCAAGTGGGGCCAGGACCAACAGAAACTTGCGCACAGGCAGTTGGCGGGCGATGCCACCATCGACAACATTATGGAGACGATGAAGCCGATGTTTGCGGCGGTTGAGGCACAGGCGCACGTGACGACGATCGTGCCGGAGGGGTCCGGGAGCGATAAGACGGTGGCGACTGTGGATGTGACAGGCCAGCTGATGGACCAGTTGCAGGCGAGTGCGAAGACACGACAGAATGCAGAGCAATTGCGGAGCTTCAAGAAGACGCACCCGATGAAGTATAGGCTGACCATGTTCATGTTCAGATTCGCGGGGTAAGGGAGCCGGCGGATTTCCGCTGAAAGGAAGGTTGCGATGAAGAGGCTGAGTGGGTTGGTTGCGATTTGCGTGGTGGTGGCGGCGGGATGTGGAGTGACGCAGACGGGAACAGCTCAGTCCCGTACAGTGACGCATCGAACGAAGCTCCATCAGATCACTGTGATTCAGGGCTATTCCTGCGACAAGGGATATACGTGGTTCTATTCGGATGGGAAGCTGAACGAGTGCTTTGTGAGCCAGGAGACACAGTACGGCGAAGCTCTGATTCCCCGCGGGTCGTCCATCGATCTGAAGCCCGACGGAAGGCCGAGCTTCGCAATGCTGCAGCACGATTCCGAGGTTGCGGGGGTGAAGTGCAGCGGCGGGAACTGGCTGCTGGGGCCCTCGGAAGGTGCGATGACGTCGTTTTATCCCAGCGGAAAGCTGTGGGCCTGCTCCCTGGCCGGAGACCAGGTGGTGCAGGGAGTTCCGTGCAGGCATGGGGAAAGCATCCTCGGCGTTGCGTACAGCCTATTCGTCAAGCACCAGAACATCGACTTCGGCATTGAGTTCTACCAGAGCGGGAAGCTGAAATCCTGCATGCTCTCGGAGGATTTCGGCGGCCAGAAGAAAATCACGATCTGGAAGCCGGCCGCAAAATAGGCGGTCATGTCGGGCTGGCGCGCGGCGGAAACTATAATTGGGATCAGGAGAGTCGCATGGGCGCTGGGCTGATTTTTCTGTGGAATGCGACGCGGGGAAGCCGGCTGCGGCCATGGCGGAGCGAGTGCCTGAAGTGGCGGGTGGAGACCTATATGGGGAAGCACGCGGAGGAGGTTGGGTTGCGGGACTTCCTGTCGTTTCTGTATGCCGAACGAAGGCAGTTGTTGCGGTTTATGCAATGGTTGACGGAGATGAGGAGCTACGCACACGGGGCGGAGAAGCAGTGAGGGCGGAGCGTAACAGGCTGCGGAAAAAGGCTTGTTTGGCGTTACGAGCAAAAGACCCGGGGCTAAAGCCCCTTGATACGCTTGGCCTAATTCAGGGGGCTGAAGCCCCGTGCTCCCTCCCAAAGATTCAAACAGGAGTTTTGCCGCAGCCTGGTAAGCCTGCGAGGCTGGTTCGTCCGCGATTGGGGAATGGACTTTGAGGCGGCCTTCGCGGCGGGAGTTTGTGGGGATGGCGGCGCGGCTGAGCGCGGGCGCGGCGACGGCTTCGGTGTTGCCGCTGGCTGTTGCCGGTCATGCGTGTGCTGCTGCCGGGCGCGCTTATGCGGCTAAACCGCGAAGAGCTACTGCTACTTCTGCTGATGTGAAGACAGAGAGCGTTACGGGGGATGCGTCGCTGGGGGTGCATGCAGCGGCTCATGGACTGCTGTATGGCTGCGCGGTGAATATGAATGCTTTGGGCGCGGACGCGGCCTATGCGGCGCTGGTGCGCGAGCAATGCAGGATCGTGGTGGCGGAGAACGCGATGAAGTGGGGCGCGCTGCGGCCTTCGGCGGAGGGATTCAATTTCGACCAAGCCGATGCGCTGGTGGCGTTCGCGGAGAGCAATCGGATGAAGATTCGCGGACACAACCTGGTGTGGCACCAGAACAATCCGAAGTGGCTGGAGGCGATGGCCACGGAGGCCAATGCGCGGGAGTTGCTGGTGACGCATATCGAGACGGTGGCGGGGCGGTACGCGGGACGGATGCATTCGTGGGACGTGGTGAACGAGGCGATCCGCGTGGAAGATGGGCGGGCGGATGGGTTGCGGAACTCGGTGTGGCTGCGGCTGATCGGCGAGGAGTACATCGAGCTGGCGTTCAAGACGGCGCGCGAGGCCGACCCGCAGGCGCTGCTGACGTATAACGAGTACGGAATTGAAGCGGAGACGCGTGAGGGCGAGCAGAAGCGCGAGGCGGTGATCGAGATGCTGCGGCGCATGGTGGCGCGAAGAGTTCCGTTGGATGCGGTGGGCGTGCAGTCGCACATTGCGGCTGCGGCGACTGTGGCGGCGGGTGGAAATAAGAGTGCTGCTTCGCAGGTTGGGGCGGGGCTGATGCGATTTATTGCGGCGGTGCGCGAGCTGGGGTTGCAGGTGTTTATTACGGAGATGGATGTCAACGACCGCGCGCTGGCGGCGGACGGGCCGGGCCGCGATGCGGCGGTGGCCACGGCGTACAGGCAGTATCTGGAGTTGGTGCTGGGCGATGCGGCGGTGAAGGCGGTGCTGACGTGGGGGATTACGGACCGATACACCTGGCTCGACCACGAGGAGGGCCGCGCGGATGGGAAGGCGGAACGTCCGTTGCTGTTCGATGCGGCGGGGAAGGCGAAGGCGGCGTTCTTTGCGGTGCGGGAGGCGTTCGATCAGCGCGGCGCGGCTTCGTGAAGCCTCCTGTGCCGATCAGTGGGAGTCATTTTTTTGGTGGGTGTTGAATTGCCGCGTTGCTGCATAGGGTGCTATCCTTTACGGAGACACTACGACCGCGAGTGAACTAGAGATCAGGAGCACCAACTGCTGTGCTGGAATCGGTAAAGAAGACAGGAATTATTGAGAAGTATCGTACGCACGACTCGGACACCGGGAGTCCGGAGGTCCAGATTGCCCTCCTGAGTGAGCGCATTGGCGAGTTGACCGAGCACTTCAAGACGCACAAGAAGGACCATGGCTCCCGCCGTGGACTTCTGATGCTGGTGAGCAAACGGCGCGGTCTGCTGGATTATCTGAAGAAATGCGACGCAGACCGCTATCGCGAGGTCATCACGAAGCTTGGCATTCGCAAGTAGACTCGACTGGGACAACCCCCATCATGGACGAAAGCAAGACCCGACCCACCACGGCAGTCTACTTCACGCGCAGCCGCACCGGTTGTTGCCGCCGGAGTTGCTGACGATGGGAGAGGCTGTGAGAGCGCATGTTGCCGGCTACGATGCCTGGGTTCCAGGCCGGACGCACTTCGCCACGGGCCAGGATTTTGATGCACAGATTTTTACCATGCACTCCGCTGGCGGCCTCAAGGAAGGCCACTGCGGGCTGCAACTCTGCGCACGTTGTTAAGCGGCGCAGCACCAAGTTTCCTTAATTGACAGAAAAACGAGAGAAGAGGCGCACTATGAAACAGGAAGTGACAGTAGAGCTTGCCGGCGGCAAGCGGATTACCTTTGAGACCGGACGCATGGCCAAGCAGGCCT
>Ga0224555_1002799_pt1 | contig 19424 bp, 19 predicted proteins | sample 714S23034metaG_FD_180687 | JGI IMG/M metagenome (GOLD analysis project Ga0224555, IMG submission 180687) | Peat soil microbial communities from Stordalen Mire, Sweden - 717 S2 30-34 | ecosystem: Environmental > Terrestrial > Soil > Wetlands > Peat | place: Sweden: Norrbotten County, Stordalen...
TCGGCAGACGATTTCTTCAAGGTGACCCGAAAAGCTCCAAGCGCAAAGATGGCGGAAACCAACGGAAGGAAGAACGCCAGGCGCAAGCGTCGCAAGACGCCGAGGTCCGTGCGGAGTGGAAGCGGGTCTGGAATCAACTTCAACCCAAATCTGGCGATACACCCAGATGCACGCTGCCTGCCTTGAAGCAGAAGTTCCCGGAAGCGTGCCCAAGTCCGAGCCCCTTCAAGTCACCACAATCCGATGTGGTTCGTTTTGAACCCGCCCGGATGGCGCCCGGTCTGCGCGTTTGCATGCGCAAGGATTTATGGCGCTGTGTATAAAATGCCGAGATTCGAGAGGATCACAAAGCACCTCTTGAGGCATTATAAGGCTTTCCGGTAGAAGTTTGACTGATTTCAACAGTACTTTTGCATTTTGACAGGTTTCGTGAGGTATAATAGAAGCTGGTCTAACACATTGGCATCATGAAGTCCATTCAAGAAGCAGCCGGCGATTACCGGCAAGCCAGGCTCCAAGCCTCTGGAATAGCTCAGACCTACGGGGCCTTTCGTCCAAAAGAGCCCGAAGCCGAGCGCCTGCTCCAGCGCAGAGACGACACAAAAGCTGCCTTTTTAGAGGCCTGCCGCGAGGAAGTCTCCAAAGGCGGAGCCCTTGCGGCGGCAGCCACCAGGTATTTGCAAGCCCACGACAACGCAAGGGAATGCCCACAAATCATGCTCCGAAACGTGGATGGAGTCAAAGAGGCGAGCAAACGCATGCGTGAGCTCATGGACGCCCAGGAACGGCTCATGGAAGAGTGCGGGATGCCGTCGGCGCTGACCGCGCTGGAACGTGCCAGCCAAAACGCGCCCAAGCCATCGAATATCAAGCAATGAGCATCACGTACCACAAACCCTGCGACGGCTCCGAGGCCGCCTATTCGCCGGAAACCGAAGGGCATTTCATCGTTAAGTTCAAGGCGGGCGTAAATCGAGAAGATCTGGCGCTTCCAACTCCTCCCTTCCCGCCCAACAGTTTCCTGCAGCTCGCCACAGGCTGGGTAGGAACTCCCCGCCCCAGCATGGAGATGGCCCAAAGGGACCTGTGCGCCGTCCATGCGCGGTATCCGCAAGTGGCGCGTCACGTGGAGATATGCAAATGCCCGTGCGCTTTGGCGGAGGCATCAGCCTTCGTGCCGTTAACGGATGCTCCCGACCCCAGAATCATCGAGCTGGCCAAGACCGTCGACTGGACCTGGTGGATGGCCGTAGAAGATTACAATCAAGGCAAAGGCCGGTTTGCCCTGCAAAAAGCCGCTTGAACATGAACAGAGCGCAAGTCACCGACATCCTGCTGGAAATAGCTGTTTTGCTGGACCTGCAGGGAGAATCCACTTTTAAAATCCGAGCCTACCAGAATGGCGCCCGGGCCTTGGAGACGATCTCGGAGCCGTTGGAAGTGCTGGTCGCCGAAAAGCGCCTTGGCACAATCAAAGGCATTGGCGAAAGCCTGCAGCAGAAGATCACCGAGATGGTAACGACCGGGAAGCTGGAATACTACGACCAGCTCAAGGCTGCAGTGCCGCCCGGGCTTCTGGAAATGCTGCAGATACCCAGCCTGGGGCCGAAAAAGGTCAAGGCCATCCACGACAACCTTGGCATTTCCACCGTGGCTGATTTGGAAGCTGCTTGCAAGGCTGGGCGCCTCTCAATCCTGGACGGCTTTGGCGCCAGGACCGAGGCTAAAATCCTCGAAGGGATCGATTACCGCAGGAAATACGCATCGAAGCACCTTCTGGTTGAGGCCATCCTTGTGGCGGAGCCCATTTTGGCGGCGTTGAAAAACCATCCGGCAGTGCAGCGATGCAGCACAGCGGGAAGCCTCCGCCGGCTGAAGGAAGTCATCGGCGACGTCGACTTCGTGGTTTCTTCCCAGTCGCCCGCCGAGGTGATCGAATTCTTTGTCAACCAGCCTGGCATCGTGACGGTGCTGGCCAAAGGGGACACCAAATCCAGCGTCATTTTGCCCGGGGGAATCCAGGCTGATCTGCGGGTGGTCAGCGACCAGGAGTATCCGTACGCTCTCGCCTATTTCTCGGGCAGCAAGGAGCACAACATCGTGATGCGCCACCGCGCAATCCAGAAGGGCCTCCGGCTCTCGGAATACGGGCTGTTCCGCAGTGCCGAAGAAACGCGCGACCCTGCGTTGCAGGTCCCATGCTCGTCCGAAGAGGACATCTACAAGGCTCTCGATTTGCCCTTCATCACACCAGAACTGCGCGAAGACCGCGGGGAGTTTACAGCCGCCGAGAAGGGCGCTCTTCCCGAGTTGATCTCGTGGGATGACCTCAAGGGATCTCTTCACAATCACACTGATTGGAGCGACGGGCAGGATTCATTGGAGACCCTGGCAGCTGCGCTCGTGCAGAAAGGCTACAGCTACTGGGCTGTGACCGATCACTCCAAAGCAGCCTTTCAGGCTCATGGACTGGACGAAGCCAGGCTCAAAACCCAGTTGGCAGCCGTGGCCGACATCAACAAGCGCCTGGAGGATTCGGGCATCTCTTTCCGCTTCCTGACCGGCGCCGAAGTGGACATCGTCAAAACCGGCCTGGACTTCAACGACGAAATCCTCTCCCAACTGGATGTAGTAGTTGCCAGCCTCCATGTGGCCTCGCAGGATGAATCTGAGAACACCCAGCGGTTGATTGCGGCCGCGCAGAACCCCTACGTCCACATGCTGGGCCATCTGTCCGGCCGACTCCTGCTGCGAAGGGAGCCGTTTAAGATCAGCCAGCAGGCAGTCATCGATGCTTGTGCGGACACCGGGACCTGGCTGGAACTCAATGCCCAGCCCAGCCGGTTTGATCTCGATTGGCGCCTGTGGGTACAGAACCGCGGCCGGGGTATCAAGTGCTCCATCAACTGCGACGCTCATTCCTTGGTGGATGTGGAGTACCTGCGATTTGGGATCGGACAGGCCCGCAAGGCCTGGTTGACCAAAGCGGATGTAATCAACACCTCCAACCTCAATGAGCTTCGGGAGCTGCTTGGGGTCAAGCGGGCCAAGGTGGGGTAGTAGTTCCGCAAAATTCTTCAATAAAGCCGGTCGGGAGGACACTTCAGCTTGGTATAATTACAGCAAGTATGCAAGTGCCCGCGCAAAACAAGCAACCTGAGCCGGAGAAGCCCAGCTATAAATCCATTGGCAAGCTGGAGCTCGCCTCCAAGCAGCAGATGTTCAACTTGGTCTCCCGCTACAGCGACCCGCCCAGCATGCTTCAAGCAGACCTCCGCGGAGAGGCGATGGCGCTTTTGCGCACTCCGGCGGAGCGAGCTGTTCTCAACGCTTTGGAAGTACGGACGCCCGAAATCGACGAAGACTTTGGCTATGAGTGGGAGGATGCCTTGGCCGGCATGAACGCGGACCCGTCCCGCGCGGCCGCCACGAACCTGTTCATCGAGCGCAATCCCGGGCTCAAGGAAACGCTGGCCCACCCCGCGGTTCAGCATCGCAATGCCGTGGAGTGGCTCTACGACCAGACAGCAGGAAGATTTGCCAAGGTCACGCCCTTCATGGATGTCGAGGAAGCGGAGCTGGCCCGATGGCAGCAAAATTGCCCAGAGGCTTACACGTTGGCTCAAGAGGCTGCCCGCCGGCTTTCTCAAAGAGTCCAGGATAGCACCCGCCCCAGCCCCAACGCTTCCTCCACCATGACGGATGAGGCAAAGAACCTCTCATACCTGGGCTACATGATCGCGGCGCGCAAGCTTTACATGATCACGACCGAGGTCAACGAGTTCTTCGACGGGCCCAGCACCTTTGCGGATGTGAGTGTCCCTCCCTCGCTGCAAGAGCAGCTGAAGAACAACACCAAGGTCTACGTCAGGCTCGGACCGAAGATCAAGCCTTTCGAATACCAAGTGGCCTCGCCGGAACAGCTCAAAACGTTCAGCGCCATGATTGGCCCCCAGAGCCAGATGCTCAACAACCTGCAGGAAAAGGTCATGCCTTGGACCTCGCGCAAGGGGATGGCCCAAAAGATCAATGGCAACCTGATGGCCAGAGCTTACTTTGGCATCCTCAAAACAGAACGGCAGCCGGGGCAGATGGATGAAGCTACTTTGCAGGCATTGAACGGCGATCGCGAACGCTACCACGCCCTCGGATTCCTGGACGATCTGTCTCCCCAGCAGACGGAGATTCTGGAGCAAATCGCATCCAGCAACAGTCTTCCCGATTTCCTCGACCGACCCTCCGTGCAAACCGAATTCCAGCGCAACCGGGTTGACAAGAGCCTGGTCGAGAATTGCTACAACGCCGAGGTCCTTCAGGTCATCCTCGAAACAGCCCGGCAGTGGAAGCCCGGCGTTGGCGCGCCGGACGGCCCCGCGACCCGGCAGGTACAAAGCGTACTTCCGGCGGTTTGCCGGAACATGTCCGAGTACTACGCCTCCCTTCTCAAGCACGATTACTCCACAGTAAGGAGCCAGCCATTCTTCAAGCCGATTTTGGAGAAGGCCTACGAACAGGGCCTGCCACCGAAGGAAAGGGCCAAGAGGGAGAGCTTTTACAACAAAGTGGCCGTTGCCTTGGTCGCCAAAGTGGTGCCAACTCCCGACCCCGTGCCGGCGGATTGGAAGGCCCTGGATACCTACACGGATCCCGTCACTGGCCGGGAATTCACCGATTACCAAATCGACACCCGTGCCGGAACCGGCGTCGTCTGCCTGATCAAAGGCGGGTCTCCGCGAGCCGGCCAGCAAGCAGTCGAAAGCCTGCTCGACCTCCGCAACGATCCGCTCATCAACGACTCAAAGGAGAGGATCAAAGGCGTCCGCATCTCCGAGCTGTTTTACAACGAGCTCAAGTCTTCCTGCCTGCAGCCAAGGAGCATTGCTCGCACCCAATTTTACACGTCCTTCTCCATGCCGGAGTGCCTGAACATTCTCCGGGGCAACTCAAAAGAGCCCACCGTGGAGATGGTGGTGGAAGCGCTGAAGCCCTGCTCCATCTTCCGGTACAGCGACGCTTATTGCCGGGTCAAGCCCTCTGAAATGGTGCGCGTCAAATATCGTACGCCCACCGGCGAAGCGCAGAACCCGAGCTGGGATGCCAGTGCTGCCCTTGGCGGCCTGAACGAAGCCCGGATGCAGGAGCGTTTGAAGGATACGGACGTAACCCTGGTCCTGATCGAAGGGGAGAAGAAGGCGGCGTTGCTGGCGCAAATGATGCAGGATTGCAACCTGCCCTGCCACGTGATTGCCATCCCGGGGGTCTGGATGGCCATGAAAGGGCCAAAGGGCGCCAGGGTGCTCAGCGAGTTCTTCAGCCAATTTGAAATGCAGGACGAGATGGGCCAGCACAGGAAATGCCTCATCTTCTTTGACAACGACAAAGCCTACAACGTCAACGTCACTCAAGCCATGGTGGAGACGGCTGCCTGCATGCAGGCCAAAGGCGCCGACGTATTCATCCCGAACCTGCCGTTTGGAAAGAAGATCAAGGGAGCCGACGACTTTGCCCAAGTACGCTGCAAAACCGAGCAAGGCATCGATTATCAACCCCTGGTGGACGTTATCAACAGTGCCGTATTCGTTGACCCAAATGACCAGAAAAACTTCCAAATCAAGCACCAGACGTCCGATCAGCAGCGGGATGTCAAGACGCACATGCTCCTGGCGGAGCACGTCAACGAGCTGCAAGATGCCCTCCGCAAGGCGCCCAATCCCATGCAGGCAAAGGAATTCAAGGAACTCGTGGTTGTGCTGGGGCCATATATCGGAATGACTGGCAAAGAACGCCAGGTCATCGAGACCTTTGATAGAATGGCCGAAGAAGGCAGAGCAGTTCTGCTGGAGCGGGTTCTCCGAGAAAACCGGCCACTCAACAGGCTCAGGGAAATCATGAAAGGCCACATTCCTAATTTCGATACTGGGGTCCAGCTGAAGAACTTCCGCGAAGAAGCTGTGCCGCGCAAAGGAGACCAGCAGCAGTCCCTTGCATTGGACGCAGCCGCCTTTACCCTAAGCTGAAAGATCATGGTCCAAGGCAAAAAGATCACTGCTCCATTTTCTGCGGACACGGTTGCCAAGCTTAATGCTTGGCAGCAGAGCGGAATGTTCCATCCGTTTCAAATTCGACTGAAATGCCCCGAAACACAACTTCCGAATGAGTAAATACCTTCCAACGCCATGGGAAGCCCGGTGCCGGGGCAGCAAGATCGACTTCGTTTCCGTGGAACCAAACGGGATATTTACCGAAGTAGGGCAGGTATACCTCAATGACTATAGCGGAAAGACTGTCTCTCCAAGCCGCCGCGGAAACGCAAAGCTCGTGTTTGTCGCCTGTAATACGCACGATGAACTTCACGGCACGCTGACCAGCATCGAAGAGGCGGCCGCCGCGGGAAGAATCACTCTCAGCCCCGAAATCATGGCCGCAGTTCGGCGGGCCCTGGATCGTGTTCTGGAAGAAGAAGCGGTCGCTGAGAAAGCAATCAAGCCAGCCGGCGCTCCATGCCGGCAATTCTGGGATACCACCCAGGTTTACAAAAAAGCACCATCACGATAAGAATATGCGCAAAGAGAGCACACCACCCTATTGCCGGCTACACACCACAGTCCCCATTCGCTACCAGTCCTACGACAAAGCGCTGCGCCCCGTCAAGGTCACCGGAATTTACAAGTTTGAATCCTTCTGGCACCCAGCCAAAACCTTGAGCCAGCTTTTGCGGGAGTGCAAAGGAGAGCTGTCGCGGTACGGCAAAGTGAACTCCAAGGATGGCACAGTCGGGGGAGTTCCCGTCAAAATGGTGCCATCCACCACATATCCAGAAGAACAGCTTACGGCCGCGGAACTCAAGGCTCCAAAGGGCTACCGTTACTGGGAAGTACTTCCCGACAGCAAAACCGTCCGGCTCCTGTCGGTGTGGGACCACGAGCAGGTCGACGTCGAGAAAAAGACCGCGAGGGGAAAGAGAATTGCCAATGATAGCCGCTACTTGCCGCCGGTGACAGTGTCGATGCCGCCGGCATGGGTGATCGTGGCGCCTTTTTCCGGGTATCTGCCGGACCGCAACAAGCGGGTTATTCCAACTCTCGAACAGGCTCAGGCAAAGCTGGCCGGCCTGTTGGACGGCAGTACTTCTGAGTCCATCGAGGAGGTGTTTGGCTGGCCGAACCAAGAGGATCTTGTTCATATCGCTTTCAGACGGCGAACTCCGCCCAAAAACGATCGCAAATTTTGGGAGATCACCGGACAGCAGTTCAAAAATGCGGAAAAAGTGCTCTACCGCATCCTCCACTATTTTGCTCCCATCAATATTCAGGACTTCTACAAAGGGCTCCTGATACGGCTGCACCATCCCACAGGCCAGGGCTTCATTGACCTGGGCACCTGGAAGCGGGAAATCGACATCCGTCTTTACATTGACAAAACCATTTGCGCCCAGCTCAAGTCCGCCGCCATAGTCCGCGGGGGGTGGGCCGGCGCCCAAAAGAATGAAGTCTCCTGCCCGCCGGGAATGACAGCCTGGTACGAGCTCATGGTTAAGCTGCTTCAGACAAAAACCATGATCTATAGCGGCAACAATTTTGAGGTGTAGTTCCAGGGGTCAAGCCTGTCCTTGGCCGAAGACAACCTCCAGGCGGCCTTGGAAGAGGAGCGCCGGCTGCTCTACGTGGCCATGACCAGGGCCAAAAGACTGCTTATCCTGGCCCATTTTGATGTCGGCCGCTTCATGAGATACTCCCCATCCAGGTTCCTCAGGGAAATAGTCTAACCCGATCAATCCACGGCAAACTACAATGAGTAGGTAAGGAGTTTAGTACGCGCTCATTTGCGCGCTCAAACCATCATGCACGCGAAACTTTTCACAGCGCTGTTGATGGCCGCACTGGCCGGCCAGGCACAACCTGCCCAGATTCAATCGAAGCACGTCCCATCCCCTGCCCTTCTCGGAGGAAAAATTGGCCCCTTGGACGGATCAAATACCCTGCAGCTGTCCATCAGTCTTCCTCTTCGCAACAAGCAGGGATTGGATGAGGCAGTTGCTCAAATCTACGACCCAGCCAGTCCGAACTTCCGCCACTACCTGAGCACGGCCGAATTCATTCAAAGGTTTTCACCGGCCCCTCAGGATTACCAAGCTCTCACGGCTTACTGCCAGAGGCATGGGCTGGAGATCCAGAGGACCCATGAAAACCGAGTCCTGCTGGATGTCAGCGGCAAGGTCGAAAACATCGAGGACGCCTTTCATCCGCGCCTTGCTCGCTATCAGGAGGCAGGGCAGGACCGATGGATCTACGCACCGGAAGCTGAACCCACCATCGATCTGTCCATACCGGTTCTCCATATTGGCGGCCTGGACAATGCCGCCCCAGCCCGGCCGCTGAATCATAAAAGGAACATCCAGGAAACAGTGGCTCATCCCGAAGCCGGAACCGGACCTATTGGCCTTTACATGGGCAAGGACTTTCGCAACGCCTACGCTCCCGGGGTCAAACTGACTGGCGCAGGCCAAAGCGTGGCCCTGGTTGAGTTCGACAGCTATTACACGTCCGACGTCTCCAACTACATGCACCAGGCGGGTTTGACGCCGGTTCCGATACAAACCGTTTTGCTCGACCAGTATTCCGGGATTCCTGGGACCAACGACTCCGAGGTGGCTCTCGACATTGAGGTTGCCGCTTCCATGGCGCCTGGCCTCCAAAGCATCGTTTGTTACACTGGCGGGCCAAGTGCGTATGGCAACGACATGCTCAGCGCCATCGCCGACTCCAACACCTGCAAACAGGTCAGCTGTTCATGGACGTGGGGCGTCATCCAAGACCCGACCACAGAACAAATCCTCGAGCAAATGGCCGCGCAAGGCCAGTCGTTCTTTGCCGCATCCGGGGACAACTTTTCCTATCCGGATAGGCAAACGGAAGCGCCCACCGACAATCCGTATGCCGTTTCCGTTGGAGGCACCACGCTCACTACATCGAGCAGCCAAGCGTGGCTTGGCGAAGTCGCTTGGAACGATTCAGCAGAAACCAATGGAACCGGAGGAGGCATCAGCGCCTACAACATCCCGTGGTGGCAGACCAACCTGGCCACCGCGGCAAATGGGGCCTCGGCCACCATGCGAAACATCCCCGACGTGGCCTGCGTGGCCAACGAGGTTTACAGTATTGCCGACGATGGGATTGAGTACAACAACGAAGGGACCAGCATTGCAGCGCCGCTCTGGGCAGGATTTGCAGCTCTGATCAACCAGGATGAGGCCGGGCTTGGACAGGCTCCCGTGGGCTTCCTCAACCCGGCACTGTATGCTTTGGGCCGGACCAATGAAGCGAGCTCGTTTCATGACGTGATTTCCGGCAACAACACCAATTGCGCCAATCCGACCGGGTTTTACTGCCAGCCAGGCTACGATCTATGCACCGGATGGGGCACACCCAATGGGAGCAACACGATCAACACGATCACCGCACTATTTCTCTCACCGCCACAGATTACGGGGATAACATTGGAGGCAAATGGGGCTATCTCCATCAGCGTGGCAAATACCCTGGGAAGAGCTTACACCGTCCAGTATTCCAGCAACCTCGAATCGTGGGCGAACCTCTGCACCGTGTCCTTTGACATCAACGGGGCTGCGGTGATCGACACCAACACAGCCGCCAGCCGGTTTTATCGCCTCCGCCAGAACTGATTCGCCATTGACACGATTTGCGGCGAAATTAAAGTTCCAGAGTGAAAATCGCACCCGTCCCAGCACGCAGTTACGCAGAGCCGGCTCCAAATTGGTATGTGCTCAACGCATCCGGGCGCGTAATTCACATGGGCGAACCCATGCTCATTTGCGTGGTGGATTTACAGGAACAACTGGACGCCTGCAAATGCAAGGGTCTCGTTCCTGCTGTGCAAGCCCGGATTTCAGGGCTAAGCCCAAACCAGTCGGTAATCTTCATTCTTTGGCCGGATGGCGGACCCGTTGTTCTGGAGATCAAAGCCAAACCGGACGTGCATCGGGAAGACGTCACCAAGAGCGAAGATGGAGGCCTGGAACTTTACGGATTTTGGGAAAAGCACGAAAGACCCCAAAACATCGAGTTGCAAGGTCTCAACCTCAACGTCTGCGTTTTTAATCTCGTCGCCGAGTTTCTCAAATGCTGCCAGGAGAACAGCGTTGAGCCTCCCCTCATTCATTTCCGTCGGGAAACACTGGCCGACTCCAATTACCTTGACGGGCCGAAGTTCGGCTGGGACCATTTCCGAAATGTCATGAGCGCCTATTGCCCTGAGCAAGAACCGCCAGAGGACACGAAATACGTCAACGACGAGCCGGCTTTGGCCTTGTAGGCCGCCAAACATAAAGACATGAGTGCAAACGTTGCCAAGAAAGAACGCTTTCAATTGTATGAAGTAACGGCCCAGATTTACGCCGGTGCCGACAAGTCCACGGTTTGGGAAGGCACCCTACCTAATGTCGCCGCGCCCAATCGCAAAGCAGCGGAGGCTGAAGCTCGCCAAATCATCGAGGATACGATTCCCGAGCACGACGCCCGCATCCAGCCCGGCATTCGCATTCTCTCCGTCCAAAAAGTGGAGCCGGATCCTCAACTCATCGTGGAACAGCTGGTGGAAAAAGCAGAGAAGCACGCAGAAGACGCTTCCGAAGCGGATCACGCCGTCGGCGACCTGCAGGACGCCTTGCGCGTCTGTTTTGAAGCGATGACTCCCGGCCAGGCTGCCGAAGTGCTTTACCGCCTTCGCGAAGAGGAAAAGCGGTAATCCTTAAAAGTCAACCGCACGTTGAGAGCTTCAACGCGCGGGGATCTCAAAAGGGAAAGGTCCTTCCAAATACAGGTACACTACGTCGCAGCCCAAGCCCTGGCCATCCAGCAGATGGAGCAGGCCGAAGCCGCCAAATGGGAACCGACCACCGCGGACAGTTGAATGTACAATTAAAGCAGTGGACACAACGCCGCCCAGCCGAACCTCCGAAAAGCCCCGTTTGGGGTGCGCCGGCATTGTCCGGCAAGGGGCTGCCGTGCTTCTGGGGCGAAGGAACAAGGACCCGAACCGCGGACTCTGGATTCTCCCCGGAGGCGGCATCAAGTTCGGGGAAACGTTCCAAACAACGCTCAAACGGGAAATGCGGGAGGAAGCAGGCGTTGAGATTGAAGTCGACGGCTTCTTCAAGGTTTACGAGCTTATCAATCCACCTTCGGAACACCGGGTCATCCTTTACTTCTTTGCCTCGCACGTCTCCGGCGAGCCCACCGCGTCCACGGATCTCTACGAGGTCAGGTACCTGCTCCCAGCGGAAATCGCGCAACTCAGCGGCCAAAAGCTGATCTCGCCTTTCGTGGAACAGGTGCTTCGGGACGCAAAAATCATCTAGCTTCTCCAATAAAAACAGCCTAGAGCACTTCGTTGGAACGCTACCAGACTATAATTCTGGTATGAATAACGTTCTAACCAAGGAAGAGCCAGATTCACTACTTGGCATCACTTCCTTATATCGGTTGCTTCCACCGCCGCAGTTGGAGCAGGTCAAACCTCCACTCCAGCTACCAGACACAACCAGGTTCCTGGATGAAATTGGGGAATTGGAAGACGCTTTTAATCGCGGACGGCTCCGCCCCCACTTGAAATGGGCCTCTCGACGGGTGACAGGGGTTTACCGGAAGCTGCTCTCCACGCCTGAGGCCCGCAACCCGCTCCGCGCCACCGCCTTTCGCGCCTGCAAAAGCATCTTCGAGCGGGACATCCGGCCGCCCACCGCCATCTTTGACGCCGAGTCTCTCCGGACGGCTGTCGCCTTTGGCGAGCTGACTCCACTGGCCTGGCGGTCTCAGGAAATCCAGGTACAAGTCCATCAGGCGGCGCTTTTGCGCTGTTGGGGCATTGGCTACCGTTTCAAACAGGAAGAGCTTAACCGTTCCCTGGAAAGAACCATTCTCAATGGCGCCATGGGCCGCCTTCTTCAGAACATTGATTCGCTGAGGGCCATCACCCACGGAGAAGGCCGATTTCTTGCCTCTCGGCTGATGGAAAACACCGACGATGGGTCCGATTTCGAGCAGGCCATGATGCTCATCATCAACGCCTCCGAACCCGTGGCTCGTCGCGCCACGGTCTATGAGGATCTTCTCGAGAAAACAGACGTCCGGGTGAAATACCTCTGGCTCCGGCGGATGAACGGCGCGCGTGTGCAAGTGACCAAGGTCGTCTACCCTGACTGGCTCAAGCAGAAGGTGGCAAAGATCCCCGATCCCGACGAAATCGTCCTGCTCTCGCCGCTCACTTTGGCGCAATACGTCACGAATAACATGAGCCTGCTTGACGCCAACTTCTGGGACTCGCTGGGCGCGCGGCCCGCCTCTGAGGAGGAGCTTGCCATCTGCATTCGAAACATCGTTGAACAGAACCTGACCTTTAACCATCCCCTGGGCCTGCTCGGAGCGGTTCCCAGCCCGGTCCACAAGCTGATTGACCAGTTTATGCGCCACGGCGCGCTCCAGACAACAAAATGCCTTCGGACCCGGGAAGCCGCCTCCGGCTGCCGCCCGCGCCTTCACCAGGTTCCGCCAGACGCGGCGGCCAAAGCTGCAGCAGCGTAAAAACCAGCAATTACAATGGGTCTAACGGGGAGGGACTTACCGCGCCTAAAGGCAAAACGAACTGACAATGAAAAAAACTCTGAAGATATTGGGGATAACGTTCATCGCGTTTGTTGGTCCCACCGCATGGTCAATGATGACGCTCGCCGAAGACGACGCGCCAACCAATACCAATCCGTACATGGTCATCGCGGAAAAGAACATCTTTCATCTTCAGCCGCCTCCGCCGCCCGACACCACAACCAATGCTCCTGAGCCGGAAAAGCCCAAAGTCATCTTGTCGGGGTTTGCCACTGTCGCCGGGGTAACAACTGCCTTCATGTCAATTCCCGCCAAGGATGCCAAGGATCACCCAACTTATATGCGCTTAAAATTGGGAGAGGCCCAGGACAACATCCAGTTGCTCGACGTTCGCGAACCGCTTGGGGAGGTCGACATCGTCGATGCTGGCGCCCAAATCACTCTATCCCTGAAGAGTAATTCTTACGCAATGACGCCCACGGCGCCCACGCCGACAAAAGCCGCCAGCGGAGCTCCCATGTTTGCCCGGCCCTTGCCGAGACGGCTCAATGGACCCCCAAACCCCGGAGCGCCTTTTATGCCTGCACCCTCTCCCCCTGTTGCAGTCTCTTCTGAAACGGATTCTCACTGCGGCGAAAGTGTCATTATTGCAGGAGGAAAGAGCACCGACATGGCCCCGCCACAGCAGCCCAACAACTGACGGCTGCAGGGAGTGCATGGGTTGCCCGCGTTTACGCATGGATTGCGCAGGTATGCGGGCAAAGGCGTCGAAGGAATCGATGTGGCCGGAGCGGAAGACAAGCCCCTGTTCAAAAAACATCCTTATCTGCGCCATTATTTTCGGGCCTGCCGGGCCCGCAATCAAGAGACCACCTGCCATTGCGGGGAGACGTTCAATCCATGGACTGAGGAAGAGCTTGCCTACATCCTGGAAACACTTCGTCCCAAACGCTTGGGCCACGGCATCCAGCTGCATCGTTTTCCAGCCTTGATGAAGATCGCGTCAAACCAAGGCACCGAACTTGAGATTTGCATCTCCAGCAATTTCGCCACCAGAGTGGTCCAGACCAAACGGGAGTTCGCCAGATATTGAGACGGCTGGAAGAGTACCACGTTCCATTCAGCTTCCATACCGACGCCACCTTCCTGCTCAACACGGACATCAGCCAGGAACACCGATTGGCTCAGGAAATCCGGGAAAGCTGAGGAAGACGCGCATGATTTTGACAAGAAAGTTGCACTTTAAGCAACTTTCTCGTTGAAAATCGCAGTTAGGCAATCTCCATGGCCGCTGGCGCCAACCTCTGCGTGGGAGCTGCCACGGGAACCACGTGCCGCAACCGTTGATTCTGGGCATCAACTTCAACGCCCTTGAGGTCCTTCGACACGAGTCCGTTCTCAGCCAACCGAGACAGGGCAGCGCCGACTTTCTCGTGATTCACATCTCCAACCACATCAATGTAGTGCCAGAGATCGCTGCCCACCTTTGGCTCATTCCGAGGAATCACGTTTGGTTCTGCCTCCATTGCGGCTCCGATGTGATCGGCAATCTGTTGCAGCTTCTCCGGAGGGCACGAAGGGTAGATGCGGAATCGTGTACTGGGCTGGCCTTGATACTGATTCCGCCCCTGCCAGCTGTTCCCATTGTAGTCCATGGCTACGCCTGCAAGATTGGGGCCTTGAGTGATGAGGAGCGGCTCACTGGTGTTAAAGCCCGGGAGCCGGCTGGCCCAAGCAGCCACGTCCTGCCGAACCTCCTCCACTTTGAGAGCACCCTTCTTCAGGCCAATCGTCTGCCGCAATCCGTCCGGCGTCGGCACCCCATGCTGGGCTTTCCCTTTGGCGCCCTCAACCGCGTACACCTCAGAGGTCACATAACTCAGTTCGCCCTCCCTTTGCGGAACAATCTCCCAGCCAGCCTCCTTCAAAAGCGTGCGAATGCCGGCATTCCGCGGGTCCCGGGCAGAGAACGCAACGCTTACCTCCACCGCATTGTCCCTCCCCGGCTCGCCGCTCCAGCCTGCTTCCATTTCTTTGACGATCTTACCAAGCTGCTGGGCCATCAGCCCATCCACAAAGGGCTTGCTCTCGGCAGCTTCCGAGGGTGAAAAACCGAATTTCATATCCTTAATTATACAGGTTGGACCACCCTCCTAGCTGCAGACTTTCTGCCGTTAGGCAGCTCCATCGGAACTGCCAGCCACATCGGACCGACGCTCTGGAGAAGTGCCTTGCTTAACCGAGCTTCCGAAACAGGGTTACGACACGAAAACGATGGTTGGTGCTTTTCACCATGCCGATGACTCCGCACATCTTCAATTCAATTTTCCTGAACATGGGAAGAACCTGATCCAACCAGACAATGAAACCGCTGGGCTCCAGCACCTTGACGCACTCGGAGAGTACCTTGTTCCGATTCACCATGGCACAGCCATAATGATCGCAATCTTCCTGCGAATATGGAGGATCGGAATACACCAGGTCGAAGGACTTCGGTGGAAAGTAGGACGAAAGACGCTCAGCATCCCCCACCACATCGGCGCCAGGCAACCGGTCAAACCTGATATAGTTCCCAGGAGGAATAGACCCTGAGAACAAGTGCAGTACCTTCTTTGCGTCAGGAAACATCGACCCAACGCGCTCCAAATACGTGTGGGGATACGCGCCGTAGTAGCCGGAGTTCCGATAATTGTTGCCCATGATCCACATCCCATCAATCCACCGCCCCGTCACGCGCAAAGCGGGCCATTTGGGGTGGGCTTTTGAGTACAAGTTTGCCCGGTCTGTTAATGTCAGTGCTGTATTCATTCGTTGTTCTTTCATCAGCTCATTCGTGCCAGCGCCATGAACAGCGCCACTATAAATAGCTGGTGAAACGTCCAAAATGTTCCCAAAAAAAACAACCGTAGCCACATTCACGCCGGAAAGGAAGTCAAAACCGACCATCAGGGACTCCAAAAAGCTTACACTGAAAGGCATGAACAGCATTCAGATGCTGCACCGCAGCGAAGACATCTTGGCCGGCCGGCGGGTAGAGGTTCAGACCAGAAAAGCCGCCTCCCTGGCTTTCATTGAAGCCTCCCGGCCCATTCGGAAGATGAGTGCAAGGTTGATCTGGACTGCTCCGCTAACCGTGCTCTCCTTAGGGTCGATCAGCTGCAGATGGGAAAAAGGAAGATCAGCAGGTACAGCGATTTTAGTTATAGCTCGTAGTACAAAACATTGATGCTGGTACATGCAAAGCCACTTCCCCGAATTATAATCCTGTAAAGAAATGGAAAGTGTGACGAAGCCCAATACACAGAGCATCTACGATATGATCGGCTCCATTGCGGAGTCCCTTCATAAGGAGTATGGAATTCCCCTGGAAAAGCTGCAAGGACTCTTGAAGGTCGTGGCCACAATCGCGTACTCTGAACTGGCTCAATCCGTCAAAAGCAATATCGAGGTAGAAGTTCCAACCTCCAACGGTTTGCTTGAAAATTTTGAATTCAATCTCAAGAGCCTGGCCGTGGCTTTGGTTTTTTCAGAAATGATGAAGAAGATGCCAGCTCCCAACCAAGTTCCACCGCTTTTCCAGGAGAACATCATTGGCATGCAAAAAGCATGCCTGCAATTGCAGAGCACCAAGGAACAGTGTGAGGAAGTTCTGGCAGTTCTACGCAAGGTAGGAGGCAACATCCAGATAGTCTGACACGCGTTGCTCGATCGGCAGGCAGTATCGAGTCGAACACAAAAACGGCTGTTCCAGTTCGGAACATCCAAAGAAGCATTATGAATCAAAGGCTACCCCTGAGCCAGCATCTTGCTGCCGTCTTCAAACGGCTGCCTTCAAACGTGGACCCCAATGCCGCGGTTCTCGTGGTTTTGTCGTTTGCAGATGAGGAAGTTCAGACCCCGGATTTTGCGTGCCAAGAATGGCTCAACGATTTGAAAGGCGCCTACTATCTGGATGACGCTGAGGCAGTCAAAAAGTTCATCGGCAACCGCTTCACCCACCTTTTGGCCGACGTCGACAAATCCTCACTCGGAAAATATTATTCCCCGACGGGAGGGATCCGCCTTACCAGGGAGCTCCTCAATGGAATGCTTCTCCCGAGCGACCTGATACTTGATCTCTCCGTTGGATGCGGCGCCTTCGCCTTCGAGTTTAACGGAAACGATTTTTACGGCTACGACATCGATCCGATCGCCATCCAGATGCTCAGGAAGATGGGATTCCCCAACATGGCCCAGCGAAACTCGCTGGCCTGCGCCGACCGGGCCGCGCTTAACCTGCCTGACGGCAAGCGGGTCCTCATTGTGGGCAATCCTCCCTACAACGACCGGACCTCAAAGAACCGCCGCGGCACCAAAGTCCAGGCTGCATTTGCCTTCGACAAACGGATTGAGGACCGCGATTTGGGCATTGCGTTCATGCGGACCTATTTCCTGGTTCAACCCAGGGCCGTGGCCGTCTTGCATCCCTTCAGCTACGTCCTCAAGCGTTCCCTTTACCAGAAGTTGCTGCGAAAGGACAAACAGCACTTCGGTTACCGCCTGCAGGACTGCGTGGTGTTCTCCAGCCGGGCCTTTGCCACGCACGGAGCCAATGCCTTTCCTTATGTTGCCGCGCTTTGGACGCCGCGTGATTTGAAGGCCTTTGACGAGAAACGTCCCCAGCCCCTTTTGACTTCCGAGCAAATACTCGAGGAGCACCAGCAACTGCTCCAAAAGAATTTCAGGGTGGCGGAGATAGAGGAGGACAAGGTCACCGCTTTTGAGATCCCCTTTTGCCCGGCCAACTACAGGACCATCGACGACCCAACCTGCCACATCAACAAGTATGCCGACAGCCGCCTGTCCAACATCGGTCTCTATCAATACAACTTCCGCGATTTGAATTCACTGTTGTCTAACGGCAATCTGACCAGCAAACGCGGGAACACCGTGGCCGTCAATCTGGAGGCCGACGGCAAGGAACTCTTCTCCTACTGTGCGTTGAACGCCATCAAGCGGCATTGGAGAGCCGGCAAGAAGCCGTTCGACTTCATTCTCGGCAACCTCTCCCCCATTTACCCGACCGCCCTCATCAATTCTCCGCTGAAGATTGCGTGCTTGGTGGATGCGTATTTCGCCAACGAGCCGAAATTCCAGCCTGGAATGGCCCGGCTCCGCCCGTGGATCAACAGCCTGGCCAAAACCCAGCCCACCGACCAACTCCTGATGCACTTTGCGGAATTCCTCAACGGTGAGGACACCGTGGATCGTGAAGCTCTGCGCGCGGCTGCCAGCCCTTTGGTGAAGCAGGCTGTCAGCGTGCTGCGCTAACATCATTGAGACATCCGATGAGGAGTACCTTGCATTCATTCGCGCTCGTTTTGGGTCTAAAAGGTGGAATCTCCAACTTCGGCCTTCGTAGGAGTAGGCATCGGGCGTAAGCTGTAGGCCATGAATGATTCAATCAGCACGCCCCTATGGACCTGACGAAGTTGGGCTGGAATGCGGACCTCAACCAGCAGTTCGCGCCCCACCATGCCAAGGGTCTGGTTCCGGCTCGCGTGGCGGTGGAGGATAAACATTTCTTCCGTGTCTGGACCGCGGAGGCGGAACTCCTCGCGCAAGTCACCGGCAAGTGCTTCCACGAAGCCCGCGGGTCCAATTCAAAACTGCCCAAGGTCGGGGATTGGGTCGCCGTAAAACTCGTGGTCAACGAGGAGAAGGCCATGATTCAGGCCATCCTTCCGCGACGCACCCAACTCTGCCGCAAAATGACAGGCCGTGGCAGCAATGAGCATATCCTCGCCACGAATATCGACACGGCGTTCATGGTCACCGCCGCGGACGCGAGCTTCGACGCTACGCGTCTGGAGCAGATGCTGGTCATGGCCCACGAAAGCGGCGCACGCCCGGTGGTCCTTCTCAATAAAATCGATTTGTGCGACGACCTTGACGCAAGGCTGGCGGACGCCACTCGCGTGGCCAGCGATGCTTTAGTGCTCGCGGCCTGTGCGCTCACCGGGCGAGGCGTGGAGAAATTGGCGCAACTGATCAAGCCCGGCGACACGGCCGTGTTCATTGGCACCTCGGGTGTCGGCAAGTCGAGCCTCATCAACCGCCTCTATGGAGAAGACATCCAGGCCACGGTGGAAGTCCGCACGAATGACGCCAAAGGCCGGCATACCACTTCGTGGCGCGAGATGATTTTCCTCCCACAAGGCGGCGTGGTCATTGACACGCCGGGCATGAGAGAATTCCACATCTGGATTGGCAGTGAAGGATCAAAGCAAACTTTTCCCGAGGTTGACGCGCTGGCTGTGCGCTGCCACTTCCGCGACTGTACCCATACGAAGGAGAATCAGTGTGCAGTACTCGAAGCGCTCGCCGCCGGCACGCTTCCGCGCGAGCGGTATGACAGTTTCCGCAAGCTCCAACTCGAAATCCGCTACCTGCGCGAAGCGGAAAAGAGAGCCGCTTGGCAAGAGCGAAAGAAGAGCGACCGCGGGGCCGTCGCGTGTTCAGCAAGGAGGATCGAACCGCCCCTTTTCTGACAATATGGGTATCAAAACGGTGGATTTGTGCGACAATGGGCTGTGGGTTTTCCATCGTGAATATTTCATCCGCCATTTTTGACTGCAGCGCGCCGGATTTGGATTCGTGTCCGGACGAGTCGCTGCCGGAGTTCGCCTTCATCGGCCGCTCGAACGTGGGCAAGTCCTCGCTGCTGAACATGCTGGCGGGCGAGCAGGGATTGGCTCGCGTCTCGCCCACCCCGGGGTTCACCAAGCTTATTAATCTCTTCACGATGAACAAATGTTGGCGGCT
>Ga0224555_1002801_pt1 | contig 19417 bp, 16 predicted proteins | sample 714S23034metaG_FD_180687 | JGI IMG/M metagenome (GOLD analysis project Ga0224555, IMG submission 180687) | Peat soil microbial communities from Stordalen Mire, Sweden - 717 S2 30-34 | ecosystem: Environmental > Terrestrial > Soil > Wetlands > Peat | place: Sweden: Norrbotten County, Stordalen...
CGGCGCCGAGGTGAGCTTCGTACGGGTGGCAGACGGATCGCCCGCCTCCAGCACGCGGGTCATCGGAGAGCTCGTGAATGGCTCTCCTCGGTCCGTGGCAGCCAGCGCGGAACTGCTCAACCGGTGCGACGTGGCGATCGTGCAGCATGAGTACGGCCTCTATGGTGGTGCCGACGGCGACGAGGTGCTGGAAGTCCTCGCCGGTCTCCAGATCCCGTCCATCGTGATCGCCCACACGATTCTCAGTGATCCCACTGCGCACCAGCGGTCCACTCTCGTCGCGGTCGCCGCGATGGCGGACCATGTGGTCGTCATGTCGGACGCGGCCCGGGCGCGACTATGCAGCCGGTTCGACATCGACCCGGCGATAGTTACGACGATCCCGCATGGGGCGGCGATCCCTACGGGCCGCGCCCAGCACGAGCCTGGGGCTCGGCCGACGATCTTGACCTGCGGCCTGATCGGACCGGGCAAGGGCATCGAGCGAGTGATCGACGCGATGCGGTCATTGCATCGCCTTCCGACGCGACCTCGCTACCTCGTGGCGGGCCAGACCCACCCGAAGGTGCTCGCCGCCAACGGCGAGGCTTACCGTCACGCCCTCATAGAACAGGCCTGGCACAACGGGGTCGGCGCGTCGGTCTTCTTCGACGCCGCCTACCGGGATGTGGCGTCCCACACGGCACTGATCCAGTCGAGCGCTGTGGTCGTACTGCCCTACGACTCCACGGACCAGGTGACCTCCGGCGTGCTCGCCGCCGCCATCGCTGCAGGCAGACCAGTGGTTGCCACGGCGTTTCCCCACGCGGTCGAGTTGTTGGCGAGCGGGGCGGGCATCATCGTCGACCGTGACGACCCGGCAGCTTTGGTATCAGCCCTGCGCCGGGTGCTCGTAGAGCCAGGGCTCGCCGACCGCATGGCGGCGGAAGCGTCACGATTGGCACCGAGCATGTGCTGGTCGGTGGTCGCAGGTGCGTACGTGGGCCTGGCGAACCGCCTCCTTAGCAAAGACCCGGCATTGGTGTGACCGGCACGGTGGCGCCCAAGTTCGACCACCTCTGCCGAATGACCGACGATCGGGGCACCTTCGAGCACGCCCGATACGGCGAACCCAGGCGAGGGCTCGGCTACTGCACTGACGACGTGGCCCGGGTCCTCGTCGTCGCCGCACGAGAACCGTTCCCCGCGCCGACGGTACGCGACCTCGCCAGGACCAGCCTTCGGTTCCTGATCGACGCGCAGGGCGTCGACGGCCGTTACCGGAACCGGTTGAGCCGTCGGGGTCGCTGGGAGGACCGCCCGGCGGTGGAGGACTGCTGGGGCAGGAGCATCTGGGGCCTCGGCACCGCGGCGTCGCACAGCGACGACGGTTGGCTACGCGAAGTGGCCACTGCACAGTTCGAGCGCGCGGTACAGCAGCGATCGCCCTACCCGCGTGCGATGGCTTTCGCCGCGTTGGGCGCAGCCGAGTTGCTTGCTGTGGAGCCCCACCATCGTGGGGCACGCGCACTGCTGAGTGATGCCGCGGACGGTTTGGCGCCACCCCGAGCCAATGCCGCCTGGCCTTGGCCGGAGGCTCGGCTCCGCTACGCCAACGCGGTCGTGCCGGAGGCGATGATCGCCGCTGGCGCGGCACTGGACCGACCGATGCTGCTGCAACACGGCCTTGATCTCCTGGCGTGGCTACTTGACCACGAGACGGTGGACTGTCACCTGTCCGTCACGCCCGTAGGCGGCGCAGGACCCGGCGATAACCGGCCTGCGTTCGACCAGCAGCCCATTGAAGTGGCCGCGCTCGCCGACGCCTGCGCCCGCGCGGCGACCGTCGACGGCGACCGGCGCTGGGTCGACGGTCTCGGCGCCGCAGAGGCCTGGTTCCTCGGAGACAACGACGGACAACATGTCATGTGGGACCCGGACACCGGGGGTGGCTTCGACGGCCTCACACCGGGCGGGGCGAACCTCAACCAGGGCACCGAGTCGACGTTGGCCCTGCTTTCGACGCTGCAACATGCGCATCGGCTTGTGACGGCACCGCGGTGAACCCGACGGTCACGGGCGGCGGCGTCCGGCGCAGCGCCCAGCGCCTCGCCGCGGACCGATCCCGGGTCGTCACGATGCTCTTCGTGCCTGGGCGAGAGGGATTCGACCGGCAGGAGCCCCGCACCTCAGCTGTAGTGTCTCGCATCCTGGCGCTCGACGACGACGAGGTGGAGCGATCATTGGATGACGTCGCCGCCCGGTTCGAACATCGCCACCGCGACCTCATCGACACGTTCCGGCGGCACGCCGACGAGCTCGCCGAACGCCTCGATCCTCGGTGCCAGCTCTCCGAGAGGCGTCGGCTGCTGCTCGGTGCCACGTTCACCAACGAGTACGCAATCGAAGGCGCGGCCCTCTGCAACCCCAGCATGGTGGCCCATCCGGACCAGACCGGCATACCGGAGGGCAGCCTGCGCTTTGTGATGAGCGTCCGGGCGATCGGGGAGGGACATCGGTCTTCCATCGAGTTCCGGACAGGGACGGTCGACGACCGCGGCAAAGTCAACATCGAGGCCGCGCCGCGGTTCGCGACGAGAGGATTGACCGAAACCGTCCCTCTCGACGCCGTCGTCTTCCGGAGCGAGCTTCGTCGACTCCGCAGCGACGGGGAGAGCGCCGACTACGTCCTCGACGCACTCGGCGAGCAATTCACCGTGGCTGAGCTCGAGGAGCGGCTGACCCGACTTCAGGCCCAGCTGGCGACCCGCAGACAGGACGGGTCGATCATCTCGCTCATGCGCAGGATCGCCGAGCGGACCTACGACATCCGCTTCCCAGAGGACACGTCGCTGGCCGAGCGAGTCCTCCTGCCGGCCATCGCTGCCGAACGCAACGGCATGGAAGACGCCCGGTTCGTGCGGTTCGAGCACCGGGACCGAGCCGTTTCCTACTTCGCCACTTACACGGCCTATGACGGCGTCGACATTGCTCAGCAGCTTCTGGAGACGACGGACTTTCGCGCCTTTACCTCCTCGCCCATCGTCAACCTCGCGGCCAACAAGGGTCTCGCTTTGTTCCCTCGCCGAATCGGAGGCCGCTTCGCAGCTCTGTCCAGGTCCGACCACGAAACGAACACGGTTGTCTTCTCTGAGAACCTGCGTCTGTGGGAAGACGCGCTTCCGTACCAGGTGCCCACCCAGACCTGGGAGGTGCTCCAGCTCGGCAACTGCGGCTCGCCGATCGAGACTGACGCCGGCTGGCTTGTGCTCACCCACGGCGTCGGCCCGATGCGCACCTACAGGATCGGCGCCATACTTCTCGATCTCGAAGATCCGACCCGGATCATCGGCCAGCTCCGCGAGCCACTGCTCAGCCCGGCGCCCGACGAGCAGGACGGCTATGTGCCGAACGTCGTCTACTCCTGCGGCTCCCTCGTGCACGCCGGCACCCTGATCCTCCCCTACGGCATCGGCGACTCCGCCATCGGCGTGGCCACACTGTCGTTGCCCGTGCTGCTTGCCGATCTCGCCGCCAGCTAGACCCCTCGCCAGTCCCTGTGCCGTCGCGGTGGCCGCGATGGTCGACCGCCTCGTGCGCCCCGCCGACCCCCGGACCGGTCGGCCCTCAGGCCTGTAAGGAGGCGATGCGTGCCTGTTGAGCCGCTGCAAGGCGCGTCAGTCCTGCGAGGTTCCTGCCCATCTTCTCGCGCGCCTGGCTGGCCTCGGCACTCAAGCCCTCGAGGTCGAAGATCCGCCAATAGCTGAGCGTCGGCTTCACGACTGCCTCGACGAACTGTTGCGCGCCGAAGATGCCCGCGAGGGCGATGGCCTCCTCGTGCTCTGTGAAACGAGGGATGCCCGTTCCCGGCATCTTGAAGTTCCGGAGCTCGCTTTGGATTGCCATGACCATCGTCGACGGGTCTATCTCGAGGGCCGCGAGGACGAGATCGCGGTAGAAGGCGTGGTGGAGGCCCTCGTCGCCGGCGACCTTCGACATGATCTTCTTGCCCCGCATCGTCTTGTCCAGGGCCTGGCCGGTGTTGCGATGGGCGACTTGAGTGGCGAGCTCCTGAAAGCTCACGTAGGCGATCATCTCCGCAACGCTGTTGCTCTGGGGGACCTGCCCCTTTGACATCTGCACCATCCGGTCGTCCTCCAACCGGTAGGGATCGATCGCCCGTGTGGCGAGGATCCAGTCCCGAATGGCGGCCGAATGGCGCCATTCCTCCGCGGTCCAGCGCCGGCTCCAGTCCCGGAGCGGATGGTCCGGCTTTATGGGTGACATGAGCGTGTGGGTGTAGTAGGGGAGATTGTCCTCAGTCAGGACGTTCACGATGATCGCGCTCTGAACACCTTGAGAGAGGGGGTACTGCTTGGCGTTCCATCTCTCCTCTTCGAAGTCGGCGGCCATGTCCCACGGGACGTCTTCGAACGGGTACCACTCCTTTGAGACAGAGAGATGGCGGTTGAACAAACTGGCTGCGGGGCCGGCGAGCTCCTCAACGAGGACATGGTCCTTGCCTGGGTCCACTACGAGATTTCCCATGTCCTGTCCTTTGCTGGATGCACAAGTTCCCCCACAGGAACGAAGCGGAACGGAGTCTGTCTGTCGAGCGGCTGTTCCTCGAGCTAGCTCCGTGACGAGCGCCTGGCTGCCACCTCGGGCGTTCTCCGATTCTACGTCCTGGCGGGTCTCGCCGGTAGGGCGATCATTCCTGAGCCATTGCGGCGGCCGAAACCGTGGGCGTTCCTGTGCCCGAGGTTGCGAGGGCCCTCGAGTGCGCCGCCTGCGGGCCGCCGTGCGGCAGTGACGCGCCCGCATGAAACACCTGGTAACAATTCGTAACATTAGGCCCCTCGAGCGAAAGGAGGTCAGCTGGGATGAAAGTCGAACCTCACCCTCAAACCCGCACTGACCGCGCGCTCGAGCAGCGGGCTTTCTGACCGCCAGGTTCTCGACGAAAGCCCGCCGCGGCCGAGCGCTCCGACGCCAAGGAGCCTTGCAATTGTCAGACCCATCTGTCCGTTCCTCGATTGGTCGCGGATCGATCCCGGCGGTACCTGAAAAGCCGGCGAGCTCACCTGAGATACCCACCGCCGCCGGGCAGAGATCCGATGATCCGGGGACGCCACTTGCCGAACTCGGTTGGGGACCGCCCTTCGAGGCTGCGTTCGGTAATCGACCCGTCGAGGGTGCCGTGCCAGGCCGCGTCGCTCGGGTCGACCGCGGCGCTCTCACGGTTCTCACCCGAGCAGGCGAGCTTCGGGCGCTCGTCGCCGCCCAGCTCGCTCACGACCCCGATCCGTTACAAGCACCGACGGTCGGTGATTGGGTCGTGCTTCAGGACGGCGTGGTCACAGAGGTGCTCCCGAGGCGCACCGCCATCGTGCGCGGCGGTGCCGGAAGTCCCGAGACTCCTCAGGTGCTCGCCGCAAACGTCGACAAGGTGTTCGTCGTCTGCTCGCTCGAGGGCCGCTTCAGAGCCAGGCGGCTGGAGCGTCTCCTGGTACTGGCTTGGCAGAGCGGTGCGGCCCCCGTCGCGGTGTTGACCAAGGCGGATATCGCCGAAGATGTCGCAGGCGCCGTCGAGGCCGCCGAGCGGTTGATCGGCGCAGGCGACGTCGTGGCCGTCAGCTCGATCTCCGGTGTGGGCATGGACGCCGTCTGCGCGTTTCTCGAGCCTTGCGCGACGGTGGTGCTCCTCGGGCCGTCGGGCGCCGGCAAGTCCACTCTTGCCAACCGCCTCGGGCGCGGCGCGGTCGACCTCGCGACAGGAGATCTCCGCGGCGACGGAAAGGGCCGCCACACGACCATCGCCCGAGAGCTCGTGCGCCTTCCAGGCGGAGCCTTGCTCATCGACACCCCCGGCCTGCGAGCACTCGCGCTCTTCGATGCGGACCAAGCCATCGGGGACGCCTTCGGGGAGATCGAGGAGTTGGCGGCGGCGTGCCGTTTCTCTGATTGCGGTCACCGGTCCGAGCCGGGATGCGCGGTCAAGGAAGCGATCGCAGCGGGAATCCTCGACGCCGAGCGCTACACGAGCTTCGAGAAACTACGCCGCGAGCAACGCCATCTCGCCGCCCGCGTCGATCCGCGCGAGCGCGCCGAGGAGCGCAAGAGGTACAAGGCACTCGAGAAGCTCACGCGCAACCTCGAAAAGCGATGACCGCCCTAGTGGATCTGCACACCTAGGACCTGGAGCGGCTCGTCGAGCCTCGCAGATGGCAGGCGGCCCGCCGACAGGCGTCGGCCTCGTTGCGGCGTTGGCGTCTCGACCGGGAGTCTCCACCTCGTTGAGCCGCCTCAGGCGGCCCGGCCGCGGTTCGAGCTCAGTCGCCTCCGTCCTCGGGAGCTCCGGCCGTGCTCAGCGGGGCGCTCTCGCCATACCGGTTGATGACGTGAACGTCGATACCCGACTGGCGCGCGAAACGCAAGACACGCTGGACGACCGAGCTCCTGCTCGTGAGCTGCTCCCATCGGGATCCTGGGGACGCGCCCAGCACGATCTGGGTGATCTGGTTTTCCTTGGCGAAGTGGACCAGCGTCGGAGCCGGGTCGTCCGAAATGATGTCGTGCCAGGTTGCACCCAGGTCTTCCGCTAGGTGCTTGATGGCTCCGAGCGCCTGCTTGGACACCGGGCGCGCGTTGTCGTCGCCGGCTACGTAGACAGCCTGCAGGTCGGCGTGCGCCCGTAGCGCGATCCGAGCAGCGCGGCGCAGCACTGAGTCAGTTCCCGGTGCTGCGGTGACGACCACCATGATGCGCTCGGCGGTGTCCCAGACTATGTCGGGATGCCGGGCGACGAGGAACCCCAGGAGCTCCTCCTCGGTCTCATCTGCGACGAAACGAAGCGCAAGCTCGCGCAACGCCACGAGGTTCTGATAGCGGAAGAAGCTGGTGAGGGCGCTGGGGATCTTCTCTGGAGGATAGACGTTGCCATGCAGCATGCGGCGGCGCAGCTGCTCGGGGGACGAGTCGATCAGCTCGAGCTGGTCGGCCCTGCGCACGACCCAGTCGGGAACCCGCTCGCGTACGGCCACGCCGGTGATCCGCTGCACGGCGTCCGCGACACTTTCGAGATGCTGGACGTTGACTGTGCTCACGACCCCGATCCCCGCGTCGAGGATCTCGAGCACGTCCTGCCAACGTTTGGGATGCGGCCCCGAACCCGGAACGTTCGTGTGGGCGAGCTCGTCGATGAGCGCGACCTCGGGCTTGCGCGTAAGGACCGCCTCGAGGTCCATCTCCTCGAAGGTCGTACCCCGGTAGTCGACGACCTTGCGGGGGACGACCGGGAGGTCGCGAATCTGCTGAGCCGTGTGCTCCCGGCCATGCGTCTCGACGAAGCCGATGACCACGTCCGAGCCGCGCTTGTAACGACGCCAGCCCTCGTCGAGCATGGCCCAGGTCTTGCCGACGCCGGCCACAGCTCCGAAGTAGACCCGGAACTTCCCCGTCGGCTCGACTCCTTGATCGGCCTTTTGGGTCCTGTCGCTGTACCCGGCGTCCCTGCTCACCGTTCGATCCCCACTGGCTCACCCTCATCTCCATTTGGGCCCCGTCTGACGAAGCTAGCCGTGGCAGGTCCGGAGGACCTGAAGAACTCCGGCCGTAGGGCCTGCGCGTCTACGGCCGGAGTTCACTCCATCTTGGCGAGGGCCTCGTTCAACTGGAGGACGTCGATGTAGTCCGAGCCCAGGAAACCAAGCTCGGCGGGCTGGCTTTCCCGGGCAATGAGCTGGTCCAGCACGCGCGGAGAAAGCCCGGTGGCTTTGGAGACCATCGGCACTTCGGCGTACGCATCGGCCGGGGTGATGTCGGGGTCGAGCCCGCTTCCAGACGTGGTGACCAGGTCCGGCGTCGGGTTGACGCCCATCTTGTGCCAATAGGCGACAAGCGCTTTGGTGTCGGCAAGCAGCACCTTGGACCGGGGCCCGAGGTTGGTGGAGGCCGATTCGCCGCTCTTGCCGTTCGCGACGAGCGGGTTGTCCCCGGTTCCGGCGTAAGGCCCGAAGTCATCGGGGCGGCCGTGGAAGAACTTCGGGCTGGTCCAGTCCTGGCCGATAAGTGTCGAGCCGTTGGACGTGACCGAGCCGTTGGCCTGGTGCTTGAACAGGACCTGGGAGACTCCGGTCCCGACAAAGGGGTACACCAGGCCGAAGAACACGAGGCAGAAGAGGGCAAGGACGATTGAACGCCGTAGGTAAGTGATCATCAGTACGCCTTCAGTGCGGTCAGGATCAGGTCGATCAGCTTGATGAAGATGAAGGGCGCAATGATGCCGCCCACTGCGTAGATGTAGACGTTGCGCCGCAGGATCGCGGCGGCGCTTGCGGCCCGGAACTTCACCCCGCGAAGCGCGAGCGGAATGAGGGCGATGATGACCAGCGCATTGAAGATGACGGCAGACAACACCGCACTTTGCGGGCTGTGCAGCTTCATGATGTTGAGCGTTCGGAGCTGCGGGTAGGTCGCGACGAACAGGGCCGGGATGATCGCGAAGTACTTCGCCACGTCGTTCGCGATCGAGAAGGTCGTCAGCGCCCCACGGGTGATGAGCAATTGCTTCCCGATCTCGACGATCTCTAGGAGCTTGGTCGGGTTCGAGTCGAGGTCGACCATGTTGCCGGCTTCTTTGGCAGCGGTCGTGCCGGAGTTCATGGCCACGCCGACGTCTGCTTGCGCGAGTGCCGGGGCGTCGTTCGTGCCGTCGCCGGTCATCGCGATGAGCTTGCCGCCCTCCTGCTCGGACTTGATGAGGGCAAGCTTCGCCTCCGGTGTCGCCTCGGCGAGGTAGTCGTCGACCCCGGCCTCCTGCGCGATGGCCGCGGCAGTGAGGGGATTGTCGCCGGTGACCATGACAGTGCGGATGCCCATGGCCCGCATCTCGTCGAAACGCTCGCGGATGCCTTGCTTGACGACGTCCTTCAATTCGATGACCCCGATGATCGCCCGACCGTCAGAGACCACGAGAGGCGTCGATCCGGCACGGGATATCCGTTCGATCACCGCGTCGAGATCGTCTGGAATCGACCCTCCGAGCTCAGTGACCCAGCGCTTGACCGAGTCGCCGGCACCTTTGCGGATCTGGCGGGCTCCGAGATCGAGGCCGGACATCCGCGTGGTGGCCGTGAAGGGGACGAAAGTGTGGTCCACGCCGAGCTCCCTGGCGCGGATGTTGAAGCGCTCCTTGGCGAGCACGACGATAGAGCGTCCCTCCGGGGTCTCGTCGGCGAGCGACGCTAACTGCGCGGCGTCGGCCACCTCCTCCTCGGTGTGACCGCCTGCAGGGTAGAAGTCCGATGCCATGCGGTTACCGAGCGTGATGGTGCCGGTCTTGTCCAAGAGCAAGGTCTGCGTGTCCCCGGCTGCTTCGACCGCCCGGCCGCTCATGGCCAGCACATTGCGCTGCACGAGCCGGTCCATGCCGGCGATGCCAATTGCCGACAGCAGTGCGCCGATCGTTGTCGGGATAAGGCAGACCAGCAGCGACACGAGGACCACCACAGATATCGTCGCCCCCGCGTAGTGGCCGAAAGGCTGGAGGACGACCACGACCGGCAAGAAGATGATGGTGAGCACGGCCAGAAGGATGGTCAGGGCGAGCTCGTTGGGTGTCTTTTGGCGGTTAGCGCCCTCCACGAGGGTGATCATGCGATCCAAGAAGGTCTGCCCTGGTTCCGCGGTGACCATGACCACGATGCGGTCGGACAGCACCTTGGTGCCGCCGGTGACCGCCGACCGGTCGCCGCCTGACTCCCGGATGACCGGGGCCGACTCGCCGGTGATCGCCGACTCGTCGACAGATGCGATGCCTTCGGTTATCTCGCCGTCGGAGGGGATCAGGTCACCGGCCTCGCAGACGACCAGGTCGCCCTTGGCGAGCGCCGCGGCGGCGACCAACTTCTCGGTACCGTCGGGCAGCAGCTTGCGCGCTTCTGTCTCCGAGCGCATCTTGCGCAGCGTGTTGGCTTGGGCTTTGCCCCGGCCTTCTGCCATCGCCTCCGCGAAGTTGGCGAAGATGAGGGTCAAGAACAGCCAGACGGTGATGGACCAGTCGAACAAGCCCGGATGCGCGATCGACTCGACGAAGGTGATCACCGTGCCGACGAGAACCACGAACATCACGGGGTTTCGGATCTGCACCCGGGGGTCGAGCTTCTTGAAGGAGTCGATGATCGCTTGAGCGAGAATCTGGCGGTCGAAGAGGCTTCGTGCTTGGGCCACTCCGTGTGGTCCGCTTTGAGGCGCGGCCGGGGCATCCACCGCCGTAGCTGAGCTCGCGCCGTTTAGAGGATCAGTTGAGTCGTTCATGTGGGAGGGCTCCATCAAAAGAACTTGCTGTGGATAAGTTGCTCGACGATCGGTCCGAGCGAGACAGCGGGGAAGAAGGTGAGGCCGCCGATGATCACGATGACGCCGATCACGAGGCCCACGAACATGCCGTTGTCGGTGCGGAAGGTGCCGAGCGACTCGGCGACGACGCCCTTTGCCGCAAGCGTGCCGGCCAGTGCCAGCGCGGGGATCATGATGGCGAACCGTCCGACAAGCATGTCTATGCCGCCGATGACGTTGTAGAACTGCGTGTTGCCCGTGAGACCCGCAAAGGCCGAGCCGTTGTTGTTTGCCTGAGAGGTCAGCGCGTAGAGGATCTCTGTGAATCCGTGAGGCCCACCATTGAGCGGGCCCGCGCGGCCCTCGGCGATCGAGACGGCGATGCCGGTCAGGATGAGCACGATCATGGGCATCACGAGAGATCCCAGCCCCGCCAGCTTGACTTCTCTGGACTGGATCTTCTTGCCGAGATACTCCGGTGTTCGCCCGATCATCAACCCGCCGATGAACACGGCGATTATGGCGTAAAGGAGGATCGTGTACATCCCACTACCGGTTCCTCCAGGCGTGACCTCACCGAGCATCATTCCGGTCAGCAGCCCGAAGCCGCCCATTGGGGTGTAAGAGTCGTTGGCCCCATCGACGCTGCCGGTCGAGGTCTGGGTCGACGAGATGTCGTAGAGGGCCGACTGGGTATCGCCGAAACGGACCTCTTTGCCTTCCACGTTTCCGGTCGGCTGGGTCTTGATGCCCGCCGCGGCGACGGCGGGGTTCCCCTGATGCTCGGCATAGGAGGAGAACCCGACCCAGCAGCCGAAGATGATCACCATCGCGGCCAACAATGCGGCGCCCTGGCGGGTGCTCTTCACCATCTTGCCGAACGTGTAGGTGAGAGAGAACGGGATGCACAAGATCAAGACGAACGAGAGCAAGTTGGTGAGCCCCGTCGGGTTCTCGAAGGGGTGCGCGCCGTTCACGTTGAAGAAGCCGCCGCCGTTGGTGCCGAGTTCCTTGATGGCCTCCATGAAGCCGACCGGGCCGACGGCGATGGTCTGGCTTACGCCGTTCAGGGCATCGTGGATGTGGACGGGCCCGCTCAAGGTCTGGACTGCTCCTTGGCCTACGAAGATGAGCCCGCCGACAAAGGCTATGGGCAACAGGATGTAGAGCAGGCAGCGAGTGATGTCCACCCAGAAATTGCCGATCGTCGGCGAGTTGCGGCGAGCGAAGCCGCGCACGAGGGCGATGGCCACTGCGATTCCTGCAGCGGCGCTCACGAACTGCTGAACCGTCAGGGCCGCCATCTGCGAGAAGTACGACATCGTGGTCTCGCCGGCGTAGTTCTGCCAGTTCGTATTCGTGATGAACGAGACTGCCGTGTTCCATGACAAGGCAGGCGGCACGGCCCCGAGGTGCTGCGGGTTGAGGGGAAGCGAACCCTGGATCCTGATTATCAAGTACGTGAGCAGGATCGAAACCGCCGAGAAGACGACTAGGGACCCGGCATAACGCTTCCAGCTCTGCTCGTGTTCGGGGCTGGTGCCGAGCGCCCAGTAGATAGGACGTTCGAGCCACTCGAACCAGTGCACCCGGCCCTCGAAGACCCCGGCCATATAAGAGCCGAGGAATCGCCAAGAGATGCCCATCAGGACCACAAGGACGACGATCGTCCAGAGGAATTGCATCAGAACCACTCCGGCTTGAACATGGCGATGCCGAGGTAGATGAACATCAGCACCGAGACGACGAGCAGCACGATCTGGACGGCGTTCATACTCGGTCCAGAGCCCAGATCATGCCGAACATCACGAGCACGAACACCAACGTGCCTAGTACTGCAAGGAAATCACCCATGCGTCCAGCATCAGGCGTGCTGTGTCAATAGGGCGTAAATATCCGGGCGCGAACCGTTAACAATTCATAAACAGGCAGTCCGGCTGACGTCAGTCAGCAGGCAGCTATGCCACGAGGTGGAGCGGCTCGTCCTCGACGACCAGTCCACCGACCACCGCTCTGTCGGAGGCAACCGGGCGTGCGGACAACAGCGAGCCCCTGCCCTGGCGGATCTCGATCGGCGCTTCGAGCAATGCCGCGAGCCGGAGCGCCGCGGAGCCAGTCGCTTCGTCTTCGGCGACCCCAAAACGGGGCGCGAAGCAGCGCACCCTCATGACCCCGGTCTCGATCCAGGCCCAGTAGACGACGTGATCGTGGTCAGCTCGAAGGGGCCCTGTGAGGTCTTCAACCTTGGCCGGCGAGTCCAATTGGACGAGGGTCCAGTCAGGCAGAGTGCCGAGCGGCGCCTCGATCCAGGTTCTCTCGTCTGCGCCGGTCCAGGCGTGCACGAGGCCCCCCGGAGGCCGCAGGTCGAGCGTCGCTGGGGCTCCGGGCTCGCTCAAGAGGAGCCAGGCGGCGCCCACGAGCGGATGGCCCGCGAGCGGGAGCTCGACGGCTGGAGTGAAGATGCGCATCTCGCCCGTGTGGTAGCCGTCGATGAAGATCGTCTCGCTGAACCCAAGCTCGTGCGCGACACGCTGTCGGTCATCCTCGCCGACCAGCGCACCGTCGATCACTCCAAGGGCGTTGCCCTGGCGACCTCTGTCGTCGGTGAACACACGGAGCACTCGGACGAGCACGTCGTGGTCACCGCTCACGGTGCTGGCCTCGCACTCGGGATCGGCTACCGGCACGGGCCGGCCGGTTCGAGACCGCGGCGAAGCGGAGTCCGGACCAGGTCCCGTCGATCGACGCGATCTTGAAGTCGACGAGCCCGTTCGCAAGACCGGCAGTGCGCACGTCGTGCTCTGTGACCTCGGTGCTGATGCTCGCTGTCCTTTTGGTCCAGCAGATCCAAAGAGCGTTCTTGTCGGCGCGCCTTGCCATGTCACCGATGCGGGCGGCCAACTCCGCGGTCGAGCGCACGAACCAGAGCGTTACATCGGTTCGGCCCCGCGCCGACCGTCGAAGCCCTACGCCAGGCGGGAGGTCGGGGATCGTGAATTCTGGCGAGGCGCCGACGAGGGCGACCGTGGAGGCTTCGCGGATTCCGAGCTTTTGGGCAAGCGGGGTCCCCGCATAGCCCAGCGTCGGCTGCGGCTGGACGGGACTTGTCATGGTTCGGGCCAGCATATTGCCGGCCGGCCCGCGCGCTGGCGCCGCCCGGGACTGCGGCGGCTGGTGAACAGTTTCCTTCGTTTCGATCGTCTGGAGGATTCGCTCGTGCCGCTGACGATCGTGGTCACGCGCCTGGACGATGGAGTCGAGGAGCGGCTCACCGAAGCGCCCGCGCTGGAGGCAGTCCTCGCTTCGGCTGCCCTGCCGGCGATCTTTCCGGTGGTCGAGCGCGAAGGCAGTCGCTACATCGACGGAGGCGTGGTCGACAAGACCCCGCTGTCGGTGGCGCTCGCAGCAGGTGCGCGGCGGATTTACGTCCTCTTGTGCGGCGGCGTCAACTCCCGTCCGATCGACGCTGGGCGACCGTATGAGGCCTTGCTGGTCGCGTTCGGGTTGTCGATACGAGCGCGACTTCGCCGGGACCTCGCCACTGTCCCTGCCGACGTCGAAGTCATCGTATTGGAGCAGTCCGGCGTCGAGGAGATCTTGTGGCAGGACTTCTCGCACACCGAGGAGCTGCTCGAGCGGGGCTACCTGGACGCGCGGGTCGTGCTCGACCGGGTCGAGAGGCAGATTGCTGAACGAGGCGGGACGCGCTCGGCCACGAGATGGTGGTCACGCACGAACGGGCGACCGCCGCTCAGGAGAGGAAAGCCTCGTGCGGACCGTTCGTCCTGACTTACTTAGCCGGAAGGGCTTGTCCAGAAATGTCCCCGAGGGGTTCGGATGGCCTCCAGGTGGGGGAGGCCTCGGTCTCGGTGCTTGTTGGCGGAGCGATGTTCCGCGCCGCCAGATCGGCCGGTGTGCAGAAGAGGTGCTCGCGGTAGTAGATCAGCTCGGCGACGCTCTCACGGATGTCGTCGAGTGCGCGGTGCGCGGTCAGCTTCTGGGGACGTGCCGCATACAGGTCGTGGTACCAGCGCTTGCAGAGCTCCTTCAAGGTGGACACGTCGATGGTGCGGTAGTGGAAGTACTCGTCGAGGGCCGGCATGTAGTGCCTCAGGAAACGACGGTCCATCGCGATCGAATTCCCGCACAGTGGTACCGAGCCTGCCGTGGGGACGTGTGACTTGACGAACTCCAAGGTGGCCGCGGCGGCATGGTCCACCGTCACCGTGGACTTCCCGATAGCGGTTAGCAGGCCACTTGTCGTGTGCATCCTGCGCACGACGTCGTCCATGTCCTCGAGCTGTTGGGGCGTGGCGCCGATGACGAGGTCGGGCCCTTCTGCGACGATGTTCAGCTCGTCGTCGGTGACGATCGTGGCGATCTCGACAATGACGTTGTGCGCTGGGTCGAGTCCGGTCATCTCGAGATCCATCCAGGCGAGCACCGAGGGGCATCGTAACCCGGATCCGGCGCAGCTCTACTACGGTGCGCTGTCATGCTCGAGATTCCACTGGTCCGCCTCGACGTAGACCTTCCGGCGCCGAGCTACGCGCGGCTCGGCGACGCGGGTTGCGACCTGGTTGCCAGAGCCGACGCAGTCCTCGCACCGGCCGGTGGTCGCGCAACTATCGCGACCGGGATCGCGCTCAAGATCCCCGAGGGCTATGCGGGCCTCGTACTACCGCGGAGCGGGCTTGCTGCCCGGCACGGCGTCACTTGCCTCAACGCGCCGGGCCTGATCGACCCGGGTTACCGAGGCGAGGTCGCGGTCATACTTGTGAACACGGATCCCAGCACGCCCTACGAGATTTACCGCGGAGACAGGATCGCCCAATTGGTGATCTGTCGAGTGGAGGAGGCCCGTTTCGTGGCGGTTGCGAGCCTCGCGACGAGCGAACGTGGCGAGGGAGGTTTCGGTCACAGCGGCCGGTGAAGAGAGAGAGGTGCAGTGCAGCGGCTGAGCGGGCTCGATTCCATGTTCTTCTACATGGAGACGCCCACGAATCACATGCACGTGGCCGGTGTGTTCCTCCTCGACCCGACAGCCGCGCCCGGAGGCTTCTCCTTTGCACAGGTGCGAGCCATGGTGGCGAGCCGTCTCTACCGTGCGGCGCCCTTGAGGCGTCGTCTCGTCGAGGTACCGTTTGGCCTCGCGCAACCGGTGTGGATCGAGGACCCGGAGTTCGACCTCGACTATCACGTGCGCCGGGCTTGCCTGCCGTCGCCTGGTGGTCGGTCGGAACTCGAGGAGTTCGTGGGTCAGATTGTCGGGCTACCGCTGGACCGACGAAGGCCATTGTGGGAGATCCACCTCGTGGAGGGCCTCGAAGGAGGTCTCCAGGCGATCGTGGTGAAGATGCACCACGCGGCTATAGACGGAGTCTCGGGCGCTGAGCTCTCTGCAGCCTGGCTCGACCTCGAGGCAGATCCAGCGCCGGAGGTCGACGAAGACGACTGGCAATCCGAGCGCATCCCGAGCGAGATCGACCTTCTTGTCGGTGCATGGACCCAACTCGCTTCCAGTCCTGCCAAAGTGGCGAGGACGACCCGGCGTTTCACGGAGGCGGTGCTGCGTGTCTCAGAGCACAACCGCGACTCGGGGGCCCCGCCCCCTCCGCCACCGTTCAATGCTCCGAGGACGTCGTTCAATCTGGCGATCACGCCGCACCGGCGCGCCTGCTTCGGCGAAGCGGCGCTCGAGGACCTGAAAGCCGTCAAGAACCACTTCGGATGCACCGTCAACGACGTCGTGCTGGCACTCTGTGCTGGCGCGTTGAGACGCTATCTGCTTGACCGGGGCGAGCTTCCCAAAGAGCCGCTCGTTGCTTTGGTCCCGATGTCGGTGCGAGCCGACGAGGAAAAGTTGAGCGGCGGGAATCGCCTTTCAGCGATGCTCACCTCACTCGCGACCGATACTGCTGATCCGGTCGCGCGCTTGCGCAGGATCGGCGCTGCGATGTCAGAGGCCAAGTTCCAGGAGTCGCTGATCGGCGTGGGCTTGCTGACCGACTGGACGGAGTTCACATTTCCCGCTCTCATCGGCGGTGCGGCTCACATGATCTCCGCGATGCGGTTGTTCGATCACGTCCCGCCGGCATTCAACGTCACGATCTCGAATATCCCGGGACCTCGGTTTCCCTTGTTTCTGGCCGGAGCACGTGTGGTCGGCATGTATCCCTTCGGGCCAGTGGTCGAAGGTGCAGGGCTTAACGTGACAGTGCTGAGCTACTGCGACACCGCGTACTTCGGTCTCAACGGCTGCAGGACGACCGTGTCCGGCATATCGGATCTTCCGGGGATGATCACCGAGAGTCTCGACGAGCTTCTTGCCGTCGTTCGGCCGGGGTGACCGGCCGCGTACGTGCTGGTCCCTCGGGACCAAGAGGCCCAGCCCGGACCGGCCGGGCCCACGCGGGCGGTCGGCCAGCTGGTAATGAGATTCCTCGAGAGGCTTGGTAAGATCCAGCAACACGCGGACGTGGCTCAGTGGTAGAGCATCACCTTGCCAAGGTGAGGGTCGCGGGTTCGAATCCCGTCGTCCGCTCCAAATAAGTGCAGGTCAGGGGCCCGTAAAGGGTCCCTGATTCGCGTTGGTAGACCGGCGCGTTACTATCCGTGTTACTGAAGGGTGGTCTACGACATCGGTCTACGACCTCTGAAGCACCGTAGGAGGTGTGTCTGGTGCGTCTGGGCGGAGCGAGTTGCCCACTATGAGAAGGCCAGTGGTGGTGACGGCGAACCTGCCTCGCGCGCTCGACACGACTCTTCGTCGTCGAGGCACTGGCGGGGTCATCGAGGTCCGGGCCGGGGTGTGGCGGATCGACGTCGAGGCTCCGCGCGACCCGGCGACGGGGCGACGGCGACGCAGATCTCGGCTGATCCACGGCACTCGTGACGACGCCGAACGTGCTCTCGAGGAATACGGCCCGGCGCTCTCATCGAGCACCTTGGAGTCGGCGAGGGCGGACGAGTCTCGGGCAGGAGTCGTGGAGCGAATGCCTGATGCTCCAGGCCCCGACGCGAACGGGGCTCGCCGCGACCCTTCACCCCGGAGCGAGAAGGCTCCACGGCGGTCGCCGAAAGCTGGTCGTTCCGCACGCAAGTCCGATCGGCTTCGTCGACCGCAAGGGACCGGCGGGGTGCTGGCCGTCCGCGACGGTGTGTGGCGCCTCAGCACCGAGACACCGCGGAACCCCGAGACTGGCCAGCGTCGACGAGCCACTCGCGTCGTTTATGGCACTCGTGAGGATGCGGAGCTCGCGCTCGCGAACCTGAAACTTGCCGCCTCCCGGCAGCGTCGGCCGGTCCGGCGCGCGGATCGGCGTTCTATGAGAGCAGTCTTCGATCTCTACTTACGCGATGCGAAGGACGGGCGGATCGAACTCGCGGTGAAGACGCAGGTGACTTCGAAGTCGGCCGCCAACGCCATGTGCAGGCAGCGGTTGAGTGACGGTCGCCTGTTCGGTGAGGCGCGGCCCGATCGCCTCATGTGGGCGGACATCGAGGACCTCTATTCCACGATGAGGCGCAGTGGGCTGGGTGTCGACTGGATTCGTCGGTGTGCCACCATGCTCAATCGGTCGCTCGAGTACGCAAAGAAGCGCGACGTCATCGACTCCAACCCTTGCCAGGAGGCGACCCGTCCGCGGACGACTCGCTCCAAGCCCTACTCCCCGCCACCTGCTGTCGTCGACGCTCTTACCGAGACGTTGCGGACACGGAGCGAACAGATCGACGATCCCGTCGAGGCCGCAGAGGTCGCCGAGCTCTTCAACATCGTCGAGATCGTCGCCGGGACCGGAGTTCGCAAAGGAGAGCTGCTTGCTCTGCTAGTCGAGGATGTCGACTTGAAGGCAGAAGAGATGCACGTCGCGTTTGCCATCGCCGACGGCGGCCCGGGTGTCGGTCTCGTGCGCAAGCCGACCAAGGAGTCAGATTGGCGCGACGTTCCGCTTATCGACTCGGTGAGGGAGGCGTTCGAGCGCCAGCTCGCACGCAGGCACGAACAAACTGGCCGGGAGCCTCGGCCGAACGAGTACATCTTCGCGGGCGATCCCGCCGGGACGAAGCCAATCCGACCGGACTCGTTGAGCGATCGACTTGCCGAAGCGCGCGGCCACTCGAACGTGACGCTCCAGGACCTGCGCCACTACGTCGCGACGACCATGCTCGACGCAGGCGTGCCGTACCGGACCGTTGCGGACCTGCTCGGCAACAGCGAGGTCACGCTGCGGCTCCACTATGACGGTCGGACCGACACCGGAAAGCGCGATGCCGTGAAGGCGTTGCGGCGGACGCCGGGGTAGCTCTCGCGGGCCTACCGGCTTTCCGATATCGGGTCGGCGTCGCTCCCGGTCGTCGCCCACGCCTCGAGTACCGCGGCTGGGATGCGAATCATCCGCCCGACCTTGACGGCGGGGAGCCCACACTGGCCATTGGTCGCGATCCACCGGTTTGCCTGCTCGTAGGCAGCGCTTCGCCCGATGCGCAGGATCCTTGCCGCCTCGTCGACCCGGAGGAAGCGCACGGTTGATGAGGGCGTTCGCGCTCTGTCGCTCGTCGCCACGTCAGGGCTCTCGCGTTGGTCGCGGGATCGGCGCATCCGCCGAGAAGATCCGTGCCTTATCGCTCGTCTCGAGCTCATCTTCGACCCGGACGACGGAACGATCCTCGGTGCTCAGATCGTGGGCTGCAACGGCGTCGACAAGAGGATCGACGTGATCGCCACTGCGATGTCGGCCGGCATGACCGCCGATCGCCTCGCAGATCTCGAGCTCGCGTATGCGCCGCCGTTCTCCTCGGCCAAGGACCCCGTCAACCTTCTCGGATACATGGCCGGGAACGTTCTGAACGGCGACTGCGACGTCGTGGACCCGCACGAGATCGACTCGCTCGTCGAACAGGGATGGGTTCTTCTCGACGTACGGACCCAGGCAGAACATGCCGCTGGCGCCATCACCGGCTCGGTCAACGCGCCTGTCGACTCGCTCCGGGACCACATCGATAGGCTCGGCAAAGGACCCTTCCTCGTCTATTGCGAGGTGGGTCAACGGGGCCACACAGCCACTGCCCTATTGCACGAGCTCGGGATCGAGGCACG
>Ga0224555_1002802_pt1 | contig 19414 bp, 22 predicted proteins | sample 714S23034metaG_FD_180687 | JGI IMG/M metagenome (GOLD analysis project Ga0224555, IMG submission 180687) | Peat soil microbial communities from Stordalen Mire, Sweden - 717 S2 30-34 | ecosystem: Environmental > Terrestrial > Soil > Wetlands > Peat | place: Sweden: Norrbotten County, Stordalen...
ACGAGCAATGGCTCAAAGCAATCGTTCTTCAATTCCAAGGTCGAGGCTGATAAAGAGTCTGAGAAACTTAAGCAATTAGGTTGGAAGAATGTAAAGGTTTCGTCAGCCAATGACGCAGCCCGTAAGGGGGAAGCTCAAGCTCGTGATGGCATCAATGCTTGCCAAACGAAGTTTGCACAACAGTACCAGCATCCTGGAACGGGCCGCGTGAAGGTGTGCGACTCGGCCTCGACGGCGCTGCGCACGGCGGTCGAGCGCACTCGGGCGGGTGAGGTTGTGTCGGTAATCGGCAAGACGGTGAGGCCCGGACGTGCTAGGGTGTGCGACTCTAGAGAAGGCGTCTGGATGTGCTCAGAGTGTAAGACGGGGCATACTTCTGAGACCGAGTTGCATAAACACCAAGAAAAAACTGGTCACTGGCGAACACCTACTGGAAATCCTTTGACCAAGGAAGAAGCCGGGCACAGTCAGTGGCAGGCCAAGGACGGCGCGTTCGCCAAGCTCGAGGGCAAGCTCGAAAAAGAGGGCGAGTCGAAGCGGAAGGCGTCGGGGACGGATCTTATAAACGCTCATACGTGGAGTGTGAGTGAACTGAATTCAACTCTGGCAGAATTGCAGCGCGCACTGAAAGATGCGCGTACGCCTGGAAAACCACAGTACGGCGGCAATACGCGACAAATAGAAGAAGACATCGCTGACGCGAAGCGTGCTCTAGCAAGTAAGTCCAGTGCTAAAGACGGCGCGTTCGCCAAGCTAGAGGGCAAGCTCGAAAAAGAGGGCGAGTCGAAGCAGGAAGCAGGCGGTGTCGCGTACGAGGCAGGCGCGGCAAAGTACGGTAAGGCCGGCATGGCGGCGAAGTCTGCGGCGGCGAGGGACGACGACACAGAAGAACTTGCGCAGCGCATTAAGTCGCTTGTAAAAGAACTTAAAGCTGATGGCACTACAAACATGTCTACGCGCAATCTAAAGCAACTTGTGAACACAAGAGGCCTTAGATTCGCAAATCAAAACCACTTTGAACGTGCATTTTCAGAAGCACTTGCGAAGGCTGGTGTAGCCAAGTTCGTAGCCATGGCCGAGGAGGCTGGGAGGACGAAGGCCAAAGACAGTAGGGAGGTCCAACCCGTATGACTGAGGAAATGGAAGAACTAGAAGTGCTTCCCGCCACTAAGTCTCCACACGGCTACCTCACTAGCCCTCTGACTGATAACATCCACATGACTGACGAGGGCTACCTCGTCATCGTGGGGTGCCCCGTCGCACGAACGGGCTGGCAGAAATACGCCGTAAAAAATTTGCCCCAGGCGCGTGCAAAAGAGTTAGGCATAGACACCTCGAATCCTGAGGCATCTATCGATCTATACAGGCCCGCAAAAGAGGTGTTCCACCCGGAGTTTCTTGCAAGTCTCAACGGAAAGCCGATTTGTGACTCTCACCCTCCGAATGGTGAATTTGTAGACCCGAAAAACTTCAAAAAGCTTACATGTGGACACCTACAAAATGTACGCAAGGGCCTAGAACCATTGGATGATGGAGAGTGGCCGATCATAGCCGACCTGGTCATCAGCGACCATCAGCTGATTGAGAAGGTAAAAAATAAGACGGCTCGAGATAACAGTCTTGGCTATGACTTCTCTATCGACCGCGACGGCGACAAGATAATCCAGTGCTCAATGTCTGGCAATCATGACGCAATAGTCACTGCCGGACGCGCTGGAGATCTTGTGTCCATTCAAGATGCCGCGCCTGAAGACCCTGCCTTCCTTGCGACCAAGGCCGCGGAAGCCAAACCAAGTTTACCAATCCCTGCGCTGGTGGAAGTCATCGAAACCAAAGCGTACACCCCAATCGTACTTCCACCCATACCAACGAAGGAGAAGCAAACCGTGGCCGATCAAAAGCCGAAGAAGGACTGGCTTCGCATCTTCAAAGGAAAGCATCTCATTGAGATGGCGCGAGCCACCGATGCTGATCCCGAGTCCGTGATGGACGCAGCTGAGTCGCTGCAAGAAGACGTCGAAGACAAGCGTGGCGCGAAGGACGGAGAACTGCCCGAAGCGCTGAAGGAAAACGAGTTCAAGGCCAAGGACAAGCGCCGCACTAAGGACCGTAAGTCCAAGGATGCGGAGGAACTTAACGAGGCCAAGGACGAAGAGGAAGAGGAAGAGGAAATGAGCGACGCACGTCGTAAGGCGCATGACGCCCTCGACCGCGCGCTTGATGCCGAGGACCGCAAGGCGCACGCCAAGGACGCCGACATCGAAGAGCTCAAGAACCTGCTGGATGAGTTCCTCGACGAAGAAGAGAAAGAGCCCGAGCACGCAAATGACGCGGAAGAGGCTGACCCCTCGGACCTCGAAGCTGTCTTGGGTGCTGAGGACGCTGAGGAGTGCCCCGACTGCGGCGAACCCGTGGACGACTGCAGCTGCCCATCGGCCAAAGACTCTGAATCTGACCCCGGCGAAGAGGAAGTCGAGAGCGGCGAGGAAGAAGTCGAAGACGACGAAGAGGACGATGACGATGACGAGGCTGACGTCGAGGACAAGAAGAAGGCCAAGGCGAAGGACCGTGCCCGCGCAGCTGATGGCGCGAATGCTGTACTGCGCATGCTGCGGCCCATCGTAGCCCGCACCAATGACAAAGCCGTACAGGGTGCCTTCAACCGCGCACTGGACTCGGTCAAGAAGTCCAGCCGTGTCTCCACTGGAAGCTACGGAGCGTTCGCCGGTTCGGCGCGTGCTCGTGATAAGGCTCCTCGCAACCCCAACCCAGATCGTGTCCGAGCCACTGACGGCCAGGCTGATCCCATCGCCAAGATGCAGGCAGCTTATAACGCTGCATTCAAGGGAGGCAAGTAATGCCGACTAGTTTCGGACAAGTAATTAACGTAACGGGGCCGAATAATGGCTTCGTGGGCACGGTCAGCCGACAGGGTGATCGCGTCATCGTGGCGCGGGAGTTCACTCCTTTCACGTCGACCAACAACCTGAGCTTCGGTGACCCCACCGTCGCCATTCCAAATGCAACGGGCGGTGTTTGGGACTCGATCGCTGACTTCGTTACTCACGCGACGTCGAACATCGGACTCGTGGCTTCGTACTTCGCCGGTATGGCGGTGCGTGAAGTCAAGACGCAGCTTACCTACCCGGCTGGGCAGACGCCTGGCATTCAGCAGGTCGGTTACTACGCCAACCTGCAGATGTCGGAAGTCCTTCTGCGCGGCAACGGCACCATCGCTCTGGCCGTCGGCGCTCCGAACGCTGAGGCGCAGGTGTACACCCGCGTCGTGCTGAACGCGGCTGTCACTGCGGGTGTCATAGGCGACTGGGAGACCAACCCCGCCGCTACCGACTTGTTCAACATCACCGGTGTAACGGCTGCTGCCGCTGCTGCGACGGCGCTCACGGGCACCTTTACTGGCGTTTACGTTGGTCAGGTCGTGTCGGGCGCAGGTATCACGCCTGGAACGTACGTCGTAAGTGGAACTGGAACCGCAGGCGCTTACACCGCCATCGTTCTCAGCTCTGGGCTTACGGTGGCTACCACGGCGACGTCAGTCTTCACGTTCAGCAACCTGGTCGCTCTGCCCAATGTGGTTGCGCGCACTGGCAATCTGGACACCAACAACATTCTTGAGATCACCATCAAGAACCGTAACGTGGCGTAAGGGAGAACTAGACTATGAAGCGTACTATTCCGAATCGTTCGCGGGCATTTGACGCGGCGGGCGCGTCCGGTCTGGCTTTTCTTCAAAGCCAGCTGGAGATCATCGACACGGACCTCGTCCGTCCTTTGCAGGCTGTCACGCACAAGCGCGACATCGCTGTTGAAGTAGGTGGTGGCTTCCCCGAGTTTATCTCGGCGTTTGCCTCCAACTACGCCTCCACTGGAACCGCATCCTACGGGTTGCAGGGCACCAACAACACGGAGATCCCCGAGGCACAGGCGGACATCCAGAAGGGCATATGGCGTACGTACAACTGGGCGATGGGTATGACCATCACCTGGATCGACCTGCGGCGCATGGAGACTGCACTTCGCACTGGCCAGGCACCTCCGTTCAGCTTGCAAGAGCTGTACGAGGAGTCTGTCGAGACCACCTGGGGCAAGGCGCTGGACTTCGTAGTCTACGCCGGGTTCCTCGGTGATCCGGGCTTGATCAACAACCCGAACATCTACGAGTCCGTTGCACCGGCTGGCGCGTCGACGTTCACCACGTGGGCGAAGAAGACCCCGCAGGAGATTCTTGCGGACATCAACTTCGCGCTCAACCAGACCGTCGAGAACTCTGGCTACTCGGCTGAAGAGGGCATGGCAGATCGCCTTCTGATTCCGTACACCCAGTTCGCTACTCTCACGCAGCCCATCGCAATCGGTGGCGCGCCTGTGGCGGTGTCGACGATCGAGTACATTGAGAAGCAGTGCGTTGCTGCGCATCACGGCATCGACTTCAAGATCAACTTCCTCCCCAACCCATGGATCAGCGGAACCGGCAGCGGCAACACTGTGGCTCCTGGCAGTCCTACGGGCGGGAACGGACTTGATCGCGCGTTCTTCTACAAGAACTCGAAGAAGAGCGTGTACTTGAAGGTCCCACAGCCGATGATCCCGGCCCTCACGGTTCCTACGACCCGCGCAGGCGGAGCGTATGAGACCATGTACGCTGGCTGCCTGAGCCAGGTCATCTACAAGCGGACCACGACTGCCTACTACCTCGACGGCGTCTAGAGCTTGCCGTGGGGCGGTCTGCACGACGCCCCGACTGGTCGTAGTTCAGCGCGGCACGGGAGGCTTGTAAAGCTCCCTAGACATTCAACACAAAGTCGTGCGGACGGGCGTAGAAGGCGGCGGGTGAATCCTTGCCATCCTCCTGCATTCGATCCCCGTCCGCCGGCAATACTCAACAAAAGCAGCAAGGAGAATATAAGACATGCCAATGCAACTGTTTTTCAAGCGGGCCAAGGCGTTCGTGAATACCGACGAAGGAACGAAGAAGTTCCTTGCCCAGCCCGGCCCCTACGCGCAGTCCGTGCCCTTCTGGGTGGCCGAGACCCCAACATTCATTCAGGGAATCAAAGACGGCAGCATCGTGAACCTGACGCCGCCTGAGCAGATGCCGGGCTACAAGTATCCGAAGCATGCAGAGCCGCAGCCCGAAGAAGAGGCCGTGAAGCCTGAGCCCGAAGAAGAGCAGGAACAGACAGCGGCTGACACACCACAGGCCCCGTTCGGCGGCCAGCCCATGACGCCCGTCCCTCCCGCGCCGAAAGTCGGCGGCATCACCGGCAACGCGAAGAAGGCCAAGTAATGTAGAAGGGCCTTGGCACAAACGCTAAGGCCCTTCCAGCATAGAAAGGAACTCCATGGGCGGCTACCTGAACACGATTGACTTCAACGGCTGGCTCCAGACAACATGGGGTTCCGGTGCTTCTTACGAGACAGTATGCGGTGACTTCTACGGCGCTTCGAACTTCGTGTTCGGCACGAACCCGCCCTACTACCTCGACGACTTCAAGGCCATCAACCCGAAGTTCTTCGGAACGGCGACTTCTGTCAGTGGGTGTGGAACTACCGCAGGCTCCACCACTGTAACCGTGCCGTCAACAAACGGGTTGGACTACGGCCAATTCCTGCAGGCGTTCGGCGTGTTCCCCAAAGGAACAATAATCGTCGACATTGGCTCGAATACGATCACTGTCAACAACGCGGCCCTCTCCACGAACGCCAACGCCACCTTGCAGGTGTATGAGTCCGCACCAATTCCTACTGGCGTTGTCCTGATGTATCTGAACTTGGCTCTTGCCTCGTTGGTGCAGGCCCGGTGGCAAGAAATGTGGTGGCAGGCGATTGCGCTCTTCACATCGCACTACTGCACCCTTTACGCCCGCTCTGACTCCAGCGAAGTGTTTGAGTCACTTCAGACAATCGTTCACGGGGAGGCCCCAACCGGCACGACGCCTGGCACAGTGTACACGCTGAGCGGAGCGCCTCCTGGTGGAGTGCTACAGGCTCTGACGAACAACGGTATGTTCCAGACACCCGGCGTGGACTACACGCTGAGCGGCGCTACTGTAACCCTCACCGTGCAGAATACAAGTGGCGCGCTCTACGCTACGTGGCTTGTGCAAGAGACGACTATGCAGACTGCGCCCATGAACGGCGCACAGATCGCGGCGCAGGGGCTCAGCTTCGGTATCATGACGTCAAAGGGCGTAGGAGACGTCAGCGTCGGATACACTACATTGTCGGCTCTGGAGTCGTGGGCGGCGTTTAACTTGACGAGCTACGGACAAATTTTAGCTACTCAGGCCCGGATAATCGGAATGGGCCCCGCCCTCATACACTAGAATCCGCCTGCACAGCCGCTAGAACGGAGACCCCTCATGGCCAACAAAACAGGACCTACCATCACGATAGCACGCAAGAGTGGAAAGCTGGCCTTTGCCAAGCGGATGGCTGGGCTGTCTAAACTAGCTGCGTATGTAGGAGTCCCCGCAGCCAATAAGGACGCCCGCAGTGAGCAACTGCTAGATATGGCAAGCCGAGCCGGCAAGAAGAAAGCGACGAAGCTGAAGAAGGCCGCGAAGGAAGACGTCAACAATGCAGAATTGTTGTTCATCTTCGAAAAAGGGTCACCACTGCACAAACAGCCATCTCGGCCCGTTCTAAAGCCAGCCATCGAGGGTGCGAAGGAATCAATCAGCAACGAAATCAAGGCCTCCATCAAAGCCAGCTTGGCTGGGGATAGTGAACTTGCAAAGAAGAAGATGATGCGCGCGGCCTTAGCTGGGCAGAACGCTGCGCGGCGAATATTCACGCAAGAGAATGGGTGGGCACCGAACGCAGAGTCTACCATTAAGGCAAAGGGCAGCGACGTTCCAGGAATCGACACTGGGGCTATGAGGGCGGCCATAATCGGAATTGTTCGAGAGGAGTAGGCGATGATCTCCGTAGCGGACGTAGTGCAAGACCCTGACCTCATCGCCCCCAAGAGCTACACCATCTGGCGCAGCGTAGGTACGTACGTGCTTGGTAGCTTTGAGTCCACCGTAACGCCTATCCAAGTGTTCGGGCCCTGTCAGCAAGCCAGCCCGAAAGAGATACAGATGCTTGCAGAGGCTGACCGCATTGGAAGCATCCGCTCGTTCTGGTGGACGCAGCCTATCTACACCACACGTGGAGCGGCTCCGGTGCCTAGCACGCAGGGTGCAGCCGCTACAGGCTCAGGCGCTACATACACGCTTGCTACCCCACCGCCGGACGGTTCAGCTACGGTCTACGTCAGTGGAGTGCAGCAGACCCCTGGGATTGACTACACACTGAGCGGAGTGACTCTGACGTTCACTTACTCGCCCTCTGCTGCGCCCTATGTCACCTGGCCAATCACGGCCTTCGTAGGTCAGAGCGCCAGCGACATCCTGCAGTACCAGAACGAGCGTTATCGTGTGATGTCCGTGTTTCATGTAGCCGGGTCTGGCTACTACAAAGCGATGGGAACAAGAATGGATGCGGCCTGATGACAACCACGACGTATCCTAATGGCCAGGTCCTCACAAGTACGGCGCTCACCGTCACACAGATCAATGACATCCTCCAGCCGCTTACGTGTGGGATGATCGGCATCAACCCACCCAACCCTGCACTCGTTCGTATCGACTGGCAGACAGAGGGCCAGCCATTCGTCCCACGGCCGCAGGACGATATCTGCTTCATCAGCTGCATCCCAGAGAACGTAGAGTATCGCACCGTGCGAGATCGCACATTCAGCGGAACCGGCCCTGTCACCGAGACTTGGGTCTACACGCGCGGCTGGCGTGTGGCTTGGTGCTTGTACGGCCCGAACAGCACTGACCGCGCCAGGATGATCCACTCGGCGATGTTCATGGATTACTTCAACGATGTCCTATCGCTCAGCAATTTGTACCCGATCAGTGACCCACCGGAGCCTACAAGAATCCCAGAACAAACAAATTCGCAGTGGTTCGAAAGAGCAGACTTTCACATCATTATGTATGAACAGGTCACTGAAACCATAGAAGACGGTGCTGTGACAAGCGTCGAAGTCAAGGTCTATGACAAGGACGGCCTAGCAGCCGACATCACCGTGTAGCGGCATCACATCCCTCTGACTAAGCAAGCCCACCTCACCACTCAGCACTACCCAAAGGAGACCCATGGCCGTTACGCCGCCGCTCGCCCTCAGCAACATCATTGACATCTCAGTGCAGGTGTCGCCAGCGGCTCCGGCCGTCAGTTCCTTCAATGTGGGTCTGTTTGTCGGCCCCAGCACAGTCATCCCGTCGTACGGGGCAAACAGTCGTGTGCAGGTATACACAGGCACCACGGACATGCTGACGGCAGGGTTCATCGTAAGTGACCCTGAGTACATCGCGGCACAGATTGCCTTCTCGCAGACCCCAGCGCCGTTCAAGTTCGCGGTAGGACGGCAGGACCTCACCGCCCTGCAAACTATCACCATCGACATCGCCGGTACAGGCTGGGCTGTGGGCGACCAGTTCCTTGTGGTTCAGGCCAGCGCAAACTACGGCGTAGGCACTGTGCTCACAGAGGCTGGTGGCGTTCCTTCTGCCATCAGCATTGCAGTCCAAGGTACAGGCTATTCTGTTGCTACGGCCCTACCCACTACGGCGGTCAGCCCCTCCACCGGCACGGGGTTGGAAGTGAATATCACGGCGATCGGTGAGACACTCCTTCAGGCCGCGACAGCGTGCCGCGCAGTGAGTAGTGTCTGGTACGGCCTGACGGTGAACGCCCCTGCAGACGCTGACAATACCGCTCTGAGTGAGTGGGCCGACCCGCTATGGCAGACTACGCGCTACTACCCGTACTCTGGCAGCACGGCGATTCCAGCGGGCACGGCAGCCAACATCGCTCTTCAACTGCAGACGCTAGCCTTGCGCGTGCTGGGTCAGTACTCCACGACACAGAATGGGCTGTATCCGAATAACATCTACGCGGCTGTCGCTTTGATGTCTGTGGAGATGGGACTGAACACCGGGTTGGCGGGCAGCTTCTTCACAGTGGCCCACAAGACCCTAGCAGGAATCGCGCCCGAGCCCCTCACCCAGTCGCAGTACGACAACATCGTAGCGGCAGGATTCAATGTGTACGGCGACTTCCAGAACTTCCAGGTAGAAGAGCCGGGCTTTATGTCTAACGGTTCGCCATCCTACCTGTGGTTGAGCCTGGCCATGCTGGTGGCGCAGATCCAGAGCCAGGAGATGGCCGTACTACAAGACAACCCGGCCGTAGCGCAGACTAACGCCGGTGAGCACTTGCTCATCCAGGCCGCCAACGCTGGGTGTACTACCCTTGCGAACATCGGCTTCCTTGCCGGCAGCACATGGGCAGGAGCCTCCATTGCGATTCCTGGGCTTACGGTTACAAATGGGCAGGCCATTCCGTCTGGGTTCCTGAACTTGTCGCAGCCTTACTCGCAGCAATCACCGGCTGATCACGCGGCTGGAAAAGCGATGCCGATTTATACGTTCATCACAACGGCGGGTGCGGTTCAGAGCCTCGTCATCGGAGTGTACGTTCAACTCTAATTCTGGCCCTAGGGTCTAATACTTCGGTGTAATGAAAGGAATCTGAAATGGCTACAGGAGCAACGTACTCGTTTAAGTCGCTCACGGGAGTTCTCACAAATCCAGTATTCGGCTTTACCATTCCACTCACAGGTGGCAACATCGGTGCCGGCAGCTTTACGGTTCGTATGGCCACCACGCGTACAGCACACGACGTAGCTGCCGATGGCACAGTTATGGTGTCGTATGTGGCGGGCGACAATGGTGACGTGGACATTGACGTGCAGGAATCATCGGCGCTGCACTCGTCGCTGCTTGCGCTGTGGAATCTGTGCATTCTGGCCGCCAACAATGACGACGTCAGCGGTTGGGCAGCCACGATCATCAGTTTCCGTATGCTGACCGACGGCACGCAGCACATCCTTACTGGATGCAGCTTCGACAAGGTGCCGGATAAGCCATACGAGTCCGCCGGCAAGCGCGTGACTTGGAAGTTAATGGCGGCAAATGTAATCAACGTGTAGAACGGTAGCAACGAGTTTTTCAGTAAGGTAGCAAGGAGCAAGGAAAATGCAAGCACGAAGCAAAGTAGTAGAAATGAAGAACGCGTCGTACGAAGTACGGCGTTTGATGCCCGAAGTCGGTAGCTTCATCTTCATGCGCATGATGGGCCTCCACATGCGCATGCTACAGGAGCGCCTCGACAAGGAAGCCAAGAAAGACGAAGAGCCAAAGAAGGAAGAGGAGGCAAAGGAGAAGGTTTCTGGCGAGATGCAAGTGCGCGCCCTTACATTCTCGATCTTCTCGGGCGGCATCGGCTTCGAAGACTTCAAATTCATTCAGTCCGAGTGCTTGAAGGCTGTGTCTAAGCGTAACGAGGTTGGCGCATTCATGCCCATCATATCTGACGGTGGTGTGTGGACTGTCGACGGCGAAGAGGTAAAGAACGATGTCGGTCTGGTGATGAAGCTCACCACTGAAGTATTGATTCTTTGCTACTCAGATTTTTTCGAAGAGTCCAGCCCTGGTATCTGATGCCTGGTCTGGACGAAGATGTGCAGTCTAATGCTGCTCCGTTCCCAACGTTGAACCCATTCTTGTGGCAGCCTGTAGCAGCTGGTCTGTGGCGGCAGCACGAACTATTCGACGGCACCTATGACATCGGCGACTTGCTGGATGTGCTAGAGTACTTAGATGTGAAAGCCGAAAACGAGCGGCGAGCCAGAGAAGCCGCCAGGAAGGAATAGCATGTCGACCAGTTTCGTAGACGAGTATCTTGTAAAGCTGGGCGCGGGCGTCGACGCTAGTGGCATGCAGCGGTTCTTCCAGGCACTGAAGGAAGCTTCCACGGCTGCCGACGTCAGTGCCAGCTCTATTGCCGGCTCGTTCTTCAAGGCACAGACCGAAATCACTGGTGGGTTCCTGGCCATCGGCAGCGCAGCCCTTGGCATGGTGGACAAGGTAGCTATGGCCGATCAACGCTACCGCCTGTTGGCGCTGAATATGCACATCAGCAAGGACGCAGCACGCGGCCTTCAGATTGCCATGGATGCACTTGGTGCTTCACTGGATCAAATGACGTGGGATCCAGAACTGCGTGCACGTACATCGCAGTTGATGAAGGACATGAATGCTATGGCCCCCAATGGGGACTTCGATGCGCAAATGAAGAAGATCCGAGACATTCGGTTCGAGTTCACACGCATGGAAGTAGAGGGCCAATTTCTTACCTTCCACGTCGTAAATGACTTCCTGTCTGCTCTGGGTATGGGGCCAGACACTCTTCTGGCAAAGCTGCGTGGGTTCAATAACTGGGTAACGCATAACATGCCCAGGATTTCTGCCATACTTGTGAAGGACTTCCTTCCGGTGTGGGTGGACATTGAGAAAGTTGGTGCGGCTACTGCTGCCGCATTCAAGGCCACAGGCTTAGCGTTCACGAACCTGGTTGGCTTCATTACTGGCGATACTTCTATCGAGGGCACAGCATTCAGCTTCGAACACCTAGCTGTGGCAGTTACTGATGTGCTGCACCCATTCGCTGTGCTGGCAGAGGCCATCGCCAATGTAGAAGAGTTCCTAGCGCACCTGACCAGCGCAGTTGCACTGGCACTCTCTGGTGATTTCAAAGGCGCTGGTACAGAGCTTGGTATGGCGTTCCACGCTGCTACGGCCAAGGCTGTTGGTGGTGTAGCTGGTGGTGTAGCTGGCGGTGTACTAGGCGGTGCAGCTACAGGTGCTCTTGGTGGCAGCTTGTTCGGGCCCATTGGCACTGTAGTTGGCGGGGTTGGCGGTGCTATCAGTGGTGCGCTGTTTGGCGCTGGTGTCGGCTCTAATGCAGCAGATGACTTCTTCGGATCAGACGCATCAATCAGCTCTGTGATTGACCAGCAAGCCGATGCTATGGGTGTTCCGCGTTCACTGGCACACGCCGTGGCACGTACTGAGAGTGGAGAGCAACAGTACGACAAGAATGGCAAGCTGATTACTTCTGCTACAGGCGCACAGGGCATTATGCAGCTCACACGCAGCACAGCAGCAGCATTGGGGGTAGATCGCGGCGATGCCGGCAGCAATGTGAAGGGCGGCGTGACGCTGTTGGCGCAGTTGCTGAAACACTACAATGGCAACGTAGCCGACGCTGTAGGTGGGTATCATGAAGGCCAGGCAAAGATGGATGCTGTGCTTGCTGGCCGTGCTACTTTGTCGCCAGAAGCTAAGGGAGAAATAGCACAGGTTATGCGCCGTATGGGTACGACGGGCGACGTCCACGTCGGCTCCATTGTCATTCACATCGACGGCGCAACTGCCACGAACGAGCACGTAGCAAATGTGGTAGTCTCCCGCCTGAATACCCTGAAGAATCGCCAGACGCAGCGCAACCTGTACGAACTACAAGACCAAGGCGTGACAGCCTAGAAAGGGCGCGACAATGTCGGCATTCCCATACCCAGGCGACACCACCTCCACGGCTGCGCCCATCGTTCGTCAAGTACCCAGTGGTTACCAGCCGCCACAATGGTCCAGTGCTGCGATGGTGTCCATTACCGTACCGGCCAGCACGAGTACGATCAATGTCGGCCCTATCAATATGGATTATAGTCTAGCGGGGACAATCAACGCTGACCCAAACATCCCAATCACCACAGCCGCGCATACGTATGTGTTCGACGCTGTGCTCTCACTAGAACATAATCAGACCCTGACCATCACAAAGCACCCGGTACAGAATAGTGCGGCTATTTCCAGTCATGCCTACCTGAACCCTGCTAGCCTAGTCATGTACGTGCTGATGTCCGATGTTGTGGGCAATTACCCTGGGGCCACGGTGTGGACTGGTGGCACATCTAAGAGCGTGTCATCTTATCAGCAGATGTTGGCATTGCAGGCTGCGCGCTCTCCACTGACAGTCGTAACCCGCCTTCGTACTTATACCAACATGCTGGTGGCTGCCATATCGCCACATGAAGATGCAAAGACCATCACAGGCGCACGATTTCGTGTGGAGTTCGAGCAGATCTTTCTAGCTGGCGTGCAGATTACGCCTGCTAGTGCCAGCCCAAATGACACGAACACCACGGGTCTCGGCACAGTGAGCGCCTATACGCCACCGGCAACTATCAACAGTCAGTTCCTAGTTCCGCCTGGTTCTATGATTAACACGCTGAATGGCAGTTCTACTGCCGTGCCGACGGCCACGACTGTCGACGTACCTGGTGCCGGTCTGTATACCTCATCGCCGCAGCAGTTCGGCGTCAGCAACCCAGCGGGCGCGCAGGCAACAGCGGGGTTATTCTAAGCCATGTCAGCGCAAATCATACCACTGACTACAAATCCTAATCAAACATTCGCAGTACAACTCACGGTCGATGGAGCTACACTGACGCTGGGCTTTGTGCTTACGTACTCAGTAATGTCTGGCTGGTGGATGATGCAGGTATCCAGTGCGCAGAACGTGGTTCTCATAGCCTCTGTTCCGCTTATTACTGGCTACTATCCATCAGCCAACTTGTTAGCTCAGTATGGTTACCTGAAGATAGGAAGTGCGTACTTGCTGAACACAGGTAACTCCACTACAGACTATCCTGGTGCCAATGATTTGTCGAACTTCTCATTGCTCTGGTCGGACACTGCGCTATGAGCACCCCATCTACGATCCCATTCTTCGGGCCGGCGTGGAACCTTGTCATCACGTATACAGATTCTGCAGGCAATGACCAGGACATGCAGGTGTCCACTGACTCGTGGTCACCAGAGGCACTGCGAATCACATTTGAAGTAGTGCAGGCTACGATCCCCTCTCCGTGGTGGTACGCGGATGTTACGGTGTACAACCTTGACCCAGAGACTATAGCCAATGTAATGACGACTACAAAAGTAAAACTGAGCGCCGGATTTCAGACGGGCCCGGCAAAGAGTTCCATCATTTGGGACGGCCCTGTATTACAAGTGCTACTGGATGAAGAAGATGTAGTCAACACGCGTGTAACATTTCACTGTGTGTACAACCCAATAGTCATGGCAAACCCGGTTGCATTCTCTATAGGCCCCTACGCGTCACAAGCTAAACTTCTGACTAAGATGGCGCAGAACATCGGGTTGCCTCCAATGGAGAACACGCAAAACAACGCGACACTCAGTGAATACGCTTACGCAGCTCTAAACGCAAAGCAGTACCCACGTGGTAATACGGTCTTTCACACCTTCGGTAAGTACCTAGATACTGTATCATCAGACCAGAATCTAACTACGTTCCGCAAAGCCAACGCAGCCTACATGACAGAGATTGGAAACGTCAGTGACGGCCTTACAACGCCAAAGGCTGACTACACTTACGCCCTGCCAAACCCGCCCGGAACAACGGCAACAGGGTTGCCAGATGGAACTACACAAAGCATCATTGGTACACCACAGCAGACGCCGCAGGGCGTGATCTTCACTGTGCTACTAGACCCGCGCCTCATGGTGACACTGCCGGTGCAGGTGGTGCAGTTGGCCGGCAACCTACTCATATCGCAGCAAGTGATCGAGGTCGGGGCCTTCCAGAACCCGGTCACCACACTCCAGTTCGTAGTTCAGGTGCGCCACGTAGGCGACTCGCGCGGCAACGACTGGTACACAGAAGTGACTGGCTGTAGCACGGTGTTTGCCGCCAACTTGCTGAGCGGTCTATTGTCAGCGACGTCATAATCAGCGCGGGCGACTCAGATACAAAGCCCCTAGGCAGAAGCGAGGAGTCCCATGCCCACCACCCCAACTGTTCCTGGGCTGACCCTGGCCCAGGTCACTTCGGCTGATACAAGCCAGTGGAAGCTAATCGTGAAGCAGGCCCTGGCTGACGCTCGTACAGCCTCGCCCGCCTTCCTAACGCAGGATATGGACGCCCTACATCAGACCGTCACAGTGCAGATTGCTATACAAGAACGCGTTCGCAACAACGGGCAGCAGCAGTGGTGGGACGTTCCCCCAATAGTCAACGTCCCAATTCTTGTACCACGCGGCGGCGGCTACAGTATCACACTGCCCTTGAAAAAGGGTAACCAAGGCATGCTGATCTTCTGCGACACATGTTTTGACAACTGGTGGGTCAACGGCCAGACAAGCGCACCCCCAGCACAGAACCCAGGGCTGACCACACCATCCGGTTCACAGCGCCAGTTGGAAGTGCGCCGCCATCACGTGCATGACTGTGGATTTCTGCCAGGCATGTGGAGTCAGAACAACCTTCTGACGGCCTACTCTACAGACTCGTTACAGATACGCAGCGACAGCGGAGCACTCGTCTTGGAGTTGTCGCCGATAGGCGTAAACATCGAGGGCAACCTATCAGTGAGTTCTGGCACAAACGGTACATTCACCACTCCAACAGGTCAGACAGTCACGGTACAGGGCGGATTAATAATCAGCATTGTGTGAGGACATGTGAACACAGCTTACTTTGCAAACATCATAGAAATTATTAACGCGTCAAATTCTTGCAGTGATGTGGCCGCCGCACTGGCTCAGGCAACTACGGCCGTGAGCACTCTGCAGACGGCTATAACGACGCAACTTGCCCTGCTAGCTCCATTGATAGTGGCCCCGACAAATTTAGCTGAGTTAGTGACGTGGGCGTCCGCTATGGTCGAAACCTATGTGGGCCCAAATGCTACGCTACTCGCCCAGCAGACTATTATTGCTGCGCAGTTGTCAGATATAGCCGCCGCCGCCGCCGCGCGGTCTTCGACCCTAGGGTGCATGTAAGATGTCCGCTTCGATACAGTACCTATTACTAGACTCTGACTACGACCCTGTATTCGATGCAAGTGCTAGCCTCACAGGAACATACGCTGTGGCGCAGGCTATCGACACCCGCTTGAAGTTATTCTTGGGTGAATGGTGGGAGAACAGAAACCTGGGTTTGCCGGTGTTCCAAGTCATTCTAGGTCAGCTTGGCTCGACGCAAGGCCTCGCCGCTATGACACTAGCCGTTCAGCAGAATATACAAGGTAGCCCGTATGTCACCGGAACAAGTGATGTGTCTGTCACCTTCACTAATGGTAGACTGGCCATAACGTACACCGCACAAACACAGTTCGGCACGGTGGCTAGTACCGTCACCTCGGCGAATCTAGGCTAGGGCCTGCAACCCCAAGAAAGAAGGAACAAGCATGAGTGCACCCGCCTATTCTCCACCGTCCATTACGGCGGCGGGGCTCACAGTTTCTTCGTACGCCTCTATACTGCAGGATAATCTGCAGGCGTTCCTCAACATCTATGGAGTGAATCAGTACGTCGCCCCGGATTCATCGATATACCAACTTCTTAGCATCATCTCACTGAAGCAGTCAGATACGATGCAGGCCGCACAGCTAGCCTACAACCAATCTAGTCCACAGACGGCGGTGGGTGCTGGACTAGACCGACAAGTGAAGATGAATGGGTTGGCTAGAGAAGCCTTCACCTACTCGACGGTGTCCCTGTACCTCACAGGAACCTACAACGTTACGATAAGCAATGGCTTTGCCCAAGATCAGAATGGCAATCTATGGTCGCTACCTACGACTGTGACATTCCCACTCAGCAGTGTAATCACTGTCACCGCCGTGTGCACAACACCTGGAGCCGTCGCAGCTGAGCCGGGGACAATCATCATCATCAATACTCCACAGGCCGGTTGGGCGACTGTGACGAACCCCACAGCGGCCGTCGTGGGCGCGGCAGTGGAGCCTGACTCAGCCTTACGCGCTCGGCAGGCTGTGTCCGTGGCGTTGCCGTCACTTACTCCTGTGGCGTCTACTATCGCTGGCATACTAGCTGCTCCTGGTGTGATCCGTGTAGCGCCCGGTTATCCAACACCTGGCGGGCCTGGGTCATCGATCGAGAATCCTACAGGGGCCTCAGATAGTTGGGGCAACCCACCGCACTCCATCTCCATGGTTGTGCAATGCACCAACACGCTGACTGTAGCGGCGGCAATTTACAGTAAGAAGACTATCGGCTGCCTAACACACGGGACGACTACGGTGCCAGTGGTGGACGCGAACACAGGCGTTACTTCGGACATCAGCTTCTTCCTTCCTACTTCCTTGCCAGTATTTCTGATAGTTGTGCTGTCGGGTTATGGCTCCACACCTACTAGTGCCACGCTCACGGCTGTACAGGCCGACCTTGTAGCATATCTGAACGCTCTGGCAATCGGTGAGACTGTCTCTATCGGTGCTCTGTACTACGAGATTATGGCTGTGAACACCAGCCTGTCAGCGCCTAACTTCGGCACACAGTCCGTACAGGTTGGCGTGCAGACAGCGGCGACTACGGGAACCTTCACAATGGGTGCCACCACGATGACAGTAGCATCGACTACTGGAATTATCAGTGGACAAATGGTGGTCGGTGCGGGTGTGGCCCCTGGAACGTTAGTTGTAGGCGCGCCGTCTGGGTCAGTCATTACGCTCTCACTAGCTGCCACAGCCGCCGGAACTGGGGCTGCAGTTGCGTTCGCCACACTCGGTGTAGTGGACGTTGTGATGCCGAATTTCTACTACGCTGCCGAGGGCATCGCAGCGAATGTTGCAGTGGTGACGGCGTGATGAACCCATACTTCGGAACGCAAGGTTTCGGAACGGGCGGTTATGGCAATGAGCCGATCGAGACCCTGCCGATTGGGTACTACGCCGCCCTACTAACCTCCCAGTATGCTAACTCCAAGAAGTTGAAGGCGCTACTGTACGTTCTACTGAAAAAGTTCGATGATGTGAGTCAAGTGATGGTTGCCATGGACACAGCACTCGACCTTGACAGCGCTGTAGGCATTCAGTTGGACATGCTGGGCGTGACAGTTGGTGCCTTCCGTACAGTCGACTTCCAACCGAGTAGTGGGGTGAGTCCTATATTGGATGACACAACATACAGACTCTACATCAAGGCAAAGATTGCAGCCAACCAGTGGGATGGAACTGTAGTCAGCCTATACCCTGTGTGGCGTCAGCTATTCCAGGCCGGTACCATCGTCATACTTGACGGGCAGAATATGACGGCCACCATCACCTTAACAGGTGCTTTTACTTCCATCGTTAAAGATCTCATCACCCATGACTACATCATCCCAAGGCCAGAGGGTGTTCTCTACACGTACCTATTCGGCGAGCTCCCGTACTTCGGCTTTGGCAGTTCACCGGGTTTCATTGCTGGATTCGGCGAAGGTCATTGGGTAGGCTAGACACCCTAGCGCATAAGAAAGTTCAGAAGGAGACTCGTGGCAACCACAAACGTTCAACAGTGGAACCCTGGCGCGGCCAACCAAGAGACGGACGCCGAGTACACGGCGGATTCACAGCGCGCTGGAGGCGCTACGGATCCGTCGTTGTTCGACGCGGCGCTCGCTAACAAGGCATTTTACCAGTGGTCAACCTACCTAGAGGGCCTCTTCACGGCGTTCGCCAATAAGGGCTTCACCACCAGCGACTCTAACCTATCAACCCTCACGGCCACGTGCGCCAACTTCCTTACTACTGCTGACTTACTTCCAGCCGTGCAGGTAGTATCCTATGCCGCCACGCTGACGTTGAACGCGGCCACGGCCAACGGCTTCTACATCAAAGCTATGTCCGGCGCGCTGTCCTTTACATTCACAGGCCTTTCTTCTGGGCAGGTAGTCGCGATGTACTACCAGCAAGATGGCTCTGGCGGACGCGTAGTAACCTACCCCTCTAATATGGTCGGTGCAGCGCAGCCTGACCCCGCACCGAACGCCGTCAGTCTGCAATTGTTCGGCTACGACACAACCACGGGGCTACTTCGTGCCTTCGGGCCCCTCGTCAGTGCCAATGGGGCGCTCTTTCCATCCAAACTTACAACTGCGCAGTTGACACTTTCGTCACCTGGTACGGCGGGTCAGGTGCTGACGAATGTGGGTGGTGTGTTCATACCGGTGTCCGTTCCACTAGCAGCCGCAACGCGGTACGATGTCACAGGCAGTCGTAGCTTCGGCTCTACGTACACTAACCCCTATGGATTGCCTATGACCGTCACCGGATATGGTATCACCAGCGGGAGTTCAGTCGGGAGCGTGCAGTGCTTCGTAAACGGGGCTGGTGACTTCGCGAACACAGTTGGTGCTACAGTGAATAACGGTGCCTGCGGCTTTAGCTTCGACGTCCCCACTGGGGCTACGTACGAGGTGGTGGCCAATACTCTTACGAACGGCCAGGGGTCAGCCGTCAGCGCAGTCGGTAAGTGGATTGAGACGGTGAGGTCCTAATGGCCAGCGAGACAACGACCCCAAATATAGGACTACAAATCCCCGCCTACAACCAACCAAACTGGCAGGTTCCGATTGGCTTCGATCTGAACCTACTAGACCTCATGCTGGGCGGTATCACGCC
>Ga0224555_1002803_pt1 | contig 19404 bp, 14 predicted proteins | sample 714S23034metaG_FD_180687 | JGI IMG/M metagenome (GOLD analysis project Ga0224555, IMG submission 180687) | Peat soil microbial communities from Stordalen Mire, Sweden - 717 S2 30-34 | ecosystem: Environmental > Terrestrial > Soil > Wetlands > Peat | place: Sweden: Norrbotten County, Stordalen...
CCGTCCAGAGGGTGGGTTGTCACACAGCGCGTTTGCGGCCTTCAACCAATGCAACCGTCTGCTGCTCAATCCGGCTACAACCCAAAAAAGTTGCACTATCGACTTTTCTGCGAAAGTCGGGTTAGGGCTAGAGGCAACGGGAACATGCGGAGGCTGCAGAAGGTGAGATGTCCAGGAGCGACGGGAAACCGCAGTGAACAATTCACAACTCTAAGAGCAACCCGTCTTCAGTAGTTGCAGTGGTTTGGACATTTCCAGTAATTCCGCGGTAACTTCCCTCCGCTTTTGAGGTTGGGTGACCAACCTTGACCGCACCGGGAGCACCGCAGAATGATACGATGCGGATCGGCGATTTGTACGCCGACCTTTGCCAGCTCCCGTTTTGCAAAGTGGCGAGGCCTGATGGGGCCAGTCGGCTCTGGCTGCTCGGGCCACGCTTTCAGCCGCTCTGTGACAGTCTCCATTGTAGGGCGTGCATCGGGGTCGAACGCGGTGCAACTCGAAACTAATTTGTCCAAGTAGCGGGCCTTTCGATGAGCTAGGTATGTACTGATACGCATCCCATAAACAGATTCCCTGTGCTCGCCTGGTGGTGGGTAAGTCTGGCCTGTGGCCATTACCCAGAGCGATTTGGCAAGCGAGTAAACGTCGGCAGGGCATCCGTCTGCGGTGTCTGGATCGTTCAGCATCTCGGGTGCTATGTAGAACATTGGCCCTAGTTTCCTCCCTGAAACCGTAAGCGCTTCTTTACCGGGGAAGTCAGCCAGGCCGAAATCGCCCACGGCAGGACGGTTCGCAAACCAGAAGAGGTTGTCAGGCTTAATGTCTCGGTGGGCGATGCCACGGCGCGCGAGCTGAGCAAGAGTGGCGGCGATCTCAAAGAAGGCTTCGACCAGAGCCTCAAGACTGGCGATTGCGGGGCTTTTGCTCAGAGGCTCGGCCAAGGGCATGGCGAGCCAAGCCGGGACCGCCAGCGATGGGCGTGCAGGAAGGCCGGAGTCAATTACCGGGAGGATACCGCCGACATCCTTCAGCTTCCCCATGATTGCGACTTCGGATCGGAACCTTTTGTAACCCTCATCGGATGTTCGCCGGAGATACTTGATGGCGATGTCCGGCCCACCTTCGCTGTGTGCACGCCACACTTCACCGTTACCGCCTCTGCCAATATTCGCGGTCGGGGTCCACTTTCCAACCTTGGGCGGCCACTTAGTCTTAGGCATGGCGGGTCACAGGGTGCGGCCGGCGACAGGGGCGTCCAAGGGCGGGCGGGGGCGGATGGACTCGTAATTGGGGATGTAGGCGCGGAGCAGGGTTTTGAAAAGTTTGCCGTGGTTCGGGACTTTCAGGTGAAGCAACTCGTGGACAATGACGTATTCTCGGAAGTCGGAGGGTTGGGAGAGGGCTTCGGTGCTGAACGACACGGTGCCGCTGGTGGAGCACGACGCCCACTTGCGGCGCATACGCTGGATGCGCACCTGACGCGGACGCACGCGAATCCGCTCGGCCCACTGCATGACCTGGGACTTGAACGCGGTAACCGTTGCCGGGGCTGGCGTGTTCGATTTCATGGCGTGCGGACTCTTATGAGGCGATCGGCGACCTCGACCATTTTCTTGCCCTGCACCACCGGCAGCAGGATTTTGTATATTTGGGCTTTGAGCTCCCGCATTTCATCCGGGTTGGAATGGAAATTCGGAAACCGCTTGAACGGTTCGGCCAGCGCAACGGCGAGCGATTTCGGTTCTTTGTAGAGGTACCGCTTTAATTCCCAGAACAGGGTGAACGTCAGGTCATCAAGACCGCTGTCTTTTTGCGCCTGCTGGGCGGTGATGGTTTCCTCGGCCAGCAATTCCAACTGCTGCCGCGCCTGCTCGGAGGTAACGTGGCGCTCGTCGAACTGGTCGCGGATGGCATCGGCGCGCTCGCCAATGGAAATGAGATACGGCGCAACGGTGCCTTTCTCATTGACGGTGGCCTGAATGTTTTTGATGAGATTGATGACCTTGTTGGTGTCGGATGACTGACTGTTGCGGAGCGCTTCCATCATCTTCTCGTCAATGATGACGGGCTTGCTCAGTTTATTCAGCCCTTCATAGGACGCTTCGCGGCGGATCAACAATTCGGTTTTTTTCGCCACGTCGCCCAGGAACGTGGTCTTTACTCCATAGGCATTCCGCACGACTTCATAGAGGGTGGCGAGCTTGCCGTAGTTTTCGACATAATCCCGCAATCCGAGATCGGGCGAGAGGATTTCGTAAAGATTTTCGAGTTCCTTGAAAAACTTGTAGAACGCATCGCGGACCTTCTTGTCCGCGAACGCATCGATGGCGCGTTCGACAGCTTTATCATCCATCTTGCCGGTGGCGAGCGCCAGGTAATCCTTGGCCGGTCCGGTCATGCGCCGGATGAAATCCGCAAACAACACGTCCAAGTTTTCAACGACGCCGCTCACTTCTTTGGAGTCGAACCGCAGCGCCTTCTTCAATTTGCCCAACACGCCGACAAAATCCACGATGAGGCCGCACGGCTTTTCGCGAACACCGCCGTCCTCATTTTGAGCTTCGTAGGGCCGATTGACGCGGGCGATGGCCTGCAACAGCACATGGTCACGCATGGGCTTGTCGAGATACATGCAATACAGAATCGGGGCGTCGTAGCCGGTCAGGAGCTTATCGGTGACGATGAGAATCTGCGGTTGCTTGTCGGGTTTCGGAAATTCCTTGCGGGCGGTTTTCTCGTCCGCCTCGTTCAACTGGTATTTGGCGACGAGGGGCCATTTCTCCTCGTCGTTGTGCGTGTGGATGTAAACAGGCGCGGACCATTCCGGCGGCAGGAGTTTGTCCAATTCCTGTTTGTAGAGGGCGCACGCTTCGCGGTCCACCGCGACGAGGAACGCCTTGTATCCGAGCGGTTGAACATTCGTTTTGAAATGCTCCGCAACAAATTTGGCGACAGCAAGGATGCGCGTATCGGATTTCAGGAACGTGCGCAGTTTGACGGCGCGATCCAAGACCCGGTTCAAATCTTCAACATCCTTGACGCCCTCTTCCTCGGTCAGCGCTAGAAATTCTTCCTCCAGGATTTCATTGGGCAGGGAAATTTCGTTCGGCGCGTGCGTGTAACGGAGTTTGAGCGTTGTTTTATCCTCAATAGATTCGGCGATGGAATACTTGTCCAGATAGCCCTGTTCGTCCTCCTTGCCGAAAACTTTGAATGTGCCTTTGCCGTAGGCGATGAGGTCAATGGGCGTGCCGGTGAAGCCGATGAACGTGGCCTTGGGCAGCGCGGCCAACAGGAAGTTGCCCAGGTCGCCGCCGGTGGAGCGGTGGGCCTCGTCGATGAGCACATAGACATTCGGGCGCGTGGACAGATTGGCGTCCGCCTTGTCGAACTTGTGAATCATCGTGACGATGAGGCCGCGAAAATCGGCTTTTAACAATTCGACCAGCCGCGCCTTGGTGTTGGCGTGTTCAATCTTGATGTCGTTGCTTTCCAGTTCACCCAGCAACCGCTCCACCCAGCCCATGAGCTGGCCTTCCAATTCGTTGCGGTCAATGACCAGCATGACGGTAGCCTTCCCGAAAATATCCTGCCGCTGCAGGATGAGCCGGGCGGCGGTTATCATCGTGAACGTCTTGCCCGCCCCCTGCGTGTGCCAGACGAGGCCGGTATTCTTGGTGTCATCAGCGCAACGGCCCATGACCTTGATGGCCGCGCGCGTCTGGTGTTGGCGCAGGATGGTTTTTTGGAGTTCGTCGTCTTTGACGAAAAACAGAATCCACTCCTTGATCATTTCCAACATGCGGAGCGGAGCGAAGAAGGTCTTTACCTTCTCCTCGTAATTCATTTTGTCGAGGTGCTTCCACGGGAAAATGTTTTTGCGGTCGAGATTCCACGTCACGCCATAGAAAAACTCGACGATCTGCGTGAAGTCGAACACCTGCGGTATTGTGACCATTTCCGGCGTCTCTTTGTGGTAGCGCCGGATTTGAATCAGAGCTTCCTCCATCGCGTTGTGCTTCTTGGCGCTCTTGGCTTCCACCACGGTGACGGGAATGCCGTTGATGAGAAAAACGTCGTCTGCCCGGTTGGTGTGGTTGCCGTTGGTGTATTGCCATTCCTCGGTGACGTGGAACGTGTTTTTGGTCGCGTCCGAGAAATTGATCAGGGTGATGTTACGGGTCCGTTTTTCCGACTCGATATAGAGCGACCGCTCACCCCGCAGCCAGGCTAGAATTTCGGAATTGCCTTCGATGTTGTTGCGGACGGATTCGAGCCGATGAATGATTTCATCCGCCCGTTCCGGTGTGACGACGCCGGGATTGAGATCCTGTAGTTTCTGCTTCAGTAGGTCGTAAAAAAACAGGCCGGACTCGCCGCGCCGGAACGTGGTGGCCTGTTCCTGGGACACGATGGTCCAGCCGGCATCGCGAGCGTAGCGCGTGAGGGGGTGCTGGACGGTGACAGATTCAGTTCCGAGGTTCGCGGGCATACATCAGGTTGGCCGGGGGTTGGGACATGCGGGACGGAGGAGAAATCCTGGAAAATTGGAAAAACCGGGAAAAATCCGGCTGGATTTTCCAGACTTTTGCCGCCATAGCTCGCAACTGACTGTGCGTGAGCCGTTTAAATTTAATTGCATTTTTTCTGAAAATTGCCGATTGTAATACAGTTCTCTGCCAGTGGCAGCAGAACCTACAAAGGCCTCCGCAGAGCCAGCCTGGCGAATCTGCGGTTTTTCTTTTTTACCGGTCATTTCCATTTGGGCGATCTTTTTATCGACTCGAGGACTCTTGGGTCGTCAATAACAAAGGCGGTGATGATGTACGCCTTATCCTTGTCGGTAAGGGCAATGATGACGACGTAATCACCACTGACCACGCAAACTCGCCGGTCGCGGTCGTGAATTTTCCTCTTTCTATCCCAACCCGCGAACAATTCCGCCTTGGGGTCTTGCAGGGCCGCCTTGATCCAGTCAATGCGCTCGGCCCGCCGGGTTGAGAACGTATCTTTCTGGTCATCCCGATTGCTGGATTCAAAAAAGCAATGCAGGAAATCCTCCTTACGAAAGCGAACCATGATACCATCAAAGGTTGGGATTGGTCCCGAGCAATAAACTTTCCTGTAATGCTCGAAGCATTCCACGCTATCGGCGAAGGCTTTGAGGGGCGGCATGTTCACCTTACCAGCCTCCTTGGGGGTCGATCACGAACACATTAAACTTCGACTCGCTCTTGAAGGTGGCAGCGATGGGGCGTCCGAGTTTGGATTCGATATACTCAACGAGTTGACTTTTTGCCGAACCTGGGACGAGGGACTCATTCAGTCTGGCGGAGGCCGCGCCGACCAGAACATCCGCCAACTGGATCATCACGGATTCTTCGGACCGGGTCGCCTGCACCGAGGAAACGGAGGCGGACAGGTTGGAGTACGCGATGCAACGTTGCAGGACCGCCAGCCGGCGCATGTCCCGATTGCGCTTGAAGTCACAGAAGATGGCGTATTCGTTGAAATCGAGAATCCAGTGGTGGAGCAATTGATAATAGAATTTGTAGAAACCAAGTTCCTGATCGTTCTGGTGATACTTGAGCAGGTCCACCTTGGTTCGATCCACGGCGATGCAGCGAAAGCGAAGCCGATCGCCTTCGCTGAAGAACAGGCTGATGAGTTCCTGGTAGAACGCCAGCCACGAGGGGGAGACTTTCTGCCATTTGAACTCGCCGCCAATCTTGTGTCGATCCCGTAGGGCATGAATCTCCGCCTTGAGCTTGTCGCGATCCTCGCGATGAGACCACACGCTGCCGATGACCAAAAACGTTGCGGGCGGCGCTTTGGAACAAAACAAATCCGGCCGGGACTCGTCGCAGTAAACGTCAAATTTCATAGGGTGGCCTTTGGTTCAGGTTTTGGTCACAACCTCGCTCGTGTCAATGTCCAGTCGATGGACGCGGATGTGGGCGGTCATCAACTCGCGCAGCAGGGTCTGGAACAAATCCGTCAATACCCACTGCTTCCGTTCGTGAACGGATATCTTCCGGTCTAATGTAAGTTGGATGTCTGCGATTTCGCGCTGTTCGTCTGGTGCTGGAATAGGAAAGGTGTGTTCGTTGATGAGACCTTGAGTAACCAGTGGTTGTCCCGCTTCCCGCTTGAACCGGTTGAGGTCATAGATATCAAGATAGCCCGCGAGGTAGTCCACGCGGATAGAATCGTTCAGCCACTCCTTCGCGTACAGCGCGTTATCTGTAATCCAAACTTTGCCGCGCGCAAGATGGACCGCGCCGCAATATTCCCCAACGCGGCCAATTACGAGACATTCTTTGGTATCCAGAAACCACTCAGATGAGTAGCCCATTACACCGTTACCGCCGAGTACGGGAAATGGCTTGTCTGATGTCGCCAGAGGAGAAAGGTCGGCCGGTCGCTTGCTGCCGCTCGTGAGTTTGAAAATCCCTGCAGCCGGAGTCGGCATCCAACTTTTTGGCATGGAACCGATTTCGGTTTCTTTTTGGATTTCATTGTGGAGGCCGTAGGTGAGGATTTGCCGCAGGGCGGATCGTTTTAGCTCACGGGCAGCAGCCACCAGCCTTTCCTCGGACTGAATCACCCGCTGAACTTTCCATAACACCGCCGCTATCTTTTCCTGTTCAGGTTTTTCGGGAACATCCCATGAGAATTCAGATAAAGCATTCCAGGACGTTCGCGGATGATTCACGCCGTTTGTGGTTTGGTCTGCGTGCGTCCGAAATTCAGTGGAGTGAATTAGACCGAGCAAATATGTTCCGCAGACTTCGGGCTTGGGACGAAAGACAAGAATGTCGGTGGAGCAAATTCCGTTACCCTGAGCAATCACGGCTTTGTCGAGGTAGGGGCGGAGCTTCCCGTAAAGAATATCGCCCTTTTGAAAGCGACTTTTTGCGCTTTGCACGTCAGACGGCTTGCCGTGACGCGTCAAAAGAAAGGTGCCACCTGTGATGTGCTCCAAGCCGACGTAAACAGACGCCCTACTGGTGGCGGGGTCGCACTGGTCATTCACGCAAACGCATAAATCGGAAAAACGTTTCATGGTGCAGGGTGTTTTGTGCGCGATGCCAGCGATTTGATTTGTTTGAGGACTCGCGTGAAATCGTTGCTCAAGGCTTCTTCATCTTTGCTGATGAGTTCGAAGTCCGCGATTGCCATCCCAATGTCCTTTGTTTTGGTGTCGCCGTTTGTGACGACGTATCTAGACGGCGACAGATTAAAGTCGTTCTTGGCGGCGTCGGCGGTGGTGATCACTTTGACAAAGAGGTCCACGTCCTTGCCAACGTTGAAGGCGTCGGCGATCTTCTGGATGCTCTCCTGCGGGATGTAGTTCTTGGGCTGTCCCTTTTTGAACTCCGTGCCGGCGTTCACCAGAGTGATTTTGCCCTTGCGATCTTTGGATTTGTCCTTCCGCAACACGATGATAATGCCGGCGGAAGTGGTGTTGTAGAAGAGGTTGTCCGGCAGGAGAATCACGCCGTCAACGAGGTCTTTTTCCACAAACCATTTGCGGATGTTGCGTTCCTTATCCTGGTTCTTGCTGCCGCTGCCGCGCGTGACCGCGCCGGTATCCAGCACCACGGCGGCGCGGCCGTTGTCTTTCAATAGGGCCAGTGTGTGCTGTAACCAGGCCCAATCGCCCTTGCCGCTGGTGTTGCCACCGGCGGAATCAAAGCGGTCAAACGGGTCTTTCTCAAACGTCTTTTCGTCAAAAGGCTGATTCCACATGGGATTGGCGACGACAATATCGAACTTTTTGAGGCTCGTGTCGCTCTCGCGAAATTTGGGATTTGTCATGGAGTTGCCGCGCACGATTTCACCTTCCATGTCGTGGATGACCATATTCATCCGGGCGATGGCGTAGCTGGAACCGGTGAGTTCCTGGCCGTAGAGCTTGAGGGGGCGCGACACCTTGCGCTCGGTCTGCATCAGGGCGAGTTCGCATTTGATGAGCAAGCCCGCCGAGCCGCACGCGAAATCACAGGCTTCCTCACCCTGCCGGGGCCGGACGATGTAGGCCATGATCCAGCCGACTTCCTGCGGGGTGAAAAACTCACCGGCGCTCTGGCCCTGGCTTTCCGCAAACTTGCGGAGCAAGTATTCATAGGCGCGGCCCAGGAAATCCGGTTCAACATCCCTCAAGCCGAGGCGATAGCGCGGATCGGACAACGTTTCGATGACGCCGGACAATGCCTGGTCGCTGATCTCACGTTCGCCGTGTGGGGCGGCGTTGTAATCAATGATGTCAATGACGCCGGAGAGTTTTTCGGCGTTGGCCTTGGCGATGGCGCGGACGGTCATGGTGAGCTGTTCGCCAAGCGTTTTGGGCGTTTTGTCCTTGGGCCACTTGAATTGCTCGCGGCGGCTGACGACAGGCCAGCGACATTCCGGTGGGAGATAAAAGCGGACGAGGGAATGGTCAGCCTCCAGTACCGCCATCGTGGTCGCGGCGTCGCCGTAAGTTTCGGTGAGGCGCTTCACTTCATCATCGAAAACGTCCGACAGGCGTTTGATGAAGATGAGGGGGAGAATGTAATCCTTGAATTTGGGGGCGTCCTTCTCGCCCCTGATCGAACACGCGGCATCCCAAAGCATCTGCTCCATGGATTTGTGACTGAGGACCGCGCTACGGGCGGTGCCGCGCCTACGGCGACGCGGTTGGTCGCCTTCGGTAACGGCGGTTTCCGCCGGGTCTCGACTGACGAGGGCCTCGACGCCGGTTTCCTGCAACAGTTCATTGATGGCGTCCCGTGCCTTGCCCTGCGGCTGGGCCTTGCCATTCTCCCACCGGTTGACGGTGGCGAACGAGACGTTGAGTCGCTGGGCGAGTTCTTCCTGGCTCAAATGCAGTTTGGTGCGGAGCTGTCGAACCGTCGCCCCAATGCCGTCGTTATTTCGCATTTATGTCATATATGCTATAACATACTTTGTGTCAAGTTTGGAATACCAGCAAATACTTCCTTCTGCTGCAGTGTGCTGCGTCGGGCACTTAATCACTAGGAGAAATAATATTGGACTGTTTTCGTATTATTTGTTCTGTTTTCGTCTCATGGGGGCGCATACGGATGGGTCCGCTGCCGGCGACACGGCGGTGGAAAGACGTAATCGGTCTGATAGCCGAAGGAGCGGAAGCTTCCAGGATTGCTGAGGCCACGGCCCATGCCTGGGGTCTGGCGTTTGATACGGTGAAAAACGACGCGGGCTTCCGCGAAGCGGTGTGGCTGCTGACGCAGTTAGGGGTGTGCGGGTGTGGAAGGATCGCCATCTCAGCAAGGATTACACTCAGCGGACGCCGAGGCTGTTCATTCACGGGCGCTGTGCCCGGCTGATTGAATGTCTGCCGTCGCTGCAGCACGATCCGAACCGGCCAGAGGATGTGTTGAAAGTGGATGCCGATGAGGATGGAGTCGGCGGAGACGATCCGGCGGATGCCCTGCGGTATTTGGTAGCGACGAAGGCGCGCACGTTGACGCAGCGGAAGTTGCGGGGAGTGTGACCAACGCTCACTCAGTTAGAACACTTCCCGCAATGCCAATGCCAAGTGCTTTCCAGTCCATAGGCGGTTCCGTGAGTTCAGTTGAATAGGGAGTGCTCGTGATCTGTGGCCATAACAATGTTTCTGGGAAACACGGCCTCGATCTTCCCATTTAGTTCGCGTTGCCATGACATTGTCCACCAATCCCGGGGGGTCAAGGCAGAAACCCGCTACCCGGTTGCCGGGACCGACCCCCTTTCGCGTCAATACTGCGCTTTATCCACAGTGGATGTTGGATGTTCGCTTCCAGTTTCTTAATTCAGCGTTCAGCCTTGGCAACCTGGAACTCAGTGTTCCAGGGTGTGCCCCGGAATGCTGCAGGTTGGCCGGTCTGCCACTGTCCCCAACGTGTAATGGCCGCCAGCCGGACAAGAGATTTTCCCTTTTAGAAACGGCCGCAAATCATCCATGGTGGGCATGTCGTTGCCCGTCTTGTTGTTTTCCAACGCCCATTGGGCCTTGGCGGCATCCAGTTGGCGCAGATTGTTGATGCAGGCATTTTTCTGCGCTACTTCTCGCGCCTTGACAAAATTGGGGATGGCGATGGCGGCGAGAGCCGCGGGCACCGCCGCCGAAAACGCCACCAGCGTGTTGGCCGGTGACTGGCTGCTGTTTCCAACCGTAAGCCAGCCTTCGTCGGTGTTCGCGCTCACAGAATAACAGAACCCGGCTGTGTCGGGCTGAAACAACGACTGCAGCAATTGTTGTTGTGCGGGCTGGACCTTGCCGTTCCTTTGGAGCGTCTCGCGTTGAATCTGCAGGATCGTCCGGCCGAAACGCTCGCTCATGAACACGAACCGGTTTCCTTCCACAGGCATGTCCTTCGCAAGATGCTTGAATTCATCCGTCGCTTTCAGCCCGGGTTTCTGCCCGCTTTTGACCGCAAGCACTTCCTGAATCAGGGTGTCGGTCGTTGCCACGAACAGATAGCCTTCGCTGCTGGCGATCGTGGGCCGGAGTTGAATTGGAAGCGGAAGTGGAAGCGGCATGGTGCGCATCTTGAGATTGGACTTGTCTATGCGAACGATTTGCCGGTTCCTTTTGCTCAGTTCCTGGTCGATGCGGTTGAACACGGTGTCGTCTTTAACCTTCACCACGAGCATCAGGCCAGGCTCGGGAACCTGGAGCGGTTCGCTGGTCGGCAGCGGGACCGGAATCATCCTCGACGGATCGAGCGTAATCACAAAGCCAAATTCGCCGCCCAGCGAATTCAGGACCGTTTCCAAACTGAGGCCCGTGACTTTCTGGAATTCCTCGGGCAGCTTGTTCACAAAGTCCTGCGCTTGCGGGAATCCGGATTGGCTGGCTTGTTTTTGAATCACCGACCACACCAGCGGCAGGTCTGCATCAGAGAAGGTGGCCATGGCGGTGTTTGTCGGCAGCATCTCCAACCCGGTGAGAGGGTGCGGCTGCTGGCCCATGATCTTCCACAGGAAGCCCGTCCCCTTGTCCGGATAGTGATGCAGAAACGCTTTGGAGTGATACAGCCCCGGTTCCGTGGCGATCGAACTCATCCCAAAACCGGAGACGTCCTCCACGCCGCTTTGGGCGATAAGATTCGTTGCCGCATCGAACGCCCTGGCAACGTTCCCCCGCGCTTCGTCGTTGAGGTTTGGCATGGATAGCACGGTCTGGCGCCACGCTGAGACCCTGTCTGAGAGGTTGGCCAGCAACTGTTCCGTGCTGAGGTAGAGGTAAAGGCTGCCGCCCGGATCCAGACGCGACGTGACTTCTTTGAAGCTGTTCTTTTCGGCGGAGACGACCGGTTGGGTTGATGGGGTTGAAGCGGTTTCCTTTTTGCAGCCATTGGCCAGCAGAAGGCCGAGTCCGACAGCGGATAACGGAAGTACAAGCCAGGTGATTTTTTTCAAGGTTGGTTGGTTTGATTTCACCGATCCAAGTTCACGAGATGGCTAAGCTTTTTGGGTGAAAGGTAAAGCGAAATATCGCCAACCCTTTTTGCCCAGGCACCTCACTAGTGTCCAGTCATAAGGTTAAGAAATGTCACGTTTCCAGGATCCTATCACGGAGTTGAACGAGGTATTGAACTGGTTGTCAAACCAGAATCACCGTCACTAAACAAAGAAAGAAGAATCCATGCGCCTGCCCTGCTTGATCGGCTTCATTTTGGCGACCGGTTTCACCGCGCCGGCCGTTGACTCTGCCGGCTTCACTCTGCACGAGTGGGGCACCTTCACCTCCATTTCCGGTTCGGACGGCGTGCTGCTGCCTGGACTCGAACGGGAACCCTTGTCGCGCGGCCTGATCGCGCGCACCCTTGATCTTCGAGATTTCTACAATAGCCGGGATTGACACCTTTTCGACCGGCCTGGTGATTCCGTTCGAAATGCTTTCAGCCGTTCCATTACTTCCCGGCCGATTTTGCCGCGATCAATTTTGCCCCTATCTGCAGGCTTGCGGCCTGCCTGGCCTGCTGGCTCGTCAGGGATGTTTGGAATGCTCCGAGTTGTTCGGGCAACAAAATGCCTTGCGCACGCTCCAGATAACGTTGGTTTAGCTGTTCTAGTTCCTGCTGAAATTGTGTCAGTCTATCCTCAGTGTAATAGGAGGCAATATCGCCCGTGAACTTGGAAGGGTCGGAGTAGTCTGTGGTGAATTTAAAGTTCTGTCGTTCCTCGATCATCTCCGATATCAACTGCTGATCCTGATCGGGACTGACCGCCCTCGGGCCGCCGGCCAGTTGATCTTCGAATTCCGTGACGGTCACCCGCTCTGAAAGATTCTTTCCGTATGACTGGTATCGGGCATAATTGTCGTCGCCGAGCAGTTGCTTGATTTGCTCATCAATCGCGGCCTGCTCCGCGTTGACCTGGGCGGCCTGTTCTTTCAGTTGGGCCGTATCGGCCTGGCCTGCCATCGCCGTCGCCGCCATCTCCGCACTGGCCATTTGCTTGTTTATTATCAAATCCTTCAAGGTAGCAGTCTGCTCCGCGGTCAGGTTCAGGTCGGCAAAAAGTTTTGCATAGCTCTTAACCACCACAAGGCTCATAGACCTCATGGCCGCCTTCATCATCTCTTTCCCTTGCGGGGTCTTGAGCATTTCGAGCATGGGATTGGCCGGCTTCGCGTTTGCCTGCGCGTCCGCCCGCAACCGGGTCGCTTCACCGCGCAGCCGCAGCAATTCGCTGAGCTGATCCTGTTTGGGCAATTGAGAATTGCCGGCGCGCGCGAGCAGGTTGGAAAGGCGCTGGTTCTGCGCCGCCAATTGAGCCATCTGACTCACCTGCTGCTGCAAGGACCGGTTCTCCTCGCGCATGCGGTTGCTTTCCTCACGCATCCGGTTCAAAGACTGATGCTGGAGCACCAGTGGAGTTGCAATGCCGGCAATCAAGATGGCGCCGGCGACACCGATTTGTAGTTTTGTCATAGCCATAATTTTCATTGTTGTCAGGCTGAGGCCGGTTCCAACCGTGACGGCTCCAGCCAGCGCAGTCGTAGTCACTGAAATGGCGAGACCGACCGGCGCGGCGGTCACGGCTTCGGCGGCAAGCACCGAGGCCAACGCAGTCGCGGTCAATGTGACGCCACGTTTGCTCAGAACGCCCCGTAGTTTTTCCAGCGCCCGGCTGACACGCTTTTGCGCGGCATCTTCGCTCACCCCGAGGGACGCCCCGATCACGCGAAAATCCTGCTGCTTGAAGAAGCGCAACACGATCGCGTCGCGGTCGGATGCGCTCAGTTGGTTCAGGCCCTCGTCGAGATGCGGAGCAATCAGGTCCCACGGTGATCCTGTGTTGTCGTCGAGCGCTCTCATTTCCATGGCGGTTTGTTCGCGGGTTTGACGGCGTCGTTCCGTTCGCACCATTTTGGCCGCCGTATACCAGGCGTGCCGATACAGCCAGCCGGCCAATACCACATCACGCGGCAGGCTCCGCGCCTTGCGCGCCAGATCCATGAACACGGTTTGGGTCACGTCCTGGGCGAGATGGCTGTCGCCGCCGGCCACTCGGAGCGCAGCGGAATAGACCACGTCGATGTGCCGCGTCACCAGTTCGCCAAAGGCTGGTTCGGAGCCTTCTCGCCTGTATTGCTGCAGCAGTTGTCCGTCGTCCATCATCGCCTTTCTAATGATCAGAACCCGCCGGAAACGAAATCCGACAAAAAATGTTTGGTTGGCGCCCGACCGGCCAAAAACCTCCTTGTTTTCGTGACAGTGACCACTGTTAAACACGGGGCCGTTTTTCAGAAGGGAGCCGCACTCCGGACCGCAGGTCTGTGGCAGCTTGCTCGCAGTTGCGCCACAGATCCCCTCTTTCATTCACGGAGCCTGGAGGCGATAGAAACCTTGGCTCGCACCCTGGAAAGGCAGGACGACCTGCCAACTGCGGTTTGACAGAGCTGTCGGGTTGGCAACAGCAGTCCAGGCAGTTCCCGGAGCGAGGTTTGTGGCGCATTCGAGGACGAAGGGAGTGGAACGGAGCGGCCATGCGACAGTGACTCCGCCGGATGCCGTTGCCACCTGCAGCGAGGGTGGCATGGCATCGTTGGCCGCGTATCCGGCCAGCCACGCAAACGCCGAGTTCCAATACACTCCCGGCTCGGTCATGTCCGCATCCTGGGAGTTGAAGAAGCGCTTCCAGGGATACTGAACGACCATTTGAGCCGAGCCGTCCACGTTAATGTTGCCGCCCAGATAACCGGGTGGTTGCTGCAGCAGGTTGGTCCAGAACTGTGAATAGAAATCCGATCCGTGCTGGTAATCGCCGTAACCGCTGACGAACACGCGATTCACTGGATTGCGGCCGCAGACGAAATGCAGCGACTGAATGGCGGTCCGAGGGTAGCAGAAGTTTCCCGTCCATTCAAAGGCGCGAGTCAGCACCATGGCTGATGGCGTCAGGACACCGCCGCTGGAGCCCCAGTAAAGATGGAACGGATAGAGCATCGGCACGCAGTAGCCTGACAGGGCGACATAATTGGTGAGCACGTCCGCCTGATGCTGGAATGCGCCTTTCAGGGTCGCCTGAATGGTGGCATCCACGGCCCGGGAGCTCCGCGCATAATCCATGAACGCAAAGTTCAACGGGTGGTTTAGGTAGGTGATGACGTTGTCGCTGCCAAAGCCGGTGGTGTTGGCGCCAAACACGGGACCGTTCAGTGGTGAGCCGCCATTCTGGTTGAACTGGGCGGTAAAAAAACTGTTGAATTGGGCATCACCCGTGGCCTCGAACAATTCAACCGCTGCGAAGGCGCGGCAGCGCTGGTCGAAAGTCGCATCGCCCCATGACGGATCGTCGCTGCCGGGATCCACGCCGTTCGTCAGGGGCAGACGCGGCTGCACCAGGTTCGTGTTGGCCTGGAGCCACGACCAGGCGAGTTGCGCGCGCGCAAGCAGGTCGGCGCTCTGGTCCGACGGCAGCGCACTGCCCATCACCGCGTAAGCCTTCGCGAATGCCGCTGCGGCGCAGGCCGTGGCAAAAGAGCTGATGTCCGAAACCTGGGGCGGTTGCGTGACGGTGTTCGGGTTGCCGAGCAAATAATTGTTCACGCTGCCATCGGCGTTTTGCATTCGCTTGAGCCAGTCGAGTCCCCAGGAGATCAGCGGAACGAGGTCGGTCTGGGAAGGATTGGATTCGGGAAGATTCAGACTGTTTCCCGGGACGTTTTGGCCGAAGTCGCGCAAGGTTTCCAGCAGGAACCAGCAGGCCGTGGCCGTGTTCGGAACATCAATGTGCGTGTCACCCGCATCGAACCAGCAGCCATGAACGTCGCGGTTGGTGTTGGCGCCGAAATTGAAATGGCCATGGTTCGGATCGTAGTTATAGGTCGCATTCGTGGTGTCGGGGTGAACGGCAGCACGGTTGTAACCTTCTGCATACGGCGCGACGATCGGCACACTGGCGCGCGAATAGTAGAAAAACCGCAGCGTGTCACGGAACAGGCCGTGATAAACATTTGTGGCAATGAAGAAATTTGGTGATTGTGCCCCCAATTCAGGCAGTTCGAAGCGATAGACTCCAGGCGTTCGCAAAGCCCCGAAGTCGGCTTGATAGTTCACGTCGCCGTCCTGTGGCCAACCTGGCGCCTGCCAGATGTTGGGTGGAACAAACTGGGTGACCGCACCGGTGAGCACGATCTGCGAGTTTGCGACGTTGATTATTTGGAACCGGGTTGGAGGAGTGCTGAGGGTCCCCGGTTCCCAACTCACCACCGCCAGCTTGTCCGGCATCAGCGGGGCGTAACCGAGCTGATCAACCTTGGCGAACTCCGTGTATTGGAGTTGGGTCGCGGAAGGCACCAAGTCCAAAGCGGCAATGTCGAGGGTGCAATGATCGCGATAGTTTCCCGTGGCAATCAAAGCGATATCCCAGATGTGCGTGAGATCCAGGCTGGGATTGGCGGCCGTGAAATCCGAGGCCGGGATGTAAATATCCTGCCAGACGCTGGTGGAAGCGGACACGTAGCGGCTCAATGGAAGCAGCGTCAGGCTGAGTGGTCCAATATTCATGTCCCAGGCGCCGTTGGTCGGGATGGCGCTCCATTTCAATCTTAAGTGAATGGCCGGATTTGTGCCCGTGCGCAGGTAATTGAGAGTATTGCCGCTGACCTTGAAAAGAACGTTCCACCATCCGCCGGGCGGATTGACGGCATCCAGCACCAAAGCTTGAGTGCCGCCGAGATTGTCCACCGGCACCGTTCCGTTCACGTTGCGGACCGAGGCGCCGCTGCCCTGATAGATCGCCGAACCCCAGCCGCCCCAGTTGGTGGGATTCTGATACGGATTGAAATACTTCACCGACGCCAGCGGCAATTGTCCGGCTTTGATTTGTTCGTGGCAGAGTGCCAGCCACAGAACGGCGAGCCAGGGAACGAATCTGCATCCGGAGGCCGTCCGCCCACAAATCCTGCAACAAGCGAGAAACTTGAACTGAAACATTCTATCAGTCGCACAAGCTTGATCTCAAGCCGGCGCGGTCGAGATCCTACTCGAAACGACGCCGAATGTGTAGCTTAAACGGAGAGAAACCTATACAGCAGTCGGGAAACTGGCGTTCGTCTTCAAAGCCTTCGAGCACTTGGATCACGCCGCGATGACGTGGATCAGACTTTATTGCTGCAACGAGAGATTTAACCGGGGCTTCGGGACCTTCGAGCATCTGTTGGAAGACGTCGTCCTTGTAAAGCAACATGTTTAAATCAGGTGCAGTTCGCGCAGCGCGGCGCCGGCGCTGGACAGGTTCTCAGGCTTCATCTCGACATAATTGCGCGAGAGGATGATGCCGTGCGCGCCGCCCTTGAAAGCCGCTTTCACGGCCCGGCTCACGCTCTCCGGCGTGGAATGTGCCATGCCTGGCTCCGCCGGCACATCGATTCCCACACCCGGCCAGATTTGGGTCGCGCGACCGGCTACGCCCTCCACCGCGCGCCGCGTTTCACGTTCCACGTAATCCGCCGAAAGACCGGTCGCGGCGAGCTTGTCGCGGGGCGCCTCGTCGTAGTTCAACTGACGGTACAGCAGGTTCAGGATCGTCTCGGGTGACAGATCCCCATAGACAGAGCTTTGCGCGCCTTTGACGAAGCTCACGAATCGTCCGCCGGCGACGTTGTTGTAAAGCGCGGGCCGGATGAAGTCCGCGAACCCGGCCAGACCGGCGAAGTCTTCCTCGGCCCGCTGGAACGGGCTGAACGACAGGTTTTGCCAGACATGCCAGCCGACCTGCAGCGCCGGGTTGATGGATTTCACCCTGGCATGGAGAGCGGCCTGGAATTCGTGGCGGCTGCTGACCCAGAGGTTTTCCCAGGCCATTAACTCGGGATAATTGAGGAGCAGACGCCAGAACGCGGTGAAGGAGCCGTCGCGCGGACGCCTTCCGGCCCGGCCTTCGCGCACGAAATTCTCCACCTCGCCGAACCCGCGGCGGGCGCGCTCGACGTCGATGCCTCGATTGCGTCCCTTTTTCTGACAGAATTCGCAAAAGCACGTGGTGCGGCCGGGATCCTCCCCGCTGCTCTGCGAAAGACTGAGCGCATTGAGCAGGCCGCTCTGGCGCTCCGAACCCCACATGATGCCGCCGATCTCGTAGGAGCGCGCGTAATCCTCGATGAGGCCCAGCGTGAACTGCTGGTAGAGAGGATTGTTATAGCACGGTCCGCCGGGGTGACGATCGGTGCGACGGCCATGATGGTCGATTTCGTAAAGCGCTTGCCAGTGCGGCACCGCGGCGGGAAGAACATTATCTTCGAGCACAAAGCAGAAAATCCGGATCCCATGCTTGAGCGCGACGGGGATCACGCGGGCGAGGACGTCAACGTCGCCAAACTCGGGCGCGCGCATGTCCTGGTAAGTGAGCGGAATGTCCCGGTAATACTGCATGTGCGGCGTCGCGAAGTTCCCGCCGTGGAATCCTTCCGCCGGCGACCCGGCCCGGTGCGGTTCGTGGGAATAGATGAACGGGAACAGCACATTGACACCTGCGCGCTCCCGCATGTCGTCGAACATCGGATCCAGCTCCCGCTGCGCGAACGGAGCAATGCAGATTGGCAGGGCGATCGTCGTGGAGGACGGTTTGGGTGCGGTGGAAGCCGGCGCGGGTTCGCTCCGCGAGGAATTCAGGCCGGCCATTGCCACGCCAGCGCTCATGACGCTGCTTTTGATGAAAGTTCGACGGTCCATACAGCGAGTATCCCGCGGGCTCGAACGGATTCAAGAGCAAAGCCCCCGTAAATACCACTGCCCGGCAGGAGCGTTTCAGTTCGAGTGGGGAGTGCACCCGTCTCGGGTGCGCTCCCCAGAGTGTCTGGATGGTTGAGGTTTACAGCCGAGGGTTCGTTGATGCCGGCTCAGGTCGGCTTCAGGAACGTCCCTTTCTGCAGTTCCTGGAAGGCTTGCTGGAGTTCTTCCTGCGTGTTCATCACGATGGGGCCGTACCACGCGACCGGTTCCTGGAGCGGTTTGCCCGAGACGAGCAGGAATCGGATGCCGTCCTCCCCGGCCTGGACCTCGATGTCGTCGCCGGAGTCGAACAACACGAGCGAACGGTTGTCCGCCTCCTTGAGCGGCGCGGTGTCGGCCCAGCCGAGGCCTTCGGTCGGCACCGACAACGGGCCGGACGCGTTGCAGAACTTGCCGCTCCCCGCGAACACATAGGCGAAGGCATGGCGCGTCGTCTCAACGGGAAGCTTCTTGCGCTTGTTGGGCGGCACGGTCACATCGAGGTACGTCGGGTCGGCGGCAATCCCGTCCACCGGACCTTTCTTTCCCCAGAATGTGCCGCAAACAACCCGGGCCCGCGTGCCATCGTCATCGATGACCTCGGGGATTTCCGGCGCTTTGACCTCCTGATAGCGCGGCGCGGTCATTTTCAGCGACGACGGCAGGTTCGCCCACAACTGGAATCCATGCATCTGGCCCAGTGGGTCGCCTTTGGGCATCTCCTGGTGGATGATCCCCCGGCCCGCCGTCATCCATTGGATGTCGCCGGCGCCGATGGCACCGCGGTTCCCCATACTGTCGCCGTGCTCGACGGTTCCGGCGAGGACGTATGTGATGGTTTCGATGCCGCGGTGAGGGTGCCACGGGAAGCCGGCCAGGTAATCGCCCGGAATGTCGTTGCGGAAATCGTCCAGCAGGAGGAATGGGTCGAAGTCGGAGGTGTTGCCGAAGCCGAACGCGCGGCGCAGATGGACGCCTGCGCCCTCGAGTGTCGGCTTGGCCTTGATCAAGCGCTTGATTGGTCTAATGGACATAATTGTTTCCCGCGTTTTGGGCCGATGCGAGTGGTTGTGAGAACGGTAAGCTGCGCGCGCTTCGAGGCAAGTGAAATTGTGATTATTTTTGCAGGCTGCGAAGTGTCAGTCCCGCCCCATCCCGCATTGGATCG
>Ga0224555_1002805_pt1 | contig 19387 bp, 18 predicted proteins | sample 714S23034metaG_FD_180687 | JGI IMG/M metagenome (GOLD analysis project Ga0224555, IMG submission 180687) | Peat soil microbial communities from Stordalen Mire, Sweden - 717 S2 30-34 | ecosystem: Environmental > Terrestrial > Soil > Wetlands > Peat | place: Sweden: Norrbotten County, Stordalen...
CATGCCCAGCCGACTACGTAACCCAGAGCGGAGTGCATCTCCTGCCCTACATAGGTGTAGGCTGAACCGGCGCTGGGATAAACGCGCGCCATGCGGCCATAGCTGATGGCCGTAAACAGCATGGCTACCATGGCGATCAGAATGGTGGTGACTACGTGACCGTGAGCCTTGTTGCTGATCACGCCATAGATCCCCATGGGCGCGGTCGGTTGGATGATCACCATGCCGATGATGATCAGGTTCCACAATCCCAGTGTGCGATTGAGGCGAACTGGCCCACCTACAGAAGACGCGGCCGAGGTATTTCCTTGACTTTGCTGCGCCACGATAAGTCTCCTTGGAATCCTTGCAACAAGCGTACCGCAATTGCATCGGAGGAAATCGCTCAACAGAGTTAGGAATCGGCAAGATCGGGGCCGAAGCAGGAGCAAGGCTCGGGACTCCCATGCCAACTCAATCGGTTGGCGCGCTCTTATTGATTTGTGAGCACGGCCTCATGTAAACGCGCCTTGTGAATTCTAACCCCTCGGACCACTCGGTTGATTACACCGTCGGGACTTGGGTTGTCAGGGTTCAATCCGATGCGCAGACTCAGGTGATATCCGAGCAGTTGCGGACCCACGATCTCATACGGAGTGCGCAACGCGTCGTTTGCCCGAGGAGCAATGGCAGGAATGACAGCGTCGAACAAACCCTTGGATTCGGCCGGGTCCGCGATGCCAACTATGTATCCTAACTTCTTTGAGCGAAGTTCCGGTCAAATTTTACAGAGCGTGAGAGTTCGTCTCGTAGAATCAGACAAATATGAAATACTTCGTAAGTTTATACGGTCACTTCATAACCGTCAAGGCTTTCAATTGACAATTACCGAAGATGCTTCGCAAGCATATCGTATACGGGACCAGAACAAAAGAACGGCTTCTGTCGTGGCTCAACGGGAACAAACTGCCCAGCTCGGAAACAAATACCGAAACCTCGGAGTTGTGGAATTGTCCTTTGTGCAATCTCGTCTGGCTTTTTATCTCAATCAGGAGATCCGGGCAACTATCCCCCTAATCTCTGAAGGCTCTGTCCAAGAGGTTTTCACGAATCGGAGCCATCCGTGCGCTCCAGTTAGGTTTACATTCACTGACCGGCACAAAGCGATCATCGCCAGCGCAGCGGGATTAGTAGCCTCAAAAGTCTTTCAGAGTCTTTTATTGACACAACATCGTTTCATTCGTAATATAGCAAAACGTAATTGTTCTTTCGATATTGGTGACAGCATCGAAAGACGTAATATTTCGAAGCGCCTTGACGATAAGATCTAGCTACCAGGGTACGAAGGAGTCAAAGTGGCACGAGACTTAAGCGATTTGTATTCGCGATGATCGCGACGGAAGTTCTGTTATGCGGGAACCGCGCATTCGCGAGTAAGGATGCCCAGGTGGCGACAGGTGGTAGGAAACGATCGAACGATGAAGCCCGTTGAAGGCTTACCATGGACTCGCTTTCCGGGCGCGAAACAAGGCAGCACCGGTCCAACAAACTGAACTATTGAAAACACAGGCTCGGAGCAAATTATGGACACCACAACGCACGATGTTGACTCGCGCCGGCCGGATTTCGCGGTCGTGGGGGAGCTCAATCCTGACCTGATTGTCTACGGTTTGCCTCGAGAGCTGCCTGAAGAGCGCGAAATTCTGGCCACTGGTTTTACCCTCACACTGGGCAGCTCGTCTGCCATTTTCGCTCACAATCTGGCTCTTCTCGGCGATAGCGTGACCTTCAGCTCGCGAATCGGTCCCGATGTGCTGGGAGAAATGTGCTGTCAAAGGCTTGAGGAGGCCGGCGTCGACACCAGTCACGTGCGCCGCTCGAATTCAGGCAGCAATACAGGGGTAACTCTGATCTTGCCACTTACAAAGACTCGCCGCATCCTGACTTATCCAGGCACGATGTTTGAAATGGGGATCGAGGACCTTGACCTCGATTATTTGGCGACTGCAAAGCACTTTCATCTGTCCTCGCTGTTTCTCCATCGCAAGCTCTCGCAAGATATTCCGGGCCTATTCTGCGAGATGAGACGTCGCGGGCTGACCACTTCCCTTGATACCAATGACGATCCGGAAAATAGGTGGGAAGGCGTGCTGGAAGACGTACTCCCATTGGTCGACGTGCTGTTATGCACGGAAGAAGAACTGGTCAAGATTGCCAAAGTAGAGAACGCTGTCGAGCGTGTTTCGAGCAAAGTGCCGCTGCTGGTTGTGAAGCGCGGCGCGCGTGGCGCCTCTGCGTACGGAGGCGGCTTGAAGATCGACGTACCCTCGTTGCGCGTTGACGTGAAAGACTCGGTTGGCGCGGGAGACACTTTTGACGCGGGCTTTCTGCATCAGTGGGTTCGCCAGGCTCCCTTGGACACTTGTGTCGCTTTTGGAAATTTGGCGGGTGCCCTATCTGTCACACGCTCGGGCGGCACCGATGCATTCGCCGATTCGGCTTACCGCAAGAACTTCTTTGAACGGCATTGGCAGCAAAACAGGCTCGTGCAATGAGCTGGAGAGTGGATCTCAAAGTATCGGCCTTTGCAGTCAGAGTTGTAAGAACGCCCCAAGTTCCGCCTTTATCGAAGTTATCAACGGCGCAAAGCGAGAGCAAAACAAGAAAATACACAGACGATTTCGAGATATAACTCCAAAAGCGTCAAAGCATCTCAACGCAGTTTCAGGGAAATATCTCTGGCATGCGCGTTCACCGCGGAGCAGGCGGCAAAAGCACTTCAGGGACAAAATCAAGAGCAAGCATGACTGCGCCCCACAGCGCGGCAGCATCTCCCAGCACACCTGCAAGTACGCGAGTAACGCCGAATTCGCTTCCTTCCAGTTGCTGTTGCACACCGCGCAATAAGGCCGGGTGTTCACCAATGGTTCCGCCTAGAAGAATTAAAGCCGGGTTAAGAATCAGGCACAGGTTCAAAACCATATCGGCAACAATGCCGGACCGGTATTGCACAATTCCTTTTGCCAGCGCTTCGCCGGCTTCGGCTAGATCCAGAACTTGCTGAGCACTGCTGATTGCCGAACGGCCTTCACGCATCTGCTCGCGCCAGCTTGCAAGGATTCCCGAGCTCGTCAGCACAGACTCCAGCTCGCCGAACTCAAGAACCGTTAGCTGCTTGCGAGACGTATTCGGTAACCGCAGATATGCGATCTCACCAGCAGACCATTGCGCCCCGTGATGGATTTTGCCGTTGAGAACAATGCCCGCGCCTACATTCTTGCCAATGCTGATGTACGCAAAGTCAGTCTCGTTGCGAGAAGCTCCGCGGTATCGCTCACCCAGGGCCGCCAGATTGATGTCATTCTCAACAATGACCATGCAACCCACTATCTTGTGCAGCATGGCGCGCAGCTTGACTGAGCGCCAGCCCTCCAGGGTACTGATGGCGAGCACAATGCCCTCTTCGACATTCGTGATGGCCGGTACACCCACCACAAGCACCAGAAGCTGGTCGCGAGTCATTCTCTGCTTACGCAGCAATGTCCCCAATCCTTCGCCAATATATCCGCAGACGGCTTCAGGTGTTGTCTTCATTTCCGACAGCGGCAGCACCAGCTTTTCCAGCTCATTTCCATCAAGATCGGCAAGCAGAAACCGAATGTCGCCAGCCGTAATCTGCACAGCGAGAACGCATCCGCGTTTTGCCTTGAACCGGATCAAATCCGGCGGACGCCCGCCGCTGGACTCCCCTTCGCCAAGAGGCTCGACAAGATCGGCCGCAAGCAGGTCTCTTACCACATTTGTGACAGTCGGAGCGCTCAGTCCCGATGCGCGAACCAGGTCTGCGCGCGAGCATATACCGGCTTCGCGCAGAAGAGCCAGGATACTCAAAGCGTTGGTATGCCTCAGGACAGAAGGCCTACCGATTGGAAACAATTTCTTCTTCACAGTCAGCTCGCCACCATTTCAAAATGTGCTCGCAATGAGCTACTGCTCCATCACCCCATACTGAAAGCGCGGAGGTAGCCTGCAGCCAATCTTTTCAATAATTCCAAGAGTGAGTGCCTGGGCTACGAGAATGGAGGTAATGCTCTCCCACGGTTCGGGCACCGCATCCATTTTTACTGGAAGCAACTGGTCGCTGCCCTCGTGATTCTCGCTCGATACAAGGATCACCTTGCCTCCTCGCCGATTGCACTCCTGCGCGAGCTTCACGCCCAGCCCGGCAACGCGGCCCAGCGCGAAGATCACCGCAAGGTGCGAAGCATCCACATCTAAATTCGGCCCATGCTTGAACCCTGCGCCTGTATGCGGCGCAGCCCGGTGACCGCTCATTTCACGAATTGTTAAAGCACCCATGATTGCAGCTCCATAGGCTGAGCCGCGCCCTATGACTTCAGTATTCGCAGCACCGCGCCAGAACTCTTCCATCTGTTCCCGCATTCCAAAAACGCGATCCAGGCTGCCGGCAAAAACCTCCAACGCGCGCATAGCATCGCTTTCCCAATGATAAGACAACATCTCCGAAGCAAGAATGATCGACGCTGCAGTAGCATTTGTGTAGCTCTTGGTCGCATTGCCGTATTCCGGTCCTGCCAGAATGGGCAATTTGTGATGAGCCAGCTTCCAGCAGGGGCTTGCCGTGTTATTGCAGATCAGACCCTGCCGTTCTCCCCCCATGCGCTTGAGCAGTTCAACCAACTCCGCACTCTCGCCGGACGTTGTCAGCAGGATGGAGGCAGCGGCATCCTGCCAATCAGAGGAGCCATAATGCAGCCATTCTCCCGCGTCGACCGAAAACGAAGAACGGCCGTGGCTCTGGAGCATTATGGACCCGCTGATCGCTGAACAAAGAGAGCCGCCCATGCCGATGAACATCACCGGCCCTTTTGTTCGCGCCAGATTGCGTAGTGACTTCAACTCTGTTCGAATTTCCTCATCTTTGCTGTAAGCGCTGATGATTTCGTGCAGGCGCTCAGGCTGCTGGCGGCACTCAAATTCCAGAATCTGGGTTCCGTTCGCAGTCAACAGTTCCGTAGGCGGTGCAATGCCTGATATCCAGCGCGGGCTTGACGCCGTTTCGCTCATCTGAATCCTCGACTTGTTGTACAGAGTTTGTTACTGTTATTAAGTATGTCCCTTTTAGAGACTATCATCCGAGAGAGGTAATAGTTTGCAACAAGAAAAGAACTCCGTCAATCCGCAGGTAAGAAGCGGCTTTATCTGGCGAGTATCCCTCATTGCCGGCCTGGGGGGCATTCTGTACGGCTACGACATGGGAATCATAGCTGCGGCGCTTATTTTTGTGCGCAGCACGTTCAACCTCTCGACACAGATGCAGGAGATAGTCGTCAGCGTAGTGCTCGTGGGAGCCATGCTCGGAGCCATCTACGGCGGAGCCATCGCCGACCGGATCGGAAGACGTAACACTCTTCTATGGGGCGGCGGAATCTTCATCTTGGGTTCAATTCTTGCCCCGCTTTCGCCGAACGTCGGCGCCCTAATTGTTGCGCGCATGCTGCTGGGCGTTGCAATCGGATTCACCTCCGTCACCGCGCCAGTCTATGTCTCTGAGCTCTCGCCGCCGAAATCGCGCGGCAGGCTGATTGGACTCTACCAACTTGCCCTCACTGTAGGCATCGCCATCTCGGACCTCGTAGGCTACTGGCTCGCCGGGCAGCAGGCATGGAGAACGATGTTCGCAATCGGGGCAATACCGGCAGTCATCTTCCTGCTCATGATCCTCACGCTCCCTGAGAGTCCACGGTGGTTGTTCTCAAAGAATCGCACCGCGGAGGCAAAGCGTGTGCTCGACTCGTATACCAACGAGGCAGGCGCGCAGCTCTTGCTCGATGACATCCGCAGCGGGCTGGCAGCGCAGGTAGAAACCCGCTGGAGCGCGCTCTGGAGTCCAGCCGTGCGCCGATCGCTGATTATCGCCGTTGGCTTTACCATTCTTTATCCGGTCACAGGAATCAACACCATCATTTATTACGGCCCACAGATCTTTACAATGGCTGGCATCACCTCCAACAGTCACGCAATCTTTGCCACCCTGTTGGTTGCGATTACAAATGTTCTTGCTACCGTGATTGCCTTGGCCCTGGTCGACCGCATAGGCCGCAAGCCACTTCTTTATGCGGGAGTGGGCGGCATGACCGCGTCCCTCTTTACCCTTGCAGTGGCATTCCACTTTCAGGCAGCATTGGCAGGGTCTTTGGGCATTCTGGCTACAGTCTGTTTAATGGTCTACATCACATGTTTCGCAGCCAGCATGGGGCCAATCGCATGGATTCTGGTCGCCGAAGTCTTCCCTCTGCGGCTGCGGGGCCGCGGTGTTGCCGCCGCGACTCTGGGCGCCGGCATCTCAAATTTTATTGTTTCGCTTACGTTCCTCTCGCTTCTCAACGCTGCTGGTAACTCGCTCACCTTTAGTATCTATGGTGGGTTTTGCATCCTTACGCTGCTATTTACGCGGTTCATCATCCCGGAAACCAAGGGGCGTGAACTGGAAAGCATCAGCGCCGCAACCAGTACAGCGGTATAACCAGCGCAATTCAAATCGTGCAATTAACCTAAGATTCAGAGGTGAATTTTCAAGATGGCGCAGCAGTCCTTCTCCGGCGTACTCAGACAAGAACCGCTTACGGAGCATGACACCGGCTATGTTGTCGGCATAGACATTGGCGGGACCAACCTGCGCGTAGCGCTTTCAGACTCGTCCGGTGCCATCATTGCCAGGCAGTCCGCGTCGACCGCGGGCATACGCGATCCGCAACTGGTCGTAGACATGATTCGCAGAAGTATCGATAAGCTTTTGCAGGAGAAGGGCTTATCGCGCAAGTCTCTGCTCGCGGTCGCGGCCGGCGCTCCCGGTATTACCGACGTAAATGCCGGAGTCGTTATTGCTACGTCATATCTAATGGGCTGGCGCGACATTCCCTTGCAGGCAATGCTTGAGTCCGCGCTTGGCGTTCCAGCAGCGATTGAAAACGATGTGAATCTTGCCGCACTCGGCGAAAGCTGCGCGGGCATTGGGCAAGGTGCAAAAGACTTCGTGTTTATTGCGGTCGGCACCGGCATCGGCGCCGGAATCATCTTGAACGGCACTCCATTGCGCGGCATGGGTTGGACAGTGGGAGAGATTGGCTACATGCTCGTCCCCGGGGCGCCAGAAGAGCCTGCCGGACCGGGTGAGCCAGGCGCGCTCGAAAGCCTGGCAGGTGGTGAAGGCATCCGAAACCAGTGGCTGCGCGCGTGGAACCCGGAAAAGACCCGCCTGCCCAAAGACCTGACTGCGACTCAGATTTTTGACCATGCCGCGCAGGAAAACGGCGATCCTTTGGCCCGCGCAATTCTGCAGCGGTCCGCGCAGCTCCTTGCGTATGCAATCTATAACTTGTCGCTCGTGCTGAGTTGCCCTCTTTTTGTCCTCGGCGGAAGCGTGGGGCTGCATCCTGCCCTCAGCCCTGCGGTTCAGACGATCCTTCGTCGGCGGGAACAAAGCGCTCACTGCCAGGTCAGCTGCAGCACTCTCGGCGCGGATGCCCAACTGTACGGTGCAATTCGCATGGCGCTTGACACCGCAATTGCAATGCAAGGCCGAAACGTAGCAAAATAACAAAATCCGGGAGCCCAATGCCCGTGCATGGATCCATATCCAGCACGCAGACCCGGCACAGTCATCATGTTGTTTCCCCTGTGGGGCCTCCTTCAGCCTGACCAGCCATGGCCCTACAACGTCTTTCCGTGGATTGCGCTCGGGGTCCTCGCCCTGTCCGTGGTCTACGGTTTGATAATCGCACGATTGTCGCCCGGCCTGGCGGGTCGCATCGGCGCTTATGTGGCCGACCAATAGGTCGGCGCCAACAAACCACATGGAGGTGATGGTATGAAACCAATTCTATTTCGCGGCGCAAGCATTTGGGACGGCAGCGGTGCAGATGCCTTTCCCGGTGACGTGCTGGTTGAGGGCAGCCGAATCAAAGCCATTGCAAGAAAACCGGAGCGCCTTGCAGTAGACGGCGCCATCGTGATCGAGGCCAAAGGCCGAACACTGATGCCGGGCCTTGTCGAAGGCCATGCGCACATCTCATTCGGCGGAGCGGTAAACGACTCCGACCTCGGCAACATTCCCCCCGAAGAGCATATGCTGCTGACGGCGCGCAATGCCAAGACCCTGCTCGATCACGGCTTCACCAGCGCTTATAGCGCAGCCACATCCAAACTGCGGCTCGACGTTGTGATGCGGAACGCCATCAATGCCGGAGAGTTCCCCGGCCCGCGTATGCGCGCTGGCAGCCCGGAAATCACCGTTACCGGTGGCCTCGGCGACGAGCGCAAGGCTCACATGTATTACGAGAGCTTCGGTCTCATCGCCGACGGCAAGGATGAGATACGAAAGGCCGTCCGCCTCTGCTGCCGCGAAGGCGTGGACAACATCAAGCTCAACATTTCCGGAGATGATCTCAGCCCGGCCGCGCACGGCGGCCTCACCGTGATGAGCGAAGAAGAAATACAGACCGCGGTCAGGGTTGCCCGTGACTTCGGCAAGCGGGTCAACTGCCACGCCCGCGCTGCAGAGTCGGTAAAGCGTGCCGTCCGCAACGGAATCGACGTGATCTATCACTGCGAATCCGCGGACGAAGAAGCAATCGACATGCTGGAGTCCGCCAAGGATCGAATCTTTGTTGGGCCGGCCATCGGCATCATCTATTGCACCCTCTATGAAGGCGAAAAATTCGGTTTCTATCGCGACTCTGAAGTAGGGCGCAAGATGCAGCGCACCATTGATACAACCGCTGCGGTCTATACCGAGCTACGCAAGCGCGGCGTCCGGGTCCTCATCGGCGGAGACTACGGTTTCGCCCAATCACCGCAGGGAGACAACGCGCGCGACCTCAAGCACTTCGTCAACCTGCTCGGTTTCTCACCCAGCGAAGCATTGCAATGCGGCACGCGCATCGGCGGACAGGTCATGGGTATGGGCCACGAACTGGGCCAGATCAAGGAAGGGTTTATTGCCGACCTGCTCCTGGTTGACGGTGATCCGCTCGAGGACCTGGATTTGGTCGTTCACACGAAGAACCTGCACGTGATCATGAAGGAAGGATCGCTATACAAAGACGTTTCCGCCGTCACTAATCGCGAGAATGCCATAGCGGCAGACTAGCACACACATTCTCGACATGGATGGTCTCCGCTGCGGTGGCTGTCAAGGGGCAAACCCGCTGGTGCGCCGCACAGAGAACATGCGCCCTTGACCGCCACCGGAACGAAGTGACGTCCGCAAGAATGCATGAGATTACCAGAGATGAGGTGGAAAAATCTCCTCATCCTTCATGGCCGGGTATTTGGTGGCCGCCATGAACTCCAGCTTCGCTCAGCAATGGGCGAGCGGTGAGGGCAGAAATAAACCTCATCTCTCCTAACAGCCCGTGGTGAAAGTCGGGCTTTGAAAGGGCACGACTTTAGTCGTGCCGCAACACGCAGAAAATAAATGGTGGGCTTTAGCCCCCGAGGGAAGTTTTCAGCAATTCGGACTTTCACTACAGGCTGCTAGGGCACATCGGGGCGAGCCGTGCGAGACAGCCATTCGTCAATAGGGCGCTTTGTTGTGGGTTCGTAGGGCAGCAAGACCTTGCGGCCCAAACCAGCGGAGGCGTAGGCCGCATAGATTGCCGCGAGCACGGTCTTGCCGTCCTCGCCCGTGCACAGCGGTGCTTCCACTCCGCGTATGGCGCGGGCGAAGTGGCGCACCTCCTGGGGTAAACCGTAGTTCCATAGTTCATCGAAAACCGGGTACGTCCAGCCAGTCGTGGTCGGAGCCTTTTCTACTGCGTAGCCGAATCCATACTTGCTAAAGGTGGGCAGTGCGTTACCCATTAGGAGGTTGGCCAGAGTGAGACCGCCTTCGCCGTAAATCTCGATCCGATCGTCCATGCCGCCAAGGCGGCTCCAACTGTTTTCAATGACGGCCATAACGTCGCCCTCGAACTCGATGATCGTAACGCATTCATCGTCGGCTTTTGTCTTTTCCCGGTGTACGTAGGTGCCAAGCTGGGAGTAGACGCTGACGATTTTAGGTCTACCGAGAAACCAGTAGGCGAAAACAATTCCGTGGGAGCCCAGATCTAGGAGTGCTCCGCCGCCCGATCGATTCACATCCCAGAACCAATCCGAGTGCGGCCCAGAGTGCTTTTCACTGTGCTTGACGAGATGCACCTTGCCGAAGGCGCCGAGGTCCGCCATTTCCTTCGCCTTTTGGTATTTCGGCGTGAAAAGCAACTCGTCGGCATAAAGCAGCATGACTCCATTGCTGCGGCAGGTCTCGATCATTAAATCGGCTTCGTCCAGCGTGAGGCAGAGCGGCTTCTCACAAATGACATGCTTTCCAGCGCGCGCAAGCGCAACGGCCATCTCGCAGTGCAGCGAATTGGGTGCGGTGATAATGCCAGCCTCAATCTCCGGATCGGCGGCCAGATCTCTATAGTCTGTGTAGACGCGCTGAATGTTAAAGCGGTCGGCAAACGACTGGGCATGGCCTGCGGTGGGTGAGGCCACGGCTACCACGGACATGTCGTCGGGAATCATACTGATTGCAGATGCGTGACCGTCTGCCTGGAACTGCGAACCGATAATGCCAACCCGTACTGGACCGTTCTTCATCGTAATCTCACCTCTCAAGAAGTTTGCCGTTGCATGTTTCGTCCAGCCCGGGCCCCCGGCTAGTCTCGCTCGGCGCGGATTCGACGGAGAGACAGACTACTGCCACCAAGGCGCAGACTACGCCCACAACTTGCAGCCGCGTAATGGACTCATGCAGGACAACTGGAGCCAGCACGATGACGACAAGCGGATAGAGCGCGGTGAGCGGGGCAACGATCGATGCTTTCCCGCCGCTCTTAAGGGCGGCGAACAATGCCCAGGCGCCAAGCGCATTCAAGACTCCGCTCACAAGAGCCCAGGTAATATTCAAATTGGAGTAACTAAAGAGCGTCTTTCCGGGATAGACAAGCGGCTCAAACAGCAAGAAACCCACTCCGAGCCAGATCAGCGATGACTCCGCGGAGATGAAATTCGTCGAGAGTTTCTGCAGCAGCCCGACAATTCCCCACGCGAGGATTGTGATCATGGCAAACCAGAACCACGGCGGAAGATGGACCATAAACGCTCCTATTGCGAAAAGATCACGACTGCGACAGCCGCGAACCCGAGGCCGACCGCCTGGATGACGCCGAACCGTTCACGAAGGATTGTGACCGCCAGCAGCACGGTGATCATCGGGTAGAGTGCGGTCAACGAGGTGATCAGCGACGTGTTGCCATTGGTGTGGTACGCGGCAAAGAGGGCAAGACTGCCGACTGATGAGAGTACGCCATTCAATACTGCATAGAAGATCCCTTTCGGGCTCTTCTCCAATTTAAAACGCCGTGCGATGAGCAGAGCAATGCAGACCGGCATCGCGCCCACGGTGAAAAGGAACTGCATCGTCTCTGGAGGGACTTCCCTGGAACCGAATTTTGCAGCCAGCGCCCATCCTCCCCAACAAAAGACGCAAAGCACGGAGTACCAAAACCAGCGGGCCTTTAGTGTTTCGCCGATTACCATTGCAAGAAATGACCCTCCAACTGAGCCTGGGCATGATCGAACAAACTTACCGAGCAAGCTGATTCGATCCTGCATTGGCAGCGCCTCGCTGCCTGTTTGTATTGCCGGACTTCCTCACTTCACAATGAAGCTTGATTCATCTGTTGCGACCTGGGGAGCAAAGCGAAAGCTTCCCGGCGCAATTCCCCGCAGCTCGGCCATGCGCAACGCTGCCACTTGCACGGGAACAATCTCAAATATCGGAGACAGTATCTCAGGAACGACTGGTATGTCGCACCATTCCAGTTCCGATGCACAGGCTTGCGCTGGCCCGATGACTCGGACCTGTCCACCGAATCGGACCAGGTCCTCAGCAAGGGCCAAATTGAGATCCTGGGTTTCTCCCACCTGCGCGAAAATAAGGCCCCTGAAGTTCTTGTCCACCAACTCCACCGGGCCGTGGCGGAACGATGCCAGCGGCATTCCGACAGCAGGGAACTTTGCAACTTCATTGAAGAGCAAAGCGCCTTCCAGCGCGGAGCTACATGACGGTCCACGCGCGAGGAGATGAACGGGAGAGCCGATCTCGAGAAAGGCATCCCATCTTTCACGCTGACTGAGACAACCGGAGACGAGGTCCGCAAAACTGGGGAGAAGAGCCTCGACTTCCTCTTTGCCACAGTCCGTGCGATCGTCAATCGCACAGTCGAGCAGGTACCCGGCCAACAGGGTCCCGGTATACGTTTGAATCGCCACCATTTCATCGGCGAGACTGCCGATGTGCAAACTGATATCGGATTCGCGGGCCAGAAGGCTGCCCCGCTCATTACTGATTCCGATGATCGTTTGCCGGCCCTTAAGGAGCCGCAGAAGCCGGGCAACCTCGACCGACTCTCCCGACCGCGAAATAATAACCACTGTTGCATCGGAATAGCCCTTGTGTCGATAATGCAGCAGTTCGGCGGCTTCGATGACAGTCGCGTCAATTTGCCGGGAGCAGAGACGATACTCAAGCGAGACGGACGCAAACAGCGACGCACCCATTCCGGTGATGAGGACTCGCCGTGAGGATGCGAGGAGTCGCGCTGCTTTCAGGAGCGCCGCCAACCCGTCTCCGGATTGATACCGCAATACGCTGGAGAGGGAATCCACCTGAGACTGAATGTTTTGCTCGAGCTGCGACGGAATCGATTGCAAGTTCCCCCCTCAATCTGATGGCATTGGGGTCATGGTTGAAGGCGGCTGTTAGTTGCCTCGACCCGGACTGAATTCGCCCGCTGTTTTATCGGGCAAATCAATGCGCGAGCTCGGTCATTTATGCCCTGTGTAGGTGTGCAACAGGAAGTATCTAAAGCGAGCAGTGTGTGCCGCCACATTCCGCAAGCAATTACTGAATTCGCATCCATAGTGTATAGAAGCTGCCCATCGGTTTGTCAATCACCGAACTTCCGATTCGCCATCGACTGGAGCGTCTCTTGAGTGCTTCGAGGAGCTGGTCAGGCTACCCGGAGGTGGATGCCCCTTTTTAATCGCGCGCCCGAGTTCTCCTCGAAACGGCCTCCTGCCTCCTTGATTGCACCACTGTTCGGTCTGTCGTCTCGAATGTAGTTTGCCAAGACCTGGGCCGCGCTCACCGCGAAGAGCGGTTCGATCGCCACATGCGTGTCTACATCGCCCCCAAGGTTCTCATCATCGGCGAGATGGGCTACCTGACGCTGGACGACCTCGGCGCAACTATCTTCTTCCAACTGGTCAGCGCACGCTGCGAGGGGCCAATTGCAGCCCCACAATCTGGACTAGGAAGCTCCTTCAATGCTGCGCGAATCCCTTCGGGGATGCCAACAAAGATATTCCGCTTTCGCGCTTCATCCGTTCCAGCCTCGGCACAGTACTACATCAATGCTGGAGAAATTCCCCTCGTCGGCAACGGGCCGTATCTCATCAGACTCGCCGTGCGTTGAGCTGCATAGTTGACGGCAACATCTTTGATACGGGCCCCGATGACTTCAATACGGTTCAAGTCGCGGGTGCCAAGGCCCGCCTGCTCGGCCAGCCTCAGCATGTTATCGCAGGCCCTTGACTTATCGCAAGTCTCGAACGGGTGAGTTCCACGGTCCGCCATGGGATCGAGGCACATCAACGCCACGCCAACGGCGTCGGTGGCAACTGGATTCGTCCCGGCAACAAGCAGTCCAGGTTGCACGGCGGCAACTCCCGGAGCCCACGGCCCTTCCCCCCCAGACATTGATTTCACTCCATCGATAATTTGCAGATCGATGGGGCGAGCCGCAACCAAATCTACTACCGCCCTCGGCACCCGATAACCGTCTTGCCTGGGGGAGGTGGGGTTTAACTCCGCGGGCGCAATCTTCGAAGGCTGACGGTTACCGGAGTGCAGCACGCCGCGTCCTCCCCTTGGGTTCTCATCGGGCTCATCGATTCCTGCGCTTGAGCCGTAGATCGAACACGGGGAGATCCCAAAGCAGTTTTTCATCGACAGCGTGAAGCCGGTCGTCTCATGTTCTTTCAACTTGGCCATGCTTACGAATACATCGCAATCACTGTACGAATGATTCAATTCGAACGCAGGATACAGATAACCGCCGAACGGCACAACCAGACGCGAGTACTTCTTGCCTTTTCCAAGGAAGTTTGTGTTCTCAAAATCCACATTCGACGCGGCGCTTGCGATTTGCCGTGGATCCCAATTGGCCTGCAGGAGAAGCTCTTCAAGCGGTACTGACGAAAATGAGCTTTCGAGGATACGTATGCGCTTTGCCCCGGCTTTCCCCATTAAATGCACCGCAGCCGTGATAACTTCCGGGCTCGTGTAGTGTGTATCGCCCAGTGGCAGGAACCCGAGGCGCCAGGTGGCCTCTCCCGTGCAATTGATTTTGATGGCCACGGTTTTGCCGTTAACAATACGCTTCAGCCCGCCAAGCTGATCGAACATTTTGTCTAGCGTTGAGAGTAGTTCAGCCGAGTTGTAGGTCTTGCACGTGCCAATCGCAACAGGAGCGGTTGGTGCGGGAGAAGCCAGCAACGACGGCACCTTCCCGCAAACACCAGCAGCGATCGCCGCGTATCCCATTGTTTTCATTACTTCTCTACGGCTGTGGGTGTTCACGTGTCCTCCCGCGTATACACTTAGATCCTTGGTTCGCTGCATCATACACCTAACTCGACAGCCGCGTAGCAGGATAGCGGCGGCAAGTGCAACTCGACTGAGTCCTCATCGATTACCATGCCGATGCCGTGATCATCCGGCTGCCCCAACGCTAGCGGCTGCTTGTCAAAAGTCAGCAGTCGAGCGGTCCGGTATCGGCCAGCCACCCTGACCGACACATTTACTGGTCCATGTGCTGCCATTGCGCCGTTCATTTCCCGTGCGTAAAAGACCATCTGCACGACTGCGCGCTTGCCATCAGGTGCTTCACTCAGGTAGGCGCTGACCGACCCTGTATTCCAGAGACGGAGTAAGTCGAAACGGTGGCTCACGAGGACAACTGCGTCGTTCGCCATCATGTAAGGGTCCGCAGCATCCTTCGACTTCGCGACCGCGACGCTTCCCTTCCCAAGCACACGGCCGGCATAACGGGGATGATCCCAGTCCGCGGGAGTTCCCGGAATGCCATGCCATGCGGATCTCGTAATCAGTAATCCGCCATTCTGCACAAAATCCAAAAGCTGCTTCCTTATGCCGCCGCCAGGCAGATCGGACTCAGGACAAAGCACCGCCTGAAGACCGCTTAGCGAGTTCGCTGAGAAACTCCCGTTCGGAATGATTCGATACTGCTCAGTCGTTCGATTCAGGAGCTTTACAACTTCCCAACTCAATGCCTTATCTTCGCCGGAAAAACTGGATAGGACGCCGACCACAGCAGATCCGCCGTAGGACGGCCAGTCATTGTGCGTAGCAAAGAACTCGACACTCTCGACCAAACCTTTCCATGTCTCCATGGGCTCTGCGTCGCCACGTTCGATCCCAGCCGCGAGTTGATCGTCCAGTGAAATAATCCAATTCCCGCCGCACGCAGCAACGTCCGCGACGCACAGCTGATACGACACGGAAGGATCCTTCGGAGTCACGTCAACCCAGATGGTCGATTTTGGATTGAGCGCGGCCACTAAGCGGATTTCCCATCCATTAGAATTGACCCATGGTAAGCCCGTCGGACCGGACGATGCCGTGTTCCGACCGCCTGATCGAGACAATCTTATGCCTGGCCACTCCCCTTGTACGACAGTGATGCCGGAAAGCTCAGACGTCCCGTGAATTACGCGAATGCCATTCTTTTGTGCCTGTTCAACAACAGAACGCAGGGGATCTGGACCCTCGATCAGCAGGCAATTAATGGGGGTGTTCGATAAACGTTGCAAGGTGGAGGAGTCCCGCCACTGAGAGGGCCAACGCATTGGAATCAATTCCGAAGACATAATACCGCTCATAGACTTGGAGTGCCTCCTGGCGCTTTGGTTAGCGTCCCGACCTTATTCTTTCGACGGTCATCGGTATATAGCGCATACGGGTAACACACTGTGACCAACATCGCTGCATCATTGTTTCAAGCCATGGATCCAGCCCTCTCTGCAAATAGGGAGATCGAGATAAGTACGACGTCTCCAGTCTGTGTACAACATGACCGTTTAAACCGATTCCATATAACGCACAAAGCCCAGGTTCGCGCTCAAGACAGAGTTTCTGGACCCAGTCTCATTCGCTCGCTGGGCCGCGTTAATTGCATGGGAACGCGCTTCGGGATGCTCTGGCCATGGCTCAGCCGCACCGCGATGGCTCCGCTGTGCGCCGTCAGCGGATGCCTCGCCACCTCCGGAACAGGCGCCACGATTTACTGGCCATCGGTCGATACCAGGAGCAACTTTATCTGGTGATCTTCAGAGTAGTTGACGTTCGCTGTGGGAGCCAGATTGTCCGGCGGATGCTCGTAGGCTATGCCAGGGGTCTGACGGCGGAGGTACGGTCCGATGAAGGCGATGCTGGTACCGGAAAGTTCCATCCACAAATTCTCGGTGTTTGGCATATCGCCAACCACGGGCCGGGTGATAGTCAGTTCATCAAGGGTGACCGACGCTACCCTGGTAATCGTAGCCAACCCGTCGCTTGCGGTAAAAAGCGGCCTGACCAATCGCGACCAGTCCGGCACGGTGGTGTTGATGGGAGTAAGCTCCTCGTTCTTAACCACAAGCTTGGCGCCCGGCTGAAAGCCGCTAGGAGTGGGCTCGGTGATAACGTAGGCGCCAAGGGGATCCGTGCCCGTGTTCTTAATGGTGAAGGCTAGGTTGGCCGGCACCAAAACCGCGACATTGGTGGAGACCTGAGCTGAGTCGCCACCGGCTGAAATCGTGCCTGTGCCGGAGGTGAAGTAATAGACCCGCTGCTGACCGGAGAGAGTGGTCGATGGCGAGGAGGCGTTGGGGGCCAGGCTGTCGTAAACATACGAATTGACGTAGCGGAGGACGGCGCCTTTGGTGGTAGGCTTCATCGCGTCACCCTTGGTGAAGACGGTGTACTCCGTGATGGGACCTTTGGTTTGGGGTGTTGTTGTGTGCCAGTCGGTAAAATACATGTCTACATAGGCGTTACTGCCCACCGGGGGCTGCTCGTCTTGTTGAGCCTGCGCCAGAGGGGTAAGTCCGGCCGCCACAAATAAAGCAATCGCAATCGTCTTGCCTGTCATAGATTCTCCTTTGCGTGATTCGTGATAGTGCGCGCTGCACATGAGCGAATTCAACTTCCCGCACCTTCGACGGCGTTATAAGATGGCGATGCTAACCGGCTTGGAAACGGTAGCCACTTTGGCCGGGGCGGAAGGCAGGTGGGTAGCAGGATTGATTTTCATCCTGAGCACCCCATCGCCGCTCAAAGCCAATAAGTTCTTGCCATCCGCAGTTACATACAGCCCATTCACCTGAACTCCTCCCACTCCGGTCAAGGCCTCGAGAGAGCCATTCGCTGCAATCTTCCATACATCCATACCATCGCCGTGCGAGCTGTACAGCATTTCGCCCGAAGGATGCATCGCTAACATAGCCATCTCGCCCACAGCCGAAGCCCGAACCGTATTAGTGCGATCCAGAATCCTGCCTGACGTCTCGTTATAGTTGAAGCTAGAGACCAACCCATTCAGTGCGTGCGCCACAAAGAGCCGTTTGCCGTTATGGTCCAGCACAATGCTGCTCGGTCCACTGCCGGCAATCACTTTGCAGCGATCGGCGACCATCAGTTCGCCATTGCTAAGCGAAATCACGCTCAGCTTGTCAGTGCCTTGGTCCGCCGTCAGCAGACGCCCAAATCGGTCAAAGATCACCGCCGAAGGATGCGCCGCCGCCTGCGACGCATGCGGTCCAGAACCAACCTCCTTGAGAATCCCCGATACCCTTCCCAGCCGCCCGTCTGCCTGTATAGGCAGCACGTTATATGCGCCACCGCCATGGACCGCGACCACAAGGCTACGTCCATCCGGGGATATCGCCAAGTCGCGGGGTAAGATACCTGAGAGCGACAATGCCACACGGTTCTTCAACTCTAACTGGCCGGTCGACGCGTCAATTCCGTAGGCCTCCACGCTCCCGCACGGTAGATTGCCAAATTCAGAAACACCGTTGGCTACATATAGATTCCCGCCGCTGATCGCCATCGCCACAGGATGGGCGCTGAAGATTGTCTGCTGCCTTATAAAGCGTTCATCCGCGGCGATTGAGTACACATGAATTTCGTGCTCTGCTCCGATATAGGCAAAATTAGCCTTACGCGCCGGAGCTGCTTGAGATACCGCCCAGCCGAACCGGCTGCCTGCGATCCCCAACGACGAGGTGCTAGCCATCAGTTGTAAAAAACGTCTGCGATCCCACTCGACCGTCCGCTTCATCTCCGCCTCCCGCTAGACACCTCAGACATTAAGTTCGAATCGACATTGAGTGATGAAAGACATTGTTCGGATCGTATTTCTTCTTCACCTGCTGCAGGAATTCGTAGTTTGGCCCGTAGTAAAGCTGGGGCCAATATGCATGGTCGAGCATGTCTGCGTCGGGATAGTTGATGTAGCACCCTTGATAGTTCGCGCCCGGAAATGGTGTTCCCTGATGAGCTGCATCGACTTCAGGGCTGGAGTAAAGCTCCTGGTAAAATTCACGGATCCAGTTGTTATGCCCCTCGTCCTCCGCGGCATCGGTCCAGTAGGTTTGGAACTGCAGTCGCATGACGCTCGACCGCTGGTAAGCCACTGTCTCTTCGAGCATTTCCTTGCGGCTCATTGCGCCGCCGTAGGAGTCGACCTCTACCATCGAACGCGTAAGGTCCACCCCGGGCATCATGCGCGTAAGGTGCTTGTAAAATACTCCGACCTCGTGTGCGGTAAAGTTGTTCTTCATGCAGGTGGACTTGTACTTGGCCCGCGTGGAACCGAGATACGCGCCTCCGGCAGCTCCGGTTTCAGCCCATGGAGTGCGTAGCATGCCATGCGGCGCAGAATGTTCCGCTGCTCGGGTGACGCTCTGCGCGGCAAGCGAGTTGACCGCAGGGTTGAGCTCCTGAAACGGAGCGAGAAACTCGTCCAGCACCTTTGTATCTCTGCACATGCCATCCGGGTTGCAGAACTGCACTGAGAGTCTGAGATAACCGCTAGCCTTGTGATTGACTATGAAGAAGCACATTAAGCCCCAAGTCTCAGGATCATGACCACGCGTGGCAAAGTAGTTGCCGTAGGTGTCGAGGATCTTGGTAAACTTCTTCTCGGTCATCTCAGCCCAGGGGAAGATCATTTCCCACATGATGACCTCCTGCGGGGCGCGCGGCAGT
>Ga0224555_1002806_pt1 | contig 19375 bp, 16 predicted proteins | sample 714S23034metaG_FD_180687 | JGI IMG/M metagenome (GOLD analysis project Ga0224555, IMG submission 180687) | Peat soil microbial communities from Stordalen Mire, Sweden - 717 S2 30-34 | ecosystem: Environmental > Terrestrial > Soil > Wetlands > Peat | place: Sweden: Norrbotten County, Stordalen...
TGAGGAAAGGGCTTTAGCTGCGGCCGCGCTCACCTGCACTGTATCGCATCGCGCGCGGCGCGTTCGAAGTCACAGGTTATTCAATCCGGCGCCCCGCCGGAGGCAGGGCTGTCTTCTGACTTCTGCCTTCTGTTCAGTCACCACCCTGAAGCAACCCAGCACCGCCAACATCAACGCCAGGCAAGCGACGATACCCGGATTGAAGGCCAGATCCGTTTCCAACTCGCGCAGCAGGTTGCCCCAGGACGGCAGGGGATCGGATACGCCCAGTCCTAGCAATCCGAGATTGGCTTCGCTCAGGATGAACAGCGGAATGGCAGTCCAGAACTGCGCGAGCAGCACGGGCTTGAGGTTAGGCGCCAGTTGGCGCAGGAGCAGGCGCATGCCGCGGCATCCGCAAGCGCGCGCCTGCAGCAGGAAATCCGAGTTGCGCATGTCGCGCACGCCCGCCCGAATCACCCGAGCCGGCGCGGCCCAGCCGAGGGCGCCCAGCAGGGCGAAGGTGATGAGCACGGAGACGGCCGGCGAAACATTCAAGGGCAGCAGTGCGCGGGCGGCGATTAACAGGAAGATCCAGGGCAGGGACAGCATCAGATCGATAGCGCGTATGGCGATGCGGTCTATCAGGCCTCCGCGGTAGCCCGCGAGTCCGCCGATCAGCGTCGCCAGCGCCGTGGAAAACACGGCCGCCGCGGGCGCCAGCAGCAGCGAGATGCGCGTAGCGGCCAGCAGGCGCGCGAGGCGGTCGCGGCCCAGGGCATCGGTGCCCAGGAGGAAACGCCAGGAGATGGGCGCGCTGGGAGAATCGCGGAACTGGTGCGCGTAGGATGCGCCCGCGATCCGATCCGAGAAGAGCGCCGCCAGAAACAGAAGCGCGAGGAAGATCCAGGCCAGGTGGTGCAAGCGGGGACGCCGAAATGCAGAAGACAGAAGACAGAAGTCAGAAGACAGAAGGCCGGCGCCTGCTTTCTTCTGACTTCTGACTTCTGACTTCTGTCTTCCTGCTTGCGGATCGGTCATGTGCGCACCTCTTCCCCGGAGGCCATCCCCGCCACCGCATTCGCCATCTGGGTGGCAAGCGTGACCAACATAGTCAGGGTGACCAGCAACGGCAGATCGCGCGCCAGTGCGGCTTTCCAGGCGAGTTGGCCGATGCCGGGAAAATCGCACATCACCTCCACGGCCACGGCCGCACCGAATGCCATGCTCACGGACACGCCGGCCAGCGCCAGCACCTGCGGCGCGGCTACTGGGAGGATGTGCCATAACAGAATTCGCCCGGGGCCGATGCCGCGTGCTCTGGCCGCCATGACATGCGGCTGCGCGGCGGCGTGTGACAGCACATTCTGCAGATACTGAAAGATCCTCGGAAACACGGCCAGCGCCACGACGGCGCGCACCGGCCCCGCGCAGACGAAGATCAGCAGCGCCAGCGCGGCCGATGGTACGCACAAAAGCAAGCCACTCAAACCGGCGGCCATCGCATTCCAAATCCGGCTGGTGAAGATCGCTCCTGGCAAGGCGAAGGCCAGCGCCAGCGCCCATCCGCCCAGGATTCCGACTCCCATCAGTTGGGCGGTCACGGGCCAGCGTTCGCGGAGCAAGTCCGCCACCGGGCGATTCCAGTTTCGAGAGACCCCCAAGTCTCCCCGGAACATGGCGGCCGTATGCCGCAACGAGTACGCCATGAAGCCGCGCTGCTCGGGCCGCGCGGCCTGGCGCGCCTGCATGGCCGTCACGTCGCGCGTGGGATCGAGCGAGTGTTCGTCCACGCCGAAGCCCGGACTGAAACGCACCAGCGCGGCGGTCAGAAAGGCGCCTATCAGTACGGTAACCGCGAGCGAAACGAGCAGATGGGCGAGATGTTTCAGGGCGGGCATCAATTCACCGAGCCGGGCTGGCCGGCGTCTGCGCCCATCTCCTCAAAATGGCCGGGCGACAGCAAGTGGATCCCGTTGCTGCGACCGGTCTTGTTCAAACGCTTGGATTTGTACATCCGGCGGTCGGCTTCGGCGAGCAACTGCTCGGCGTCCGACCCGTCGTCGGGATAGAACGCTTCCCCCACGCTCAAGGTGACGATGCCGGCGCCGTGCACGGTTTCCCCGTCGCCGCAGGCGATGCTTTGGAATTCCGAGATGCGGCGGTAGACGGCTTCCCGGTCGCTGCCCGGCAGCAGGATGACGAACTCGTCGCCACCCATCCGTGCCACGTAATCGTACTCGCGGCAATTCTCGCGCAGCACGTCCGCTACGTAACGCAGCACTTTATTGCCTTCCAGGTGGCCGAAGCGATCGTTGACCTGTTTGAAGCCGTCCAGGTCGCAGACCAGCACCGTAAGGGGCTCCAGGGTCCGCCGGCAGCGCGCCAGTTCGCTATCCAGCCGCAGGAACAGGGACCGGGCATTGGGGAGCAGGGTCAGGTAGTCGGTGGTGGCGGAGTCCTCCGCGAGTTGGAAGCGCAGCGCGTTTTCAATGGCTAGCGAGACTTTGGAAACGATGGCCAGCAGGATGCGCAGGTGGTCGCGCGAAAAGGCGTCCTTGTCCGCCCGGTAGAGGGTCAGTGAGCCGAGCACGCCATTGACGCCCTCGAGCGGCACGGCCAGGGCCGAGCGCAGCGTGCTGAACTTGGCGGGATCGTTCAAATATCCGGCTTCGACCGAAGGGTTGCCGTTCAGGATGCTCTTGCGGTTCTCGGCCACCCAACCGGAAAGACCCTCGCCGATGGGGATTTCGAGCGAGGAAAACAGGCGGTAGTTCTCGCCGTTTACATAGTGGGGGATGAGGACCTTGCCGCGGCTGACGTATACGGCTATGGCATCGTACGGCACCATCTTCTTCAAGCGCATGGATACGACTGAGAGAGTCTCATCCAGACTTAGCGAGTTGCCTAAGTCCTGGGTCAGTTCGAACAGGAGCTGCACCTCCTGGCGGGCAGCCGCGATGGATGCCAGGAAATCGCTTTCCCGGTTCCCCTCGTCCGCATGCGAGACTTCGAAGCCGGCCGCCGGCGCCTTTCCATTGGAGATTTTGAGTCCCGTGGATAGCTTGGTCTCCCGCGGAGGCTGCGCCTGGGCCAAGTGTTCCAGCTCCAGGTAGCGGCGGCCGAGCACGGTCACCACGGCAGGGTCGAAAGACTTACCTGACAAGCTAATCACTTGTTGCATGGCTTCATGGAGCGGCAGCGCGCGGCGGTATTGTCTGTCCGACGCCATAGCATCCAGACAATCGACAGCCGCCAGAATGCGGGCGCCCAGTGGAATGTCCTCGCCTTTCAGCCCATCCGGATAGCCGGAACCGTCCCACTTCTCGTGATGCGCGCGAACCAGCGGCACCACGGGGTACGGGAACGAAACACGCTCCAGTATTTCGGCGCCCACCAGCGGATGGATCTTCATCTTCTCGAATTCTTCGGGAGTCAAGCGCCCCGGCTTGGAGATGATGTGCTCGGGAACCGCCAACTTGCCGATGTCATGCAGCAGGGCCGCGGCGCGGAGCGCTTCCAGATGCGGTTCGGTAAGGCCCATGTCCTTCCCGACTTCGACGGCGTAAACGCGCACGCGGCGGAGGTGCTCGTGGGTGTTGTGGTCCTTGGCTTCGATGGCCAGCGCCAGCGCTTCAATGGTGCGCAGATGCAGACTGGCCATCTCTTCGACGTGGCGTTTTTCGTCGTCCAGGCGGTCCAGATAGACACGGTAAGAGCGGTGGATGAAGTAAATGATCGGCAGCAGCAGCACGGAGCCCTGCCAGTGAACCTGCCGGCTGAACAGGTTGATCATCCAGGCGATCGACGAACCCATGATGTAGAACGGAAAAGTCCAGAAGTAAGTCTCGTGCCAGATCTTCCCCGGCCGTTTGCCCTCTGCGAGCGCAATGGCGGCCGCGATCGGAACGGTGTTCAGCGCAAAATAGAGGAGCGCCGCCACCACCAATAGGAACGGACCCGTGGTTCCAAACGCATAGATGGCCGGCCAGTGGTAGAAGCGGTAGGCGATGGCGGTGGCCATGCCAGTGTTCGCCACGCTGAAGATAACATGGGCGGGCCGCGGCCTTTGCCTGGCTTTCCAGAAACACTGCACCAGGGTTCCGATGCAGGTTATGGCCACGGTCTCGCCGAGGGACATTTCCGCAATGCCGATCAGGCCGAACAGGAAGCAGACCGACATGGTGCTGGGTATCCCGGGCAGATTGACCTTCATGCCGGCAGCCAGGGTCGACAGAGCCAGGTAGAAACAGAAGCGCGCGACGTTTCCAGGCTGCCAGGGATACACGGAAGTCGCGATGAAGACGGCGCCGATGGCGATGGAGAGAGCGGCGAAGATGCGGGCTTTCAGCGGCATCGCGAGTTACTCCAGATTACCGCTTGCGCGCCATAGTCTGGCGGCAAAGGGGCCGCGGTACCTCTGGTACCTACCTTTTGGCCGCGTCCGCCAATCAACCAAAGTTGTCACACTGGAGCGGGAATTATGTTGCGCTCTCACGGCGGCTGCCATATAGTTATAATGAATTGTAAATGTCCGGCTTTCAACAGTTATACAGATCGATAAGTACTTGAGGTACTACGGTTGTGAATCGTGCAATGCGGACTTACCCATAGATAGCAGCGCGCGGTTATCCAAAGTTAACCGGGCGCACGGTATCCAGCCGCAAGAGCGCCCGGCACGGGAACGGCGTCACTAAGGAGAAACGAAGGCATGGCAACGGATATGGCAGCGGGATCGCCCGAGTCAGGTGTTTTGTCGTCTCTGCTGGCGTCCAACCGGGCCGGAGAGTTCTTGGCGCGCGACAGGATTCGGCGGTTTCTGCCGGCGGCGCCAGTCAACCAGGAGCAGGCTGGAATCGGCTCCGCGCTGATCGAGGATCTATTCTTGCGTCATGTGCACCTGAAGAGATGCAACACCATTGGCGGCTTAAGCGAGTCGATGGCGCTGTCGTATCCGATTGTGGAGCGGATATTTCGCGAGGTGCGCAACCAACGGCTGCTGGAAGTGAGCGGCATGATTGGAGACGACTACGTTTTTACGCTAACGAACGCGGGACGCACCATGGCCGCGGATCGCTGCCGGGCATGCCAGTATGCGGGCCCTGCGCCCGTCAGCCTGAGCGCGTACCGGCAAGCCATCCTGGATCAAAAGCCGCAGGTGGCCGTAAACCGGGCGTCCTTGCGCCTGGCGTTCGGCGACCTGGTGGTGACCGACAAGATACTCGATCAATTGGGTCCCGCGCTGGTGGCGCAGAACTCGATGTTCCTGTACGGGCCGGCCGGAACGGGCAAGACCAGCCTGGCCGAGAGGTTGCTGCGCGTCTACGACGATCAATTGGTGATGCCTTATGCCGTGGAGGTGGACAATCAGATTATTGTCCTGTTCGACCCGGCGGTCCATGAGCGGGTGCAGGTCGATATGGAGGACGCCGACCCGCGCTGGGTCGTGTGCCACCGGCCTTGCGTGATTGTGGGAGGCGAGTTGATTCCCAGCATGCTGGAGTTGCGCCGGGACGATTCGTCCGGAACATACGCTCCGCCGGTGCAGATGAAGGCCAACGGGGGACTGCTCGTGATCGACGATTTCGGCAGACAACTGATCTCGCCGCGCGACCTCCTCAACCGCTGGATCGTGCCATTGGACCGGCGCGTGGACTATCTGTCCCTGAATTACGGCGTGCGCTTCCAGATTCCTTTCGAGGTCATGATCGTCTTCGCCACCAACCTGGAACCGAGCGAGTTGGCCGACGAAGCGTTCTTGCGCCGTATTCCGAACAAGATTCTGGTAGACGCGGTCGCCCCGGACGTCTTCGACGAAATCTTCCGGCGGGTGCTGGTGAACTTCAAAATGCCCTGCGAAGACGGCGCTTATGAGCATCTGCGCAAGGTTTGCCTGGAGCGCGGCGGCGACCTGAGGCCGTCCTACCCGAGGGACATGTGCCAGATTATCCGGGCCGTGAAGACATATGAGGAGCAACCGTTAGGAGTCGGCCGGGTCGACCTGGAGCGCGCGGCCGAATTGTTCTTTGGGTCCATGGAGGCCGGGCATTCGAATTAAGGAGGTGAACCTATGCGCGTCCAAGGTAAGGAAGAAAATGTCCGCACCGGCGAACGGCGTCCGTTTCATGGCGCCGTTCAGGTTTCGTGGCAAACCCGCTCCGGAGAGACGAGAGTGATCCGGGCAAAGTGCATCGAACTCTCGGACCAGGGGGCGAGGATCGAGTGCGAAAACCCCATCGATTTGCGCACGCGTGTCTACCTGCAAGCGCCGGCTTACGGCCTGATGGGCGATGCTTCGGTCCGCTACTGCCGGCGGAGCGGGATCAAACACATGGTTGGATTAATGTTTAGCTCGGCTGCCGGTGAAGCGGAGCAGGGCAGAAAACGTCTGATCCGGAGACCGCCGGGTGAGGAGAATCTTCATGCAAATTGACCGCAGCATTCGTTCGATGACGCCGCAGGAGAAGCAGGCGAAACGGGATTGGGGGACAGGCGCCTGCCAGGTGCGGGGATGCACCACGCGAGCGGCCTACCTGGTATTGGAAACCTCGTCCAGCGAATCCGAGAGCGGCGACTGGTGGCAATACTGCTGCCCGAAGCACGCCCGGCAATTCGCGAGTCAGCACGGGCTGGAGATGCCCGTGCAGGCGGCCTTCGCCGGCCAAGATCGAGAGACCGCGCCGATAGCGTGAGCGGGCGATCGGCAATCCAGCGGTAGAATGGAGTCATGAAAAACAGAGGGATACTGCTGGGCTCCGCCGTTCTTGTTGCAGGCGCGGCTTTCTACGCCGCCGATGTGAAACTGCCGCCGCCTTACGCGACACCGTCCGTCAATAATGGCCCGCACGTGATTCCGCAGCCGGCGGGCGCGCAATTGCACGTGCCCGCTGGCTTTTCGGTGAGTGTCTACGCGGACAATTTCGAGCGGCCCCGCTACATGCTGCTGGGCCCCGCCGGCGAGTTGCTGCTCAGCGACGCCGCGGAGGGTCCGGATGGAACCGTCTATGCGATTCCGCTGAACAAAGCCGATGGCTACCAGGCGCACGACCGCAAGAAGTTGATCGCCGGCCTGGATCGCCCTTACGGACTGGCGTTGTGGCACGAGTATCTTTACGTAGGCGAACCGGAGTCCATCAAGCGCTATAAGTACGACGCGAAAGCCATGACCGCCGGGCCGGGGGAGGAAGTAATCTCGCTGAAGGGATTCGGGCACGGGCACTGGACGCGCAGCTTGCTGTTCGATCGCGCGGGCGACAAGCTCTACGTGGGGGTCGGCTCGGGTTCCAACGTTTCGCCCGGCGAGGACCCTGTGCGCGCGGCCATCAACCGCTACAATCCCGATGGCAGCGGTCACGAGACCTACGCCGCGGGCACGCGCAATCCGATCGGGCTGCATTGGTTCCCCGGGACCGATACGCTGTGGGCAGCGGTGCAGGAGCGCGACGCGCTGGGCGACGACCTGGTGCCCGATTACTTTACGCACGTGCAACAGGGCGGCTTCTATGGCTGGCCGTATGCCTATATCGGCCCGAATGAGGATCCGCGCAACAAGGGCCAGGCGCCCGAATTGGTTGCCAAGACCATCGTTCCCGACGTGCCGTTGATACCGGCGCACCAGGCGGTGCTCGACTTCGAATTCTACACTGCCAAGCAGTTTCCAGCCGAATATCGCGACGGCGCGTTTCTGGCTCTGCACGGCTCCTGGAACCGCGCCCAGCGGGTCGGATACAAGATCGCCTTCATCCCGTTCCGCGACGGCCAGCCGGCTGGCGCCCCGCGCGACTTCCTCACTGGCTGGATGATAGCGCCCGACAGCCGCGACGTGTGGGGCCGTCCGGTGGGATTGTTGATCCTGCCCGATGGCAGCCTGCTGATGTCGGACGATGGCGGCAACAAGATCTGGCGGGTGAGTTATAAACACTAATTGCGAATTCCTGTCCTGCTGATCGCGATCGCTGGCGTGGCCGCTGCGCAGACGGCGCAGCCATTCTCGCACCGCGTTCATTTGGCGGCGAAGCTGGACTGCGCCGTTTGCCATGCGGGCGACAATCTGCGGCCTGCCGCTAGCGCTTGCGTGAGGTGTCATAAAACCGCGGAAATCGGCCCGCCAATCGCGACACGGCTCGCGCGGTTCGACCACCAACTGCATCTGAAGCTCGGCAATCTGGCGCCTTTGATCGCCGCCGCGATCGATAAGAAGACGTACCTTACGCCCGCTGCGCCAGAGTTGCGAGCACAACTCAACACCCTGAATCCGTGCCAGGCTTGCCATCGCGGGCTGGAGGTTTCCGACCGGCCGGACCGGAGCGGACTGCCGCAAATGGCGGATTGCCTGGTGTGCCACAACCAGATCGATCCACCGTATAGCTGCGAATTCTGCCACGCGAAAGGGGCTGAGCTGAAGCCCGCCAGTCACTCGCCCGATTTCCTGGATACTCACACGAGCGGCAAGTTAGGCTTCGATAAGGTGACTTGCGCGGTGTGCCACGGGCGGAAGTTCCACTGTTTGGGTTGTCACTAGCGGGCCAGTTCCTGTATCGTCGCGGCGATGCGCGCGGCAGCGTCCGGCCCCACGGAATTCTCCTCGCCGTACCAGGCCTTCTTGGCGTTCTGCAGGTAGGGAGGCTTCTCGTCCCACTCCGCTTTCGGGATGATGTAGCCGATCTCGTCGTCGGCCAGGCCTATCAGCATCTTGAACGGTGCGTGCAACATTTGCTTGATGGGCGTCTCGATGGGAGCATCCGGAAAATCGGCGCCCGCGTAGCGCTCCACGCCGCCCACGCTCAACTCCGGATACATCTCGCCCGGCACTAGCGCGATGGCCAGCACGGGCTGGCTACCCGACATGCGGATCAATCCGACTGACGTAGTCGTGGCGCCTTCCGCAGTAGTTTTCTTGCGGCCTTTGTAGAGGTCCGCCTGGGCGGCCATCGCGAAGCCGGGATTGGTGACCGGTATAGTGACGATGCGTTCGGCGAACTCGACTTTGTCGATGCGCACGGGTTTGGCGGGGCGCGCCGCATCCGCCGCCAGATCCGCGATGCGCTCGCCGAGGACCTGCGTCTTGCGGAAGCTGTTCTCGGCCGCGACCGCGCCGGTGGCGGGGTCTTTGATCCTGGCGCCCAGAGGCGACTGCATCCCACCTACTGCGCCGTTCCAAAGCACGGCCATGCCGCCCAGCTTGGCTTCCAGGCGTTTGTAGAAGAATCCCGGATAGTCCGCGCTGATCGCGGTATTGCGCGAGCCCAGCGTCTCGGGATGATTGGCCCAGTTCACCGCCGTGGCGATGCGCTTGCCGTCCTTGCCGGTGAGCGAGAGGACGATCAGGTCGGGGTCGTGCACCACCGGCGGGCGGTCGTCGTTAATGAACGAATCGAGTTCCGCGCTGTGGACCACCGCCAGAGACGGTGTGGCCGGAACCAGCGCGGCGAGCGCGCCCTTGGCGGCTTCGGCCACGCGATCCACCACGACGCTGTTGTAGGCCTCGTCGAGTCCCGACTGCCCCGCGGCCGGACCCCACAGTCCCATGGTGTCGGGGCCTTCGTGCACGTGCGTGGAGGCTACCACCACATCGGCCTCCGGGACTTTCGCGCGCACACGCTGTACATCGTCGAGGAACAGGCCGATCAGATCGACCTCGCACACTACCAGCGGCTTCTGGCCGCTGCTGAACGCCAGGCAGCGCGCGTAGAGATCGTCGTGCACCGTGACGGCCACCCGGTTGTGTCCGAACCCCGCCATGTAGACAGGCGTACGGCCCTTGACGGGCGGGGTGATGGCCGTCTTAAAGGCGCCCGCGCGGAACTCCCCGAAGAGGGATCCCGCGCAGGCCAGCAGAAGGAGGAAACGCACCGGCTACACCCACCAGGCAGCGGCGGGCTGGTCCTTCATCACGATGCCATTCAGGAAATCGGCGGCCTTCCGCAGACCTTCTTCGGGCGATAGGAGGCTGTCCTCATGCTCGATGGAGAGCACGTAATCGTAGCCGAACATGCGCAGCGTGGAGGCGAACTCCTTCCACCATTCCGCGCCATGGCCGTAGCCGCAGGTGCGGAAGATCCAGGCGCGGTTGCGCTCGTCGGTGTAGGACTTGGTGTCGAGCACGCCGGTCAGCGGAAGGTTGCGTTCGTAGATCTGGGTGTCTTTGGCGTGGACGTGGAAGATGGCGTCGCCCAGCACGCGGATGGCGGCGATGGGATCGATCGCCTGCCAGAACATGTGGCTGGGATCGTAGTTGCAGCCGATGGACGGGCCGGCGATGGCGCGCAGCTTGAGCATGGTCTCCGGGCTGTAGGCCACGAAGCCGGGATGCATTTCGATGGCGACCTTGACGCCGTGATCGGCGGCGAATTTGGCCTGCTTGATCCAGTAGGGCGCCACCTTGGCTTCCCACTGCCACTTCAGGATCTCCAGGTAGTCCGGCGGCCAGGGACAGGTGACCCAGTTGGGCCACTTGGATTTGTCGCAGTCGCCTGGGCAGCCGGAGAAATCGATGACCACGGGAACGCCCAGTTTTTCGGCCAGGCGGATGGTTTTGCGGCTGACTTCCTGATCGTGTTTGGCGCGCACCTGATCGGGGTGAAGCGGATTGCCGTGGCAGCTCAGGGCGCTGATGGTGAAGCCGTTGTCCGCCAGCTTATTCTTGAATTCGTTCAGTTCGGCCTTACTGTCCAACATGGACAGCTTGCAGTGTGGATCGCCCGGATAATTGCCTGTTCCGAGTTCCACGGTATCGATATTGATGCTCTTGAGCTTCTTCAGAACATCGTCGAGGGATAGTTGCGCCAACAAGGCGGTGAATACGCCGACTCTCACTTAGAAGTTCTCCTTTCGCGGGTGGTTCGAATGCCACCGTACAGAATAGCAGGGCGAGGGGGGGATAGCTCAAATCGGATTTGAGCAACCGAGGTCCAGGGCGGTCGAGCAGTGCGCGCGAGATTTTCTGCCGAACAATGCCAATGATGTTAAGTCGTTTAGTTTCATAGTATGGCGGTGCTCTTCGTGGCGGGGCTGGCAGACGGCGCCGGAGCTTTTTGCACTGTGCTCGATCGGCAAGGCGAAAAATGACGGGGCATGGCAGTCGGGGCATTTCGCGCGAGCTTTTTGTGCCGAACGAAGCCAATGATGTTAAGTCATTTATTTTCATAGTCCCAATGTGCGTCTGGTGCGTGTTGATACAGGCTGATTGTGTGTTGACCCCCGCTGGGCGACCGCCGTTCGCTGTTCCGACCTTAGGATAGCATTGAGGAGTTGAGAAGCTTGGGCGCCGATGTGCGGGTGGTCCTTTAGTTTCATTGGGATGGCTGAGTTTTGGGGGCGTGTGACTCAACGTCCCCCAATCGTGGACAGGCGACGGGCGGTGCACCACAGGTTTTCCGTAGAGTGCCGATGTTGGTTCTCCGCACCCCTGATACGATCAAAGGCAGAGGCCAGCGGCCCGCGGCGCATCGGGCGGAGTTGATCGAGGACTGGAACCTGGCAAGGTCAGAGGCGCAGCTTAAGCCCATTGCGCCTCTGGAGTAAAACATGTTGAAGGACATCGTTGCCGCAAAGGCGCTCGACGGTCATCGTTTGCATCTTCGATTCGAGGATGGCGCTGAAGGCGTGGTCGATCTCGCGCCCCAGCTCAGCTTTCGCGGAGTCTTCGAACCGCTACGCGACCCCGCTTACTTCGCGCAGGTCCGCGTCGATCCGGAACTGGGCACTGTGGCTTGGCCGAACGGGGCCGACCTTGATCCTGACGTCCTGTACGGACGCGTTACCGGTACGCCCATCCTGCAGGAGCACGACATCCATTTGGCACATTAGCAGCGCGTTTCGGCCTTCAGCGAGGGCGTCGTTCTTGCTCAAGGGTCTCGCGGCCGTGGCGGAAGATGGGTTATACAACTCGATTGAGAGCTACACTATTCGTGGCACCGGGAACCTCCGGTCGCGCGTCTTAAAAAATATGATCAGCCGTGCATTTCTACCGTTGGCCCTGCTGATCGCCAATGGTTTAGCCCAAACGCCGGAGGTCGTCATCCGGAGCTCGGCCCGCGAAGTGCTGTTAGATCTCGTCGTGCGCGACGCGCACGGCAAACTCGTCACCAATCTCAAACCCGAAGAGATAGCGATCTACGAAGATGGCGTCCGCCAGGATGTCCGCTCGTTCCGTCTGGTGGCAGGTAGCGAAGTCCGAACGGAAGATGAAAAGCAGGCGGCTGAAGCTCAGGCTGCGGCGGCAACGACGCCAGCGCCGGCCGCGCGGCCAGCGGTAAATCCCCTGCGCACGGTCAATGTCGTGTGCCTGATTTTGAACGATATCACCGCGGCGTCGCCGGGGGACAGTCTCATGGATCCGACGCGCCCCTTCGCGTTCGATACGGCCCGCAAATTCATCAATAACCAGCTCCGCCCGAACACGTTCATCGGCATTTTCACCCTGGACGGGAGTGGACTGAGGCCCGTTTATCCGTTCTCGAATGACCGGGAGCGTCTGCTGAAGGCCGCGGAGTTGGCCTCCGAGAACCAGCTCCCGCCGATCAAAGTAGGATCGGAGGCCGTGCTGAGCGGCTTGAGCCAGTCGGTGGGCGCCAACGGCATCAGCATCGGCAGTACGGGAAGCGCCGAAGATGCTCGCAGCGGGGGCGATGTCCTAGGGTCGCGTACCGACATGAGGGTAGCAGCGGTAGCGGCCCTTCGTGAGCTGGATGCACTGAAAGGCCTGGTCCGGCAGCTCGTCCCAATGCCTTTTCATAAAACTGTGCTTCTTGTCAGCAATGGACTCACGCGGCCGCCCGATCAGTTGGAATACTGGGACTCAATGGTCCGTGCCGCCATCGACGGTGGCGTCACCTTTTACGCGGTGGACGCCCACGGGATGGATGTATATTACGATCCGCTGGCGACCTCCGCCGCGATGCTGGGTTACGCCGCTTCCCTGAGCGCCCAGCAGGGCTCGACCAGCCTGGAGGGCCCTAAGGCGAGCAGCGGCCCGATCGGAAATCCGGGCTCCCCGACACTCACCACCCGAACGATGGAACTGGCGCATCAGGACGACTATGTCAAGTTCGCCGTATCGAGCGCCAACCCGCAGGAGGCGCTGCGCGAACTGGCCGAACGCACCGGCGGATTCCTGATCGCCAACACCAGAAACGTCGATCACCTTCTGGCGCACGTGATGGAGGAAGTGGACACGCATTACGAAATCGCCTACCCGCCGAAATCGGAGCGCGACGACGGGCATTTCCGCAAGATCGAGGCGAAACTGGCGCGGCCGGGGTTGCGCGTCGAAACACGCAGCGGGTATTTCGCGGTGCCCGATACCGGCCACGCGCTCACGCCCGAGGAAATGGCCGGGCTGCGGGCGCTCGATACCCAGCCCCACCCGCACGCCTTCGATTTCCTCTCGCGCGCCTACCGATTCCGCGATGCGGGCGGCCATGCGCAGTACGCGATTGCTTTCGAGATGCCGATTTCCAACCTCACCGCGACAGCCGGGGAGAGTGCGCACAGGCGCCGCTTGCATGCCTCTCTATTGGCTGTGGTGAAGAATCGGGAAGGTGTAATCGTCGATCGAGTGAGTAAAGACGTGCCCTCGGAGGTGCCGGACGATCAGTTCGAAAGAGTGCACTGGGAATTGATGACCTACCAAAAGGCTGTGAATCTGCCGCCCGCACGCTACACGGTGGAGACTGCGGTAGTGGATCACGAAGGCAACCGGGCGAGCACGGGGACGTTCGAGATAGACAACCGGCAGCAGAGGGGGGTGGGACTGAGCGATCTGGCGGTGGTCCGGAAGTTGGAGAATCTGACGACACCGGCCGACCCCACCGACCCATTCGAATACACCGGCAAACGGGTACTGCCGTTCGTCACCAGCAACCTTCTGGCCGGCACACGGCCGTTCGTGTATTTGACGATCTACCCCGAGGCTGGAAACGGGGCGAAGCCAATACTGCGCGTGCGCCTGTTGAAGGACGGCCGAACGATCGCCACGCTCAGGCCCGAGGTGGCGGCGCCGGATGCTTCAGGCGCCATCCCGATGCTGTTGAAGCTGACGGACAAGCCCGGCAGCTACGAAGTGCGGGCGGCGATCGCGCAGGGCAATAGCTCAACGGAGAGGACACTCCAGTACACGCTTGCCGGCCCGCGACCGATTTGATATTTCATGTTGTATGGATGTGACATAATGCTGGACCCTTGGGCCAAGATGCGGCCTGCCTGTGCCACGTTGTCCGCCTTATTGCTGGTTGCATTCCTGTCGGGACTAGTTTCGCTGGGCAGGGCACAAACGGTTCCCGTGCAGAAGTTCAACATTAGTGTCGATCAGCCTGCTTATACGGGTCAGCCGCTGTGGTTACACGCGGATGTCACGCCGACGGTTCCTGAAGTTCACTATCCCTATCGCGATAATCCTGCGGACTTTGGTCCGAACCTGGTGGAACTAGAACACAATGGTGTAGCAGTCACGCCGCGATCCCACCAGACCTGGCCGACGGATGGAAGCGGAATAGTCGATGGGTCGATCGCACCGGTGGGATCCCCGCCCAACCGACTGCCACTGCATGTGCTATATGCGGTTGACGAGCCGGGCCGATACTCGGTCCGTTGGACCAAGCTGCGGCATGAATTTGACAAGCAAGGCATGGTCGAGGTCACAGTAGGACGGTCGGACTGGATCACGTTTGAGGTGCGCCGATCCACTCTCGAGCAGCGGGATATCTGGTTGCAGACGCTAGTTGTGAACGCCCCGACAGATCCCGGAGCCCTCGTCGGCGACTATCTCCCATCAGTACTCGCCGCCGCCCCGGACGTTCGCGCCCTTCGCGCCGTTCTGGATCAGACCTATTCACCTCATGAAGTCGTTGGCTCCGTTGCATCAGGCAGTCTGCAGTTTTTCACTGCTAGTGACATAGCCACCGAGGTCGTCGGCGAAATCAAACGTCGCGGCCCAAGCGATGCTTTGGCATACGTTGTAAGCTGGAAGGCGCAACTGTTTCACGATCGGCAGAAGGTCCTGGCAGGCATTTGCATTCAATATGTGCAGCCTGCAAAGAGTACGCAGGTGGCCGCAGCGCTCAAGATGCTAGGATTCGTCCTTCATTCGCAGAATTGGCAAGCCGCTCCCGAACTCACGTCAGGGGCTAACGGCCAAGTAATAGCGACAGCACCGGCTATCATCGCAGATGGAAATAGCTCTGCAACGCAGCAGCTTGCCATATATCTCGGCGGGATCAAAACGGACCGCTCGCGTCAACTGTTAACCCTGATAGCGCTACGACCTGGCACTGAGGGCGAACAAGCGCGAACCGCATTAACGTGGATCGGAGACCCCCATGATCTTCCCCGGTTGGCTGAGTCTATGACCGAACCCGGAGATCCGGACAAGTATGGCCGGGACCGTTCAAGTCTTCCATACAGCCTTGTCTATGCCTATGGGGACCAAGCCATCCCATATTTAGAAAGCGCTCTCGTTCAATCCCCATACGTATTCGTTCGAACGCAGTGCGCCGAGGAGCTAGCACAGATGGGGCGACCGGCGGCTTTCCAGTTCTTCCTCGATGCAGTCCAGAACAACAGGTTTTATAAGCAAGAAATGGTTAGATGGCTTGAGGATCGATTTCCGAGTGAGCTGCCACGCAGTGCCGATGAGTCGCGAGTGCTAGCGTTTCTACGAGCACATCTCTCACCCAAATGAGTTGGGTGTGGCTACTTTAGACCAGGACGCACGGACAGGATATCGTGCGACTGTCGGCATCCGGCGGATCGTATCGCAACAGGTGCGTCAGCGCACAAGCCCCGGCCCGGTACATGGCCGATCGTGAGGGCGTGGTCGATCTCGCGCCCGACCTCAGCTTTCACGGAGCGCGCCTCGCCCGTGCGGCCCTGGGGAGGGCCTGCCACCCGAATGGTAAAGTAGTTGAGGATCCCACGCCGATGAAGCGCACGATTCAGGTACGGATCTTTCGAGGCGAACAAAAATACGTGGCTGAGTGCCTGGACCTGCCGGTCGTAACCGAGGCGGCCACCCTCGACGAGTTGGCGGCCAATATTCGGGAGGCGATTTCCCTGCACTTGGAAGGCGAAGATCTGGCCGCAATGGGCTTGTCGGAGGATCCTACCATCCTGGCCACCATGGAGCTTCCGGCGGTCGCCTGATGCCCAGGCTACGCGCGTTGACCGGCGGCGATCTCATCCGTACGTTCGCCCGATTCGGATTTCAAGAGATCTCGCAACGGGGCAGCCACGTGAAGATCAGGCGCGTCCTCGTGGATGGAGTGCGCCCACTTCCATACGGAGTGAGGCAGCGCTCAAGGGGTCGGGGCGGTGGAGCGGTGTAACCGGCTGTTGCGTTATCTAGGTATATGTAAGAAAATACCTATATAAAGCAACATGGAGAAGACGGCGAGGGCACGCGTTCTCGAGATGGCGATTCACCGACCGCTAATCCGCCCGCGCGACGTCGAGGCTCGCGGGATCGCCAGGGAGACTCTGCTGCGCCTCTACCGGCAAGGGATCCTGGTTCGAGTGGCGCGCGGCGTTTACGCTCTCGCCGCATCGCCGGTCACGGAACATCACAGCCTGGCAGTCGCGGCCAAACTAGTTCCTGGCGGCGTCATTTGTCTTCTGTCGGCGCTTCGCTTCCACGGCCTGACGACTCAGGACCCGCACGAGGTCTGGATCGCAGTCGATTTCAAAGCTCACAAACCGTCCGTTGAGTCGCCGGCCCTTAGAGTGGTGCGGTTCTCCGGCCGCGCTCTCATCGAAGGGGTCGAGGCGCACGAGATTGAGGGAGTTCGAGTCCAAGTCTACGCTGCGGCGAAGACCGTGGCTGATTGCTTCAAGTACAGGCACAAAATCGGAATCGACGTCGCCATCGAAGCTCTTCGGGACACCCTCCGCTCCCGGAAAACTACGGTCGACGAGATCCATCGGTTCGCAAAGGCCTGCAGGGTGGCCAACGTCATGCGGCCCTATCTGGAGTCTGCGGTATGGCGCTGAAGAAGGTCCGGAACGTGGCCGGATCGCACCGCGCGCAGCTTCTCAACCTGGCGCGCAACCGGGGCGAGGACTTCCAGTTCCTTCTTGGCCGGTGGGTCGTTGAACGTTTTCTTTACCGCCTGGCTGGATCCAACCACAAAAACAGCTTCGTCCTCAAAGGAGCCATGCTGTTTCTGGCATGGGAGGGACGGCTCTATCGGCCAACCAAGGATCTGGACCTCCTTGGATTCGGCAGCTCAGACGTCCTGGACGTCACGCGCCGGATTCGGGACGTTTGCGCGGTACCGGCGGACGACGGCATTGTGTTCGATCTAGCCGGCATCGCGGGAGAGCGCATCAACGAGGATGCCGAATACGAAGGAGTTCGGGTGCGCGTGCCGGCAAGTCTGGATGGCGCTTGCGTGTCGATGCAGATCGACGTTGGTTTCGGCGATCTCGTCGACCCGCCCCCGCGGATCTCACTTTTCCCGTGCTGCTGGCTCTGGCTGCTCCAGTGCTCCGGGCGTACCCGCCGGAAGCGGTGATCGCGGAGAAATTCCATGCGATGGTGGTTCTCGGAATCGCGAATAGCCGAATGAAGGACTTCTTCGACGTGTGGAGACTGGCCCAAACCCATAGCTTCGACATCGAGCGGCTTGCGGGTTCGGTCAGACGCACATTTGAGCGGAGGCGCACTCCACTTCCGGAAGCCGTGCCGCTTGCCCTCACCAGCGAGTTCCTGGGGGACCACGCCAAGCAGACGCAGTGGGCTGCATTTGGAAGCCGGCTTGGCTTGCGTGGTGTTCCGCCCCTGCCACTGATTGGTGAACAAATAGCGGGTTTCCCCATGCCGGTGCTCGACAATCTGAACACGGCGAATTCGCCCTCCCGGACGTGGGCGCCCGGCGGCCCCTGGACTTGAGCGCGGCAGCGATCCGTCACTCATCGCGCAGGGCGACCATGGGGTCGAGCTTCGACGCGCGGCGCGCGGGAAGGAAGCTGGCGACGGCCGCGATCAGCGCCAGCAGCAGTGCCGCCGTTACCAGGGTGAGGGGATCGTACGGCCTCAGCCCGAACAGCAGCGAGCCGGCTCCGCGTCCGGCCAGGAGCGATAACGCGGCGCCAGTGACGACTCCGATCGCCAGCAGCCGCGCGGCCTCCCGCATCACCATCGCGACTACTTGTCCGCGTTCCGCGCCCAACGCCAGGCGAATGCCGATTTCGTTGCGGCGGCGCGCCACGAGAAACGAGATGACGCCGTACAGGCCGACCATCGCCAACAGCGCGGCCAGCACGCCGAAGAATCCAGACAGCATCGCCATCAGCCGTTCCGGCATCAGTTCGTCGCGAACGTCTTTTTGAAAATCGCTGAGTTCCACGATGACATCGGGGTGCCTGGCGGCCAACCTGCGTTTGATGGTCGCGCCGATCGCTGCCGGCGGCGCATTCGAATGGATCATCAGGCCTGTCCACGGGGCTGGGCCGAGTTGGGAGGCCGGCTCGAACGTCATCGGGGGCGTCTTGCCGCGCAGATCGTTGTATTGGGTATCCGGGATCACGCCGACGATCTCGTAGAGTGTGGTCGGGTAATCCCCTTCCTGCATCCCGCGCAGGGTCTGCCCGATCGGATCGGCAGCGCCCAGAAACCTGCGCACGAAGGTCTGGTTCACTATCGCGACTCGCGTGGAGGCCGGGGTATCGTTATCGTTGAAGCTCCGGCCGCGTACCACGGGAATGCCCATGGTGTCGAAATAGCCGGGGCTTACCCAGGTGAACTTTGCATTGCCTTCGAGCGCTCCCACGCGCACACCGTGTTCCCAACTGGAACCTAGCAGCGGCGCGTTGCTGGTAGTGGCGGCATTCAGCACCCCGGGAGTGGCGCGAATTTCGTCCAACAATTCGCGCTTGAACTCCAGCCAACGCTGAGGTGGCAGATTGGACTGCCAGAAACCCAGGAATCCGGTCACGATGCCGCTTTCCCGCATGCCCGGATCGAAGGTCATCAAGTTGCGGAAGCTGCGCACAAACAGGAGCGCCGCCACCAGCAGGACCAGTGAGACGGAGATTTGGGCGACCACCATCAGGCGCTGCAGCGAGAAGCGCTCGAGGCTGGCGGTCATGCCGCGCCCGCCGGCTTTCATGGCAGTGGCGGGCGATGAACTGCTGGCGCGCAGGGCAGGCAGCGCGCCGAAAATTACGCAGCTCAATACGGCCGCGGCGCTGGCATAGAGAAGCACGCGCCAATCCGTCACGATGCGCAGTTCCACCGTCTGGCCTTCGGGCAAAACCGACCAGAGCAGTAAACGGCACAGAGTTTGGGAGAGGGCGATCCCCAACCCGCAACCGATCCCCGCCAGCAGCCCGCTCTCCGCCAGCAGTTGCCGCAACAAGCGGCCTCGCGAGGCGCCCAGCGCCAGCCGCACGGCGATGCAAC
>Ga0224555_1002807_pt1 | contig 19372 bp, 18 predicted proteins | sample 714S23034metaG_FD_180687 | JGI IMG/M metagenome (GOLD analysis project Ga0224555, IMG submission 180687) | Peat soil microbial communities from Stordalen Mire, Sweden - 717 S2 30-34 | ecosystem: Environmental > Terrestrial > Soil > Wetlands > Peat | place: Sweden: Norrbotten County, Stordalen...
ACTGGCGGCCAGTCCAACTACCAGCCGGGTGAAGTTGTAAGACCGAGACTTGAAGATCTTCCCACGGCAGACGTAAGTCAAGAGCAGTCAGGAGGCGATAAGTAATGCCTAACTTCTCACTCAAATACCCCTTCTTCATCATTATGGCCTGCCTGGTCATTGTAGTCGTGGGCGTGGTCAGCATCGCATCGATGCCCGTGGATCTATTTCCACAAATTGATATGCCAGTAGTAGTTGTCGCGACATTTTATTCTGGAATGCCCCCGCAGCAGATAGAAGCTGACATTACAGACACGTTTGAGAGATTTTTTACACTTGGCAGCAACATCGACCACATCGAGTCTCGATCCCTGACTGGCGTAAGCCTGATCAAGATTTACTTCAAGCCAGGAACAGATGCAAATGCAGCGTTAAGCAATATCGCCAATCTGGCTATGGCTGACTTGCGACGACTACCCCCTGGCACGTTGCCTCCCGTGGTTCTCGGCATGGACGCTTCGAGTCAACCTGTCTGCCTGGTCACGTTGAAAGGTGAGGGCCTGAACGAGACCAACCTCAAGGACCTGGCGCAGTTTCAGGTCCGCAATCAAATCGCGAGCGTACCCGGAGCTTCGGTGCCACAGCCATTTGGCGGGCGATACAGGCAGATCATGGTCTATGTGGATCCCTTGAAACTTGAGGCGCATAACCTCAGCCTGATGGATGTCGTAAGATCCGTAAATGATTCGAACCTGATTCTGCCTGCGGGCGATGTGCGTATCGGACCAAAGGACTACAACATCTACGCAAATAGCCAGGTTCCAACTCCTGAACTGATCAATGATCTTCCACTAAAGTCCGTAGGCAATGCTTCAGTGCTCGTTGGGGACGTGGGCAAAGTGGAGGACTCCGGAACCATCCAAACGAACATTGTTCGCATAGACGGTCAGCGGTCGGTTTATGTCCCTGTTCTGAAACAAGGCGGAGACAGCAACACAATCACGATCGTGAACGGCATGAAAGAGGCGATCAAGGATCTGGTTGACATTCCATCTTCACTCAAGACGGCCGTGGTCTTCGACCAATCGGTCTTTGTCAAGACCGCTCTGAAGAATCTTGGCAGTGAAGGCGGAATAGGTCTTATTTTGACAGCATTGATGATTCTGCTCTTCCTCGGGAGCATACGCGCGACCTTCGCGGTCCTTCTGTCGATTCCTCTGTCTGCGCTGGCGGCCTTTATCTGCATTCGCATGGGCGGCGGGTCGATCAATACCATGGTTCTGGCAGGTTTGGCGCTTGCCTTTTCTCGCCTCATCGATAACTCGGTCGTTGTGCTTGAAAACATATTTCGTCATCTCGAAATGGGAGAGTCGCCTGAAGTCGCAGCAGAAGCAGGTGGGAAAGAAGTGCAAATGGCAGTGTTGGCCGCAACTTTCACAACTGCTATCGTCTTCTTTCCAGTTGCGCTTCTCTATGGTGTAAGCCGATACTTGTTCACCGCACTTGCTCTATCTGTTGTCTTTTCGCTTTTCGCATCCTATATGGTGGCAATGACTGTCGTTCCACTGTATTGCGCACGGTTCATCAAGCCACACAAAGCGGATGCTTCTGAAGAACAAGAGATCGACGAGGAAAAGCACATCGCCTATCAGATGCCGGCGAGACTTTCCTTCTTTCAGCGCATTGTCAGGGGATTCAACAGTCGCTTCCAACAAATGCTGGAGAGATATGTATTTGCTGTAAACCGTTCGATACTGCGACCAGTCGCAACGACTCTCGGCATTCTCGGCATGGTGTTATTGAGCTTTGCCCTCCTACCGTTCCTCGGAAGATCGTATTTCCCACGCACTGACCCCGGTCAGTTTGTCATTAACATAAAATGTCCAAGCGGCACTCGCATTGAGTTGAGCAATCAATACATTGCGCGGGTTGAAAATGAAATTCGTCAGACGATTCCCGCGCAGGATCTCGACATGATCGTTTCAAATATCGGCATTACACCCGATCTGTCCGCCATCTACACCAGTAACTCATCCATGGACACGGCTTTTGTTCAGGTGAGCCTGAAGGAGGGTAACAAGCCTGGGAGCTACGAGTACATGAAGCGGGTCCGCCAGAAGCTTTCCGAGGATATGCCCATGCTGTCTACCTATTTCCAGGCTGGTGGGCTGGTGGATTCGGTGATCAATCAGGGGTTGCCCGCGCCTATTGACATTCAGGTAAGTGGAAATGACTTGGACCAGTCGTTTGCGATCGCGAGCCAGATTGCCGCAAAGGTGAAGGGTCTCAAGAATGTCAGCGACGTTCTCATTCCGCAGAATCTCCGCTTTCCCGGCCTTGAGTTGAATATTGATCGGCAACGCGCCAGCTTGATCGGCCTTTCACCGAAGGAAGTGGTTGACAACGTTATTACAGCATTGACCTCAAACGGGATGATTGCGCCCAGCTACTGGATCGACCCGAACACAGGTAACAACTACATGCTCACGGTTCAGTACTCCGATAACAAGATCGGGCATATGAGCATGGACGATTTCAAGCAGATTCCATTGAGGGGCGCAAGTCAGGCGGACTACACTCCATTACGATCCGTAGCGGACATCACTGAGATTAACACTCCGACGGAAGTGGATCACTATAAACTTCGTCGTGTCATCGATGTGTACGTGATGCCATCGACTGAGGCTCTGCAAGAAGTCAACAGATCAGTCAACGATGTGATTGCGGGAATCAAGGTCCCGGGAAATGTCCGCGTGACGGTGCGCGGCAGTGTGGTAAGCATGAACGAGTCGTTCAAGAGATTCGCCATCGGTCTGATTTTATCTATTCTGTTGGTCTATCTCATTCTGATGGCGCAATTCGCGTCATTCACCGATCCATTCATCATCCTCATGGCCATTCCGCCTGGGTTGTCTGGAGTGCTGCTCATTCTGCTTTTGACTCATAGCACGATGAACATCATGTCGCTCATGGGCGTGCTCATGATGACGGGCATCGTTGTGTCCAACAGCATTCTGATCGTAGATTTCGCAGGGCATCTTCAAAAGGAAGGCATGACTATGGCTGAGGCTGTAGTTCAGTCGTGCAAGATACGGTTGCGGCCGATTCTGATGACCTCTCTAGCAACACTGCTTGGCATGATCCCCATGGCTCTTGGCATGGAGGCGGGCAGTGAACAATATGCGCCATTGGCTCGGGCCATCATTGGCGGACTTGGTGTGTCCGTTGTCGTAACTGTCTTTCTTGTTCCTGCCGTATATCTGATTGTTCACGGCAGAGAGCAGAAGAAAATCATTGTCGAGGGAAAGGTGTAGAGGAATGAAGCTGGAAAAGAGGCACACATTTCAACCGGCAAAGTTCGGACTATTGGCGTTGGCCGTATCATCTACCCTTGTTGCGCAGACAGGAGCCGTACAGGAGCGCCTTCCAGATGCGCCGCAAGCTCTTGTCACGTCTCTGCCTGAGGCTGGGCCGATTGGTCAAGTGAAATCGAGTGCGGCGGTTCAGGCTCCAGCGATGCCTGTTGACACTCAAACCGCAGGGTCCGGCCAGCCCCTCACGCTAATCGACGCCGAACAGATGGCCATCAAGAACAACCCTCGTGTCAGCATTGGGCGTCTGCTTGCTCTGGCTCAGCACCAGGTGGTGCGCGAAACCAGAGCTGCGCGACTTCCCACTGCAATTGCCTCCATCACAGCCGAGGATGCGGAGGATGGCTCGCGTATCTCCGCGGGATCGCTCACAGCCTCGCGCTTGTTTGAGCACGCAGGGGCTGGTGGAGAATTCACTCAACTGATCACGGATTTCGGAAAGACTGGAAATCTTATTGCATCTTCAAAGTTGCAGGAGAAAGCGCAGAATGCGAATGCGCTCGCCACCACAGAAGATATTGTCATCGCCACCGACCAGGCCTTTTTCAATGCGCTACAGGCGCAGGCGCTGTTGAAGGTCGCTGAACAGAACGTCACTACGCGGCAGACAACCGAGACGCTGGTAAGCGAGTTGACAAGGAACAAGCTCAAATCCACCCTTGACCTGAGCTTCGCAGATGTCAACTTATCGCAAGCGAAGCTGTTGTTGTTGGATGCGCAAAACAATGTCGAATCTACGATGGCGGCGTTGGATGCGGTATTGGGCCATGATAAACAAGTTGCGTACGCTCTGGAAGATGATCATACGGCGATGCAGCCTCCTCCTCCCGATGCCGATCAACTCACGCAACTGGCTCTTGGGCAGCGTCCAGACCTTCAGGCACTCCACTATAGCCAACAAGCGGCCGTTAAGTTCAGCCATGCACAGCGCGATCAGATGCTGCCGACCATTAGTGCCGCTGGGACCGCGGGCAGCGTGCCCATCCGTCCCTCTGCATACTATCTTACGAACTGGTGGGGCGGCATCGGCGTGAACATGAATATTCCGATCTTCAATGGCTTCCTCTACTCGGCCCAGGCAAAGGAAGCATCCATCCGGGCTCAGGCGGTCACAGAGCAGAGCCGCGATCTGCGTGACAGGATTGTCCGGGATGTACGCACTGCATGGCTTGCGGCAAATACTGCATATCAGCGTGTTGCCGTGACAGACGAGCTTCTTAAAGAGGCTAATCTGGCGCTTTCGCTGGCACAAACACGCTATCGACTGGGGCTCAGCTCAATCGTGGAACTGAGCCAGGCCCAGTTCCAGCAAACTGATGCAGCAATTGGCAACACAGATGCGCAATACCAATACCGGCTAGCTCTCGCCACCCTCAACTACCAGACAGGAGCAAATCCATGATTGAGAACTTCAAAGTAAAGGTGTTTTGCGTGATTGCAGACAATCTGAATTGTCACAGAGCAACGGACGAGCTTCATATTACGCAGCCCGCGGTTACAGCTCAGATCAAGTTCCTGGCCTCTTGAGCGTCGCCGCCTTGTTGTCTAGCGCATCTACGGGAGATAGCCATGACGCTCGCAATAAATGACAAGCCAGTTCTAAACCTGAAGGCGGTTGTATTCGCGACCGATTTCTCTCTTTGTTCCCAGAACGCTGGACTCTACGCAGCGAGGATGGCTGCATACTTCTCAGCGAAGCTTCTGGTGACTCATGCCTTCACGCGTTCACAAGCTGCCATGGAGGTTGAGATCGGCGACCGAAGAGTGAGCCAGCAGAGAAGGGATTTAACGCGTCTCCTATCGAAGGAGGCACTTCTTGTTCGAGCGGATTCTATTGAAACCGTTCCGACTCTTCTGGAAGGTGATCCACAGCACTTGATTCCTGAGCTGGCTGATAAGAATCAGCCGTCTATGATCGTCTTGGGGACACATGGGGGGAACAGGCTGGAGCGAGGCATCATCGGTTCAGTCGCGGAGAAAATCCTACGGTCTACTCGTTGGCCAGCGCTCACCGTCGGCCCATATGTCCAGGCCCTCTCATCGAAGAATCTTCCATTCGAGAGGATCCTCTTTGCCACAGACTTTACACCGGCTGCGGCCAGCGCAGCACTTTATGCGGTGACCCTGGCAGAAGTGTTCGGGGCCAGGATTGACGTTCTTAATGTGATTCAGGATGGCACCATCGAGCACCCAGACCGGCTATCCGATCTCCAGCACCGCTTCTATGATGCTCTCGATGGCCTTGTGCCGTCACTGGCAAAAGAGTTCTGTGATCCGAGGACCTTTGTAGAGGTGGGCAGCGCACATGATCGAATTCTTGAACACGTCAGAGAGAATTCTATGGACCTTCTGGTTCTTGGTATTCGACAGACTTCGCATCTCGGCATGGAGATGAGAACATCTGGGGCCTTTCGGATCATAGTGGATGCGGAATGCCCGGTCCTGACGGTTAGAAAGTAAGAATTTGACGCGCTGCTGGTGATCTTAATGAGACAAGGAAAGAAAAAAGGGAGCTGCGAATACAACGATACCTCGATAACACTCCTCGTGGCATTGTTTGGAGGTGCTTGCGCGTTCATAACCGTAGAGAGCATTTGTGGAGATGCAAACGACGCGGGGTGGCAACAGATGAACAGACTTCCAGCTTGGCAGGTTCATATGGGATCGGCGTGCGTGGGCATCGTAACATTCTTTGTGTTCCTGTTCATTCTGGAATTCCTGGAAACAAAGTCAAGGATAACAGCATGGCGATCAAGTGCGCCGTGGTTGCCTCTCGTCGGATTCACGGCGTTGGCAACGATCGTTCACATCCCGTTCTGCATTGTTCTGCTAGCCGGTTCCAGCTATGCCGTGTGGGCCTACCGTCGAACGAGTAGTGTGCGCCACGCACCGAGATCTAGCAAAGTGAAAGAAGTCGCATAATCGCATTGGGATGATTTCGATGAGATTTTCGCTTTATGTAACGCGTTGCTTGGCATCACTCGGAGCCGCCACCAAGACTCTCTTAGTTCCCGTTATTGTTTGATGTGGCCATATCGGTCCATACGGCTGCCTTGATGGAAGCGGTGGCGCACCATGCTTTGGGCAAGCAAAAAAACGGCGACTGCCAAGGCGACCAGAAACAGAAACTGTACAACTTGGAACCAAGGTGACTTTTCCCTTTCAGGGCCTGTCGGCTTGAAATCGGTTGCCATCTGAGCGACCTCTCCCGTAGGTTAGGCGCCTGCCATGGCGCAGCCATTCATGCGATCCGTCACTTCCCGTGTCGCCCGCCGCCAAACGTGTATCGGTCCTCAAACGTGGCGCCAGAGGAGTGCCTATGGCGATAGCTGCTGACTGAAGGACCGCAAAGGCGGTCGTGGCATAGCCAACGGCGTTATCACGGGATCCGCGGTGATCGCCATCGACTCCGAGCACTTGAACGCCAGATTCCTTCTTGATCTTCTTGCGCGACCTGCACCAATGATGACATCGAGATAAAGGCCGTGCAATCCCATTTTGCACAGTCGTGAACGAAGCGGCTGATACCTTTGGTATGCGTTGACCAAACAATGCGGAAACGCGCTTACTTCCACGCACGACCGATGGCCGGGCACCGGGTGACGCTGTTTATATATATGCGTGCTGTCTGAGCTCGCGTTGATCGCAAACAGTCTTCCTGCTTGGAGTTTCTCGTTGAAGCCACCGAGAAGAAATCTACAAGCCAGGTCAAAAGCGTCTGAGGTCTTTTTCCGCGTGAATTGGGAGACCAATACAAGAAAGATAGCATCGAAACGGGCTACTCATCCGAATCTTTAGGCCTTTCCCGTCATGAGCAAGACGGAACATATTGTTGTTCTTGATGACGCTATGCTTACGTGAAGCGTAATGTCGCTCATGTGGCCAAGCGGGTTAAGGCAAGTTCCAGTGCGGAAGTGATGGTGGAGGCGCAAGAATAAATGAGTGCGAATAGCCTTATCCCGGCATCAACAAGCCAACCAGCTAAGCCAGGTCAAGACATCGCCTTGACAGGGCTCACGAGTGATGAGGCGCATACTCGCCTAGAAAAAGACGGCCCCAATGCAATGCCGGATACATCCGCTCATCCGCTTCGCGATGCATTCGCCAAGTTCTGGGCGCCGGTTCCGTGGTTGCTTGAAGCCTCCATTGTGCTTGAGCTTGTTCTGCATAAGTATTACGAAGCTGCGGTCATTGCGGCCCTGCTGATATTCAATGCAGCGCTTGCCTACTTCCAGGAGGGTCGCGCCCAGGCTACCTTGGCGGCCCTGAAGTCGCGTCTCGCGCTCAACGCCTCTGTCCAGCGCGATGGCGTCTGGAAGACTGTACCGGCCGCGGAATTGGTATGTGGCGACTTGGTAAAGCTGTCTCTTGGTGGTGTGGTCGCGGCCGACGTGCATCTGACCGGTGGATCGGTTGAACTCGATCAGTCGATGCTCACAGGCGAATCTCTGCCCATTGAAGCCGGTGCGGGTGTGGACACCTATGCCGGGGCTCTCGTCCGGCGTGGTGAAGCTACGGCCGTAGTGACGGCCACGGGAGCACGAACAAAGTTTGGCCGTACGGCGGAACTCGTGCGCACCGCGCATGTTGTAAGCACGCAGCAGAAGGCTGTGCTCAAGATCGTTCGCAACCTCGCCATCTTCAACGGTTCCCTGATTCTTGCCATGGGCGCATACGCCTATTTCCGTGCGATGCCGTGGAGTGAGATGGTTCCCTTGTTGCTCACCTCAGTCCTCGCAGCCATCCCGGTGGCATTGCCTGCAACATTCACCCTTGCTGCCGCGATCGGAGCTCGTGCGCTGGCAAAGTTGGGCGTGTTGCCGACGCGGCTTTCTGCCGTGGACGAGGCTGCGTCGATCAATGTTCTGTGTTCGGACAAAACCGGAACACTGACCCTAAATGCGCTTTCAGTAACCAGCGTTCGTCCTTTGCCTGGCTCTGACGAGGCCCGCCTTCTCGGGTTGGCTGCACTCGCCAGTTCTGAGGGCGGTCAGGACTCTGTCGATGCAGCCATTCGTTCTGCTGCCTCGAAAAAGCCGGCGCAGGACCTGCCAAAACTGGCGACGTTTGTGCCGTTCGACCCAGCCAAGAAGACATCGGAGGCCACCGCAACAGATGCAAAAGGGGCCGCATTGCGCATCATCAAGGGTGCCTATACAGCGGTCGTCGCCCTCACGGCTCCGTCGCCCGCTGCGGCTGCAATAGTTGACGAACTTGAGAAGCAAGGCTTCAGGGTCCTGGCGGTAGCCGCGGGGCCCTCGGCTTCCCTTCAGCTTATCGGCATGATCGCCCTCAGTGACCCGCCGCGATCAGATTCGAGTTCCCTCATCTTGGAGTTACATACACTGGGTGTAGCCACGGTCATGGTAACGGGAGATGCCCCGGCTACGGCGGCAATCGTTGCTCATGACGTGGGGTTGACCGGGCCTGTTTGCCCGCCTGGAAAGCTTCCCGAGGGTATCAAGCCGGAGGATTTCGCGGTATTCGCGAGCATCCTACCGGAAGGCAAGTATGACCTTGTCAAGGCTTTCCAGAAGAGCGGGCATACGGTTGGGATGTGCGGCGATGGTGCCAATGATGCACCTGCGCTCCGCCAGGCGCAGGTCGGTATTGCCGTCTCGACCGCTACCGATGTGGCGAAATCGGCAGCAGGGGTTGTGCTCACCGAAGCTGGGCTGGGCGGCATTGTTGCCGCTGTGAAAGAGGGCAGAGTCACGTTTCAGCGCATCCTTACCTACACGTTGAACTCGGTAATGAAAAAGATCTTGCAGGTGCTTCTGCTTGCCGTAGGCCTGGTGATAACTGGGCACGCGGTCCTCACTCCCATGTTGATGGTCATCGTGATGATTAGCGGCGACTTCCTCTCTATGTCACTGACGACCGATAGAGTGCGACCGTCGAAGATGCCGAACTCATGGCAAATCGGCAGGATCACGATCGCTGGCGTCATTCTCGGGGTCTGTTTCCTTGCGTTCTCTACAGCAATCTTGGTCATTGGTAAATTCGAGATGCATCTCGGAATAGAAGCACTCAGAACCCTTTGCGCTGTCGGTATTGTGTTTGGAAGCCAGGCCACAACTTACGTGATACGCGGGCGCCAACATCTGTGGGGGTTACGCCCCAGTCTGATCCTCGTACTATCTTCCGTAGCGGATGTTCTCATCATCTCAACGCTGGCGGTTTGCGGAATCGCCATGGCTCCTTTGACCCTCTCGGTCGTCATCTGCGAGTTAGCCGCAGCAATCGCATTTGGATTGCTCATGGACGTAGCAAAGATTCCGCTCTTTGCCCGCCTCCACATCTCCTGAGTACCCAGATACGGTTGATACTGTCCGGCATTCTGGGGAGACCCCAAACCGGAAAGACTTGGAGCACCGAAAGGAAAGTATGACTATCGATTCGAAAGACTATCGCGTGCCGCCAGACAAGAAAGTCGATCTCGGCAAGTGGCCGACGATTGTCGCCTCATACGCGAAGTCTACTAAGCAGTATAAGGAACTTCTGCTTCACCACTTGGAGAAGCTGAGCTCGCTGCAGCAGCTTCACTACGCGTCACACCGCCAAGCGTTGCTCCTGATATTCCAAGGCATGGATGCTGCCGGAAAAGACGGAGCCATACGTCACGTCATGTCCGGGGTCAATCCGGAAGGCTGCGAGGTCTTCTGCTTCAAGCAGCCAAGCGCCGAGGAGCTTGAACATGATTTTCTCTGGCGCACCACTTGCCGCCTTCCCGAACGCGGCAGGATCGGCATCTTCAACCGTTCCTATTACGAAGAGGTGCTCGTTGTTCGAGTGCATCCAGAGCTTCTCCGCAGCCAGGGGCTCCCCGAAAAGTTGTGCAACGATAAGAATATTTGGGTACAGAGGTACGGCTCGATCATTGATTTGGAGAAACACCTTCATCGCAACGGCACGCAAATCATCAAGATATTCCTGCACCTTTCTTACGATGAGCAACGAAAGCGATTCCTTGAGCGCATCGATGAGCCGGAAAAGAACTGGAAGTTCAGCACAGCAGACATTCGCGAGCGAAAGTACTGGAAACACTACATGAGGGCTTACGAGGATTGCTTTCATGCGACAAGCTCTCATCACGCGCCATGGTACATTGTTCCCGCTGACGACAAGGAGAACGCACGCCTGATCGTCTCCCAAATCGTCCTTGATGCGTTGGGAGAGATCAAAATGGCATATCCCAAAACCACCGCAAAGCGCCGTCTCGAATTGCGCGCAATCAAGAAACTGTTAGTGAAATGACGTCAGACACTCACATGGTTCTTCACCCTTCAGCATCCTGTTCCTGCTCCGATTCGATCACTGATTGTAGTAGATAATGGGCGACGAAGTGCCAACGAATTAGTACCGTAAATACCGATGAACCGGGGACCGGATGGTTACTCGGCAGACAGGGAAAAGGCGGCTCCGAAGAGCCGCCTCCAGGTTTCGCCGGTGCTACTTGGCCTTCTTGGCGGGTTTGGCCGCCTTGCTCTCGTTGGCTTCATTCGGTGCCGAGTAGTCGATCTTGCGGATGTAGTCGGGAAAGACCAGATCGAGATCGACGGAGAGGCGCGGCATATCGCGCGCGAACAGGTTAATGGCGGTGCCGCCCTTGAGCGCGAAGACGCCATCCGCAAAGACCATGGGAGCAACCTGTGTCAGCAGTTTTGCTGTGTCGAGATAGATTTGGTTCATGGTTTGAGCACCAGTAGACCGTCGGCGGAGCGCGACACCCAAGGCCGTTCGCTGCCGGTCGGCAGTTCCGCAGGATCGAGTTTCTTGATCCACGGGAGTGAGAATTCGCGCCCCAGTTGTAGACAGAGGCGAACCGTCTTGACGTTCGTACAGCACTTCAGCAACTCGCGCAGAACATCGGCGCGAAGGTTGTACGCGCTTTCCATCAGTTCTCTCGCCTCCTGAAGCGGCTGGCGCACGCCGACTTCGCTCAACAATTCGAGTATCGCGCGTTCTGGCGCGGATACCAGTGGGCCACCGACGCGCTCTTCAAATGGCGCGACATGCAATAGCTTGTCCGGTGGCTCGGTGAACAGTCGCTTGCGGTGATACTCCGCCGGAAATCGCTCCTCAAACCAGGCTGGCAGCTTGGCCGCCACCGAGCCGTACAGGTGAAGCGTTTCCTGCTGAGCAACGTAGTGGCGCACACCGTACCAGTTCAATGCGGTTTTGCCGCCGACGTGGAATCCGGAGACCATACGCTCCAAAAGTCGAAGGGAAGGGTGGAGTCCGGGAGCCTCGCCAGACCGCACAAACACTCCGCGCGCCAAGCGATTCAACCAGCCAGCACGGACATAATGAACGGCAAGATCAGCAGATATGCCTAGACTGGCGAGGTCCTGCGAGGTCACCGGAGCCCCTGCAACCGTCCGCATATAGAGGCGATTTAGTTTGCTCTTGCCAGTCGTAGCCATACTGCGATTATAAGCACAATATCAAAACAAGGTCAATTTGACACTGAAGGAATTGTCGTAGTGATACTACGACAATTCTTGTAATCCAAAAACTTGTTAGTGAAACTGAAGCCTGATCCTGCGTTTTGCTGAGACTACCAATTGCGGCCCAACCTAGAGCCAGCTGATCGAGTTGACATTTGTCTGCGTCTCTGCGTTCTCGGCAGGCCGCAGATACCTCATCGTAGAGGCCATATCGGCGTGCCCCATCATCTGCTGGACTGTTCGGAGATCAAGTCCTGAACGCAGCAGTTTGGTACAGTAGGTCGCGCGAAAGCGGTGAAGGAACCAACGCTCACACTCTTTTCTGGCAATACAAGCGTCGCATGTGCCGCAGTTGAGTCCGGCCCGCCGCACACATTGCTTCAAGAGACGCAGCAGCTTTGTTGGCGGTCGATCATTCTCGCCGCCGAGGATCAAATTATCCTTTGGATGATCTTTGCGGTAGTTCGCCAACAGCTCCATCAGTTCATCGGTAAGCGGCATTGCGCGCTGCTCAGAATCCTTCAGGCTGAAACCATATTTGGGCTTTGCCCGGAGGTGCAGCGTCTTGGCCGAAGTCGAGACGTCGGTCCACTCGATGTGCATCGCCTCCTGATCCCGTATCCCCGTTTTGAGGAGTAATTCAAAGACGAGCCGGTGGTACGGATTTTTCAGGGAAGCGAAGAAGACCCTCAGATCGGCGTCCTCGAATATCTGGGGCATGGTCTTCTCGAACTTCGGAGCCCTCGGGGCCAGTTTCTTTGTGTCTACCCCACAGAAGCGAAGAAAGGCAATGACGCTCATGTGGCGGTTGTGGATGGTTCTGTTCGCAATCCCGCGCTTCCGCAGAGCCTTTTGGAAGATGAGGATGTCTTCGGCTGTGACCTGATCGACAAACGTCTTTCCGATGACCCGCAAGAACTCTTCACAGCCGAGTCGATAAACATCTGCCGCGACGGTGGAACCACGGTCGAAGGTCGCGCCCAGAAAGCGACGTAGCTGTTTGGCCAGTGGGAGCCGCCCAGGCTCCTCAACCAATTGCACACCTGGAACCTCCACCAGAAGATGCTTGGCGGCCACCAGATGCGACTCCTTCTGAAGTTCTTGCAGAGCGTCGGCAGCATTCTCTCCAGCGTTCAGATAGACGAGCTTCTTTCCGACATACTTTCTGATTTCGTAATACCCAACGGGGTATTCAATCTCCTGGCCAGCGACCTTGACGAAGCCGGGCTTGACCCTTCCATTTTTACCGATGACAACCGAATAGCGCTGCCATCCATCCGGGGTTTTACAGCGGCGGACAAGGGTTACTTTTCTGTTGGCCATACATAAAGGCCTCCTCAGCCCACCTAAATCTTACCATAGTATTACCACGATTCTTAATGTCAATAATATTACAGTTTTATCAATTACTTACATTACTATGGCGAAGTGTATAACTCTCTCCGCCATACATTGATTCAAAAGAAGATATATCTGCTGTTACTAAATCCTGTTATTAAAACCACTCAATGCGCCAGCTTCCAGATTTTTCAATTCGGCCTCGACGATCAAGTTTTACGCGACGGCAACTCTATCTGGAGATATCAAGGCGATAAGCCCTTCACACCTTGATGAAGATCTTTTTGCGGTAGAGCACCCAAACCGGAATAAAACAAAATGCGAGGATCGAAGCCGAGTAAGCAAACGCGGCCCAGCCGGGGTCGGGAATGTGCGCGAAGACGTGGATGAAGACCCAGGCCAGCGCATTCGTCTGCCGTCCGTCGGCTGTGAAACGAATGGTATCCAGGCCGTTCGTGGCCAGTTCGCTGAACATGTAGGCTGCAATGGCGTTTGATCCCAGCACCAGCCAGGGCCAGGTCCAGCGCTTTCGCCAGCCATGCACGTCGGCAGCCCAGAAAGCCAGCGCGAGCACGGTCAGCGACCAGCCGGCCGCCACCAGCACATAGGAACTGGTCCACAAGTTTTTATTGAGCGGAAACCATATGGACCAGAGGTAGCCCGTGGCCAGACAAGCCAGTGCCCCGCCAGCTAATCCCAGCGCCTTGGCCGCAAGTGGCTTGCGCGTGCGCAGCCACAGGCCGGTCAACAATCCCAGCAATGTGGTTCCCAAGGCTGGCAAGGTACTGAGCAGCCCCTCGGGGTCGTGGAGGTTGTGGGGGTCCATTACGCCGGGGCCCGGCCATTCCAGATAGAGGCGATGAGGCATGAGATGGCGGTCGATCCATGAGACCAGATTCAAACTTTGATCCATAAAGGGAATATCCCGCCCCGGCATCCCTGCGACGGGCACGGGAACCCAGCGGAGCAAAATCCAGTAGCCGGCGAGCGCCGCCACGAGCGCCGCGACTTTGGTCCATACGCGCTTGTCCCACAGGTAAAAAAGGCCGATCAGAAGATAGCAGAGAGCGATGCGCTGCAAGACGCCATAAATGCGCAGGTGAGCCAGCTCGAAGAATGGAAAGCCGTTGACCACGACGCCAAGCAGGAAGAGAATAGCGGCCCGTTTCACTGTGTGGCCGGCCAATTCGGCGCGCGTGGCGCCGCGGGCCAGGCGCGCTTCAAAGGCATACGCAATCGAGGCTCCCACCACAAACACAAATGTCGGAAAAACCAGATCCGTGGGTGTCAGGCCGTTCCATTGGGCGTGATTCATGAAACCCCACGATCCGGAGCCTCCGTTGTTGTTCACCATAATCATGAAGGCGATGGTGATGCCGCGCAGCACGTCCAATGACAGCAGACGCTGGGCAGGCGCTTGGGACTGCGAGGGGTCATTCAAAGTGACTTGCATTCTATGGTTTTCCACGTCTCATGATAGCTCCGCACTGAGCAGACACAGGTATTGAAACGCAAGCTGCCGGCATTTCCGCACTTGTTTGAATTTGCGTCGGGGAGACTTTCAGATTTACTCTAAGTCATTGATTTTAATGGTGGGCGCTGCAGGATTCGAACCTGCGACTTCCACCGTGTGAAGGTGGCACTCTACCGCTGAGTTAAGCGCCCACTTTGCGAACGCTGTCGAGGCTGGCTATGTGACAAGCCAGCGGGGCATCTCGTAAGTTAGAGTATCACCAGCGGGGCTTTACGGCCAACCTTGGCGGCCAGTTGCGGCCAGCTGGAACCCGCTCCCTGACGAACGATGCGCTGGAAATCCAGATCAATCCGACCAGCAACCGATTCCGCCTCCGACGGTGAGGCCATTTTGTGCCCGGTTCCAGGGCTCGCCGGTCCGGGCCCCCGCGCCTCGGGCCTTCCAGCAGCGGGTTTTGCGCCCGTGTTGGCCAGGGACGGCGGCAACCGGCCCGGCGCCCGCCCAGGCCAGCCGGCAGACGGAGATTTCGACCCGGAAACTGCTCGCTCGGCGCAACATTCCGGCCCGAATGGGGTTCCAGAGGATATGGCAACCCTGGTCCTGGACAACCCGCTTTTGGGAGCGGACCCGGCTGAGCGGCCGGACCGGCAACCAGGAACGGCCGGCGGGCTGAACCCTGTCAGCCTCGATCCCGCAAGCGACGCGGCCATCATGCTGCGCGCGGCGGCGGGCGACGAAGCGGGATTCAGTTATCTGGCCCAGAAGTATCACCGGCCCATCATCCACTTTCTTTTCCGGATGGTGCGCAACCAGGCAATTGCCGAAGAGTTGGCGCAGGAGGTTTTTATGCGCGTTTACCGCTCCAGGGAGAGCTACCGGGCCGAGGCCAAGTTCACCACCTGGCTCTACCGGATTGCCACCAACCTTGCGGTGAACCATGCGCGCGACACCCGGCATGAACGGGCCGCGCGGAATGTTTATCTGGATGCCCCGGACGAGGAAACCGGCACCACGCTGGATGTGGCCGACGAAGGGCTTTCGGCGGAGCAGAACCTTCTGCGTGCAGAGCGCATGAAGGCCATTCGTACGCATGTAATGGCTCTGCCGGAACGGCAACGGATGGCCGTTCTGATGCACAAGTACCAGGGGATGGATTATCGCGAGATCGGTGAGGTGCTCAAGCTGAGCGAGTCGGCAATCAAGTCGCTGCTCTTCCGCGCTTACCAGACGCTGAGGGACAAGTTGAAGGAATTTGTTTGAGTTAGTTTGTTTGATCTGGATCGATTGCAAGGTCAAATGCCGGGCGTGACCGGTGGGAAATGGGGTGGTACCGATGGAATGGACCAACAAAAATTGCGCGGAAGTGGACGCCAAGCTGGCAAGCCTGTTGCTTGATCCGGCCACTGCGCCTGCCACTTTACCGGCCAAGCTACAAGTGCATCTCGCCGAGTGTGACCGCTGCTGCCGCGAGCTGGATGAACTGCGGGCAACCATGGCGCTCCTCGATACATGGAAAGCCCCGGAGCCGAACCCATATTTCCTCACCCGGCTCGAGGCGCGTCTGCGCGAAGAGCGCGAGGCTGAGCCGGAGGGCTGGTACGCCCGCCTGCGCGCCCGCTTCGCATTCGGACCGCAGACCCATGTTCGCCCGTTGGCGGCCATGGCGATGACCGTCGTGCTGTTGCTTGGCGGTGGGACCTATCTGGGCATCTCCGACTGGAACCAGCCGCCGGCCCCTCCAAATCAGGCCGCCGTGGTACATGACCTGCAAACCATGGATAACAACGCCCAACTGCTGGACCAGTTGGAGGATCTCTCCAGCAACAACTCGAGTGCGGAGTAGCTTCTTAACCAGCGGCGGAAAACGAGAAAGAATGCCGACCGGAATACACAATGCGGGAAAAATTGGCCGCGCGGCCATGGCTGCGGCAGCGGTCATGCTTTGCGTTCCGGCGTCCTGGGCTAATGGCCAGCACTCCAGCGGATCTGCAGCTCGGCCGCAAACCTCCCGTCCCCAATCCGCATTCCCGCGAAATCAGGGACAGCCCGGCGCGCAAGCCCAGGGACGGCCGCGAGCCAACGCCCCGCGCGGCGGGTCGCCCGGTTATCCTGCCACGCGTCCCGGCTATCCCGGCCCACCCTATATCGGCCCCGGCTATGCCCGCCCCGCTTATCCGGGGTACGCCCCGCCTGTGCAAGGCCCGCCGGGTCACTTGGGCGACTGGCTCAATCAGCACCGCAACCTTCCCGTACAGGAGCAAGAGCACATGCTGCGCGGCGACCCAAACTTCCGGCGGCTTCCCCCTGCCGAGCAGCAGCGGGTAGTGCGGCAATTGCACCAGGTAAACCAGTTGTCCGAGGAGCAGCGGCAGCGCCGCTTGGCCCGCAGCGAGATGATCGAACATCTGCCCCCGCAGGAGCAGATGCGAATCAACCTCTCCGCGCGCCGTTGGGCTACCCTGCCCGTAGACCGCCAGGCGATGATGAAGCGCGCCTTCCAGGATTTGCGCGCGGTTCCGCTCGAACAGCGTCCCACGGTGCTCAACTCCGAGCGTTATCAGGGCGCCTTCACTCCTGAGGAGCGCGGCATCCTCTCCGATATGCTGCTGGTCGAGCCGTACCAGCCGATGCGGTAACTCAGTCCGCCACCATGCTCTCACCCGGCAAAATCGGCCTTGTCCGCGGCAGCATCCCGCGATAGGCAAACCAGCCCATCAGCGCAAGCATTCCCACAAACGCTCCCAGCTTTACCCAGCTTGTTGCGCCGTTTTGCGGCAGCAATTTCCATAGCACCAGCAGCACGGTCTGCGCCGCCGTCACCGCCCAGACCGTGCCATAGAAGTAGCGCCGGTGCGTGCCCTCTTTCCTGGTTGAGGGCTCCACGCGCGGCAACTTGCCCAGCGCGCCCACGAGCAGAATCGCCGCGGCCAGCGGCAGGTAGACGTAAACGTTATAAATCTGCTTCATGTACCACACGCCGGTCACCGCGGCAATAAGCAAACCGCTCAGGTTCAGCAGCCCGTAGCTCAGTGCCGCCGTCCACGCAAAGGTGTAGCACACTCGCCGGTAGAGCGGATTCGGCTTGTCCTCGTCGAATCGCAGAATATAAGGCCCCGGCTCTGCTCCCGGCAGCCGCCCGCGCAGCGCAGCCACGCCTGTCCCGGCAAGCACCAGCCCCAGCCACAGTGAGTTGCCTAGGCTGAACCCATGCGCAAAGAGCGTGAAGGTCGGCGGCCCCGGAGCCAGAAAAAAGACAAAAATCCAGATCGGCCAATGCGCCAGCCGGTAGAGGCGCGTGTTCCGCGTGCGCATCTTCCGCTGCTGGGCATACTCCACTTTCCCTCTGTATCCCATGCGCGCAAGTTTCGCAGAGCCGCCGCGCGCGCGTCAATCCGCAAGATACTTTCAAAAAAACTGCCCCAGCTTTTGCGGATAGGTGTATCATTTTGCACAGTCGGGCTGGCGAGCTGAGAATCCCGGCTACCTCAAATCTGAAGCGGCCGCGTAAGCTTCCGAACTGCTCCCGTAGAGACCGCATCCGGGACGGGCCATTGAATCGGCGGAGGTGAAGCATGACCTTCAATCTCGCCGCCTTTCTGGAAGAAGCCGGAGTGGGACGAAAAGTCGTCCATTTGCAGCCCAAACAAGTCTTCTTTTCCCAGGGAGATGCGGCTGACTCCATCTTCTATATTCGGACGGGCCGCGCAAAACTCACAGTCGTGTCGCCGGAAGGCAAAGAGGCCACGATCACGCTTCTCTCAGCCGGAGAATTCATCGGAGAGGAGTCGCTGGCCAGCGTGGGTGCGCTGCATTTGGCAACCGCTACGGCCATTGTCGCCTGTACAGCCCTCGAGATCGCAAGGGAGGAGATGATCCGCGTAATGCACGAGGAGCGTTCCCTCTCCGATATGTATCTGAAATTCCTGCTGGCCCGCAGCATGCGAACCCAGGCCGATCTTGTCGACCAGCTTTTCAACTCCAGCGAGAAGCGTCTGGCGAGAATCCTTCTCTTGATGGCCGAATTTGGCGAGCCGGGTGAACCGGAGCCCTTCATTCCTCCCGTCACCCAGGAAACTCTGGCGGAGATGATCGGCACCACCCGGTCCCGCGTCAGCTTCTTCATGAATCGCTTTCGCAAGCTCGGCCTCATTGAATACAACGGCCGCATCCGCGTCCATAAGTCGCTGATCAATGTCATTCTGCACGATCAGTTCACCGGGAGTAACCCCGAAACTTCCTCCAGGTCTCCCAAGCCCTCCGCCGCTCCACGAATCCGATCAAAGCCGGATCGGCAACGGGCAGCCTGATCTGTGAAGGCCGGGTGCGCTGGGTACCCCACGCTCGCCGCGTCTTTGTTTTTGCGGCTAGTGTGGGAGACCTCGACCCTCGATCAACCCGGTTCATTCCGGGCCCTGGAATCAACGCCAATTCAGCCGCTAAGCTACAACAAAAGAAAAACCAAGGCCAAACTTTCCTGCGGAACGTCCGCAAATTGAGCAAGGAGCTTCAAACTTTATGGCGATTCCCGCCACGCAATTACTTCCCGGCATGATCATCAAGCACAATGAGCAACCGCACCTCGTCTTCAAGGTCGAGCAGCGCACCCCGGCACCCTGCTGATTCTCCACAGCCGAACCGACCGGATATGATGGTGGGACGACGTCACTTGGAGACCCTTAATGCCATCTCGTCTCGTCTCGCTGATCGCGCTGCTGTGCCTGTCGGCCGCCCTCCATGCCCAATCGGAGGCCCGCGCACGC
>Ga0224555_1002808_pt1 | contig 19366 bp, 12 predicted proteins | sample 714S23034metaG_FD_180687 | JGI IMG/M metagenome (GOLD analysis project Ga0224555, IMG submission 180687) | Peat soil microbial communities from Stordalen Mire, Sweden - 717 S2 30-34 | ecosystem: Environmental > Terrestrial > Soil > Wetlands > Peat | place: Sweden: Norrbotten County, Stordalen...
GTGCCGAGCCCGGTGGACTACTGGATTACGACAACCTACGCCCGCGAGCGCACGTACCGAATGTGGTGGATGCGGAAGCACGCGTCGATAGCGCGAATCGCAGCTTATGAGGCTGTCCCTCGCCAAATTCATATCCGCACGGCTCGAGGGTGCTTCTTAACCGTTAAGGCAATCGCGGGAAGCACGCAACTTTCTGAATTCGGTGGGGATGTATTCGGCCAGTTTTCCTCTGTATTTTGTTTGGTATAACCGATTCATGCCCCGATTGTTGAGGCTTCTTTTCACTCTGCTTGTTCGGTCTCTGCGCTCACGCCATCATCTTATTTTAGAGAACTTGGCTTTGCGGCAACAGCTTTCGGTCCTAGCGCGGCATCGCCCGCGGCCACGTTTTTCCAGCACTGACCGATTCCTTTGGGTTATGCTGCGACGCTTCTGGCCGCGATGGCAGAGAGCCCTGATCCTCGTTCAACCCGAGACTGTCGTTGGCTGGCATCGAGTTGGCTTCAAGCTGTACTGGAAATGGCTCTCGCGGCACGGCTCATGCCCGGGAAGAAAATGCTTGAGCAGGGAATTGCGCGAGCTGATCTTCCGCATGGTTGCCGAGAACCCGACCTGGGGCGCGCCGCGAGTACATGGTGAACTGAAGATGCTCGGCTTCGACATTGCCGAACGAACCGTGCTGCGCTGGATGAGGAAAGCGCCGAGGAGTCCCGAGTCGGCGAAGCGATGGGCGGCTTTCTTGAGCAATCACAGGGAAGCCATCGCAGCAATGGATTTCTTCACCGTGCCGACGCTCACGTTCGGCGTCCTCTACGGCTTCTTCGTTATTGCGCATGACCGGCGGCGCATCCTTCACTTCAACGTGACCAGGCATCCGACGACCGCATGGGTCATTCAACAATTGTGCGAGGCCTTTCCCTTCGAATCCGCACCGAAATACCTGATCTTTGATCGCGGGTCCAACTTCAATGAAGAAGTGATCGACACCGTGAAGAGCTTCGGCATCCATCCCAGGCGAACCAGCTTCCGAAGCCCGTGGCAGAACGGTATTGCCGAGCGCTGGGTCGGCACATGTCGCCGCGATCTGCTCGACCATGTGATCGTTCTGAATGAGCGGCATCTGAAGCGCTTGATGAATGAGTACATCCGCTATTATCACGACGACCGAACACATCTTGGTCTGGATAAACAAACTCCGGCTTTCCGAGAAAGAGCGGAAGGTACGACGGCAGGCGCCAAGATCCTTTCCATGCCACGGCTCGGCGGCCTGCATCATCGCTACCGGCTTGCCGCCTGAGCCGCATCTACTATCATCTTTTGCGAAACTGAAAATGAACGACGGCAGAGGTGTGTCTCCTGACGCCATCTATTTGGCTTGTGGTTGTCGGCTCGTAGCGAACCTGGCTCTCGCGACCGAAAACTGTGCCCGGGCTTCCTCGTTTTGCGCTCTTAACGGTTAGCATAAGCGGGAATTTGCGTCCAGATGGTATTTTGGCGAAGGACAGGAATTGAAGTGGCGCCTACGTGCAACACCCAGGCGCCGCCTGCTGCCGGCAATGTCAATCGGCCGGAGCGGGTCATCTGGATGGAGAAGTGGGTTCCGCTGCGGCGCACAAATGCGGAGCCCGGACCTCCGCTTAATTCCAGCTTGAAATCTCCGAGCGACGCCCATGTTCCGTTTCCCAGGAAAAGAGATTCCGAGTTCGCGGAATAATCCATCACCGCATAGCCGCCCTGCATCGCTGCGTCTTCGGCGCGCAAAACCTGTTCGGCGCTGGTCGCACTCAAAATGATCTGATGCCCTCCCTCGGCGCCGTCGACGCTCAGGGCTACCGCGTCGGCCGGCGCGCCGGAAAGAGAGAGTATGTGAACGGCTTTGACGATCGGAGCTCGATCTGCACTGGACGGCTCGATAATTGAAATAAATGGATGATTCCAAGCTTCGCCGGTTTGGCGAACTACGAGCGTGTGCAGCGGCAGATTCCCTATCTGCGGCGGGACGATGCCCATCACCGACCGCCCAGGCGGCGCCAGCACGCTGTAAATCTGCTGCCCTTGCGCTCCGGCAATCCACAGAGTCAACTGAATCTCGGAGCGGTTCGGAATTTGCAGATGAAAGGTTGCGCGATAGTTCTTCGCGGACTCCACGGCGTGCTTGTCCCAGAGATAGTCGTATGCATTCAGTTCCTCGTCGGCAAAGGTGAGTTTTTCGGTGGGCATTTCGGCCAGCACCTTTCCGTCGCCACTCGTCACATCGAGTGTCTGCCCGAGACCGTGGAAGAAATAATCGTGCTTGAGGTCGTTACCGTCCCTGCGGCGCGACCGGAAGATGTCGACATAGTACCCGGTCTCCGGTGATGTGCGGACGATGCTTGTGACGCGCCTTTGATCCGCGTTCGTCTCGGGCTCAAGGAACGAGACATCCGCAAACGTCACCGGAAGTTCGACGCCCGTTGTATCGTTTGACAACGGGAACGCAGAATTAACCGTAAAGCCGTGGTGGCTCATCATCGTGGGATACGACGAAATGCCGTCCACCACAACCGTATTGTGCGCGAGAAACTGCGAGTAGTACTCGAGGTGGTCGGCTTCGAAATAATTGGTGCCGATGCCGCTGTCGGGCGCAAGCGGAAGTCCCAGTCCATAGAGTTCGATGGTGACGCCATTGGCGTGCTGATGATTTCCCAGCGAGCCGGCCTCTGAAATCATCAAGCCTGTCTGAGGATCGAGCCCATTGCGCTGCACAAAGTAACTCGCCGAGGGCGCGCTGAACGTAGCCGTAAGAACTTCGGAGATTTTCAGAGCTGGAATGCTCGCGTCCAGTCTGAAAGAATCTCGGTCAAAGATTGCATCGAGACCGCGCCCTCCCGCTCTGAAATCCTCGCGGCCGGGTACAGGCGAACCGGCTTTCTGATTCAATTCGTCGAGTAAGCGCGCCAGGCCCGTGAAGTGGACTTCCTGCTCGTGGCGATGATGCAGGCGGGCGTTCACCACCATCTGGCGTGCAACCATCGTAGAGATCGGTCCGTAATGCGAATCGCCCCATGACACGGTGAGCCCGTTGGGAAATGCATATTGTGCCATGGCATCGGCTGCCTTGCGCACAATCGGGATGTCCTGAAGCAGATCGGTGCCCAACGCCACGTCAAGCTGATTGAAGAGACTGATGAAATCATTCACCACGTTCATTGAATAGCCGGGCGCTTCGAACCAGATGCCGGTCGCCGGATCGAAGCCGCTCGCTGCCAGCTTGCGCAGTGACCACTGTCGCACTGAGTCTTCGTTCAGGACCTGATTCAGAAAATATTGCGCCCCGTGGTGGTCAGTATACGTCGAATCGTCCTCCAGGACCAGCGCAACCGCGGTGATGAACCGTGCCTCAATCAGGTCCCAGTTGTTAAAGGGAACGCCATTGTCGATGGTGACGCCAACCCACTTTCGGAACGTGTCGGCGTAAATCGGCAGCGCATCGGACTGGCTTTTCTCAATGTAGTCGTAGAGAAAGTCGTAGGTCGTTGCCAGGCTCGGCAGCACGCCCTCCTGAATCACCTCGAACGTCGACATCCCATAGATGGTCTGGCTGTGGCCGTGGGTCAGGTCGATGGGCTCGTTCCGGTAGTACATACCGCGCATGTAGGTGTCGAAGATGGTGAATGCGAAACGTGCGTATTCCTCGTTGCCGGTAATCCAGGCAAGCTGAGCCGCGTTCTGCGCAATGCGAAGGATGTCGCTGTTGATGCCGTCTACCACACGGCCAGTCTTGGATGGGCTAGCCCATTCGAGCGGCTGGTTCGGGAGCGAGGTGTTGATCAGATAGACGCCGCGCGTGTCGTCCTCATACGGCGGAATATCTTCCAGATTCGGCGCCTTGTATACCGACACTGGATCCCGGCTTCCCGGATAACGCACTGTGGCGACAGGCGCGTGACCGTCGACGTGGTCGAACACGTCGCCCCGGTTGTACACGTCTGTTGCGTGCGACTTCCAGTACATTTGCAAGCGGGACGCCACCCACATCGGATCCTGACGTACGTGATCGAGGTATGGCGCAAGCTCAGCGCGCGCCTGGTCGACAGCAGCTTTGGCGGCGGCATCGGTGTCCACCAGCGCACGGATCTCCGCCTGTGAATTGCCGGGGCGGGCGGAGATCCGCGGATGAACGCCGGCAAGATGGGCTGGAAGAGCGATGGGCTGCGAGTTCGCGCCCCACATCCCGGCGGGAATGGCAACAAGAATCGTCAACAGCGCGAATGAGGAGATGCGCATAAACAACCAGTCCTTTCCCTTTAGCAAGGTCGATCACTTTCCGTTCGCTTGAATCGCCGATTCTCCAGTCTTCACGTTCAGAGTCCAGAGCTGGGGCGGCGGCAAGTGCATGGAGCCATCGTCCATCTCGAGTGGCATCCAGACATAACGCGAGTCCCAAAGTTCGCGCGGCCGCCAGATATCGCCCATGAAGATGACAGTGGTTGTCTTTGATCCCTTGACCTTCAGGAGCATCGTCGACTGCGAGTCGTAGTTGTTCGCCTCGGGCGGGGCCAGATTCTTGAACTCGGTCCAGGGACCAGTAAGCGCGGGCGCGGTGGCGTAAACGTTGGGGTTGGGCCGCCAGCCAGTCATGTGCGACCCCACCACGTAGTAGAGGTTGCCGTAGTGCACCAGCGCGCCGCCTTCCAACGGAGCGGGAATGAAGCTGGTTTTCTCCACGCTCATGAGGTCGCCGGTCAGTTTCGCAAGAAAGAAACCTTTGGTCGGACGCGACTCGAAGATCAAATAGGCTGACCCATCGTCGTCCACAAATTGCCCAATGTCGCGGCTCTCCTCATCCAGCGGCCTGAAGCTTCTCACATAGGTATATGTGCCGTCGATGCGATTGCTGACCGCAACCATCACGCGGGCTAATTTATAGGGCGCATCGTCAAGATGCGCGTACATTACGAACTTGCCGGTGCTGGGGTTGGCAAAGACCTTGGGCCGCTCCAAAACCCAGTGCGGACCCAAATGCTCAGGATCTGCGAGTACCAATACCTGGCGCCGGAACTTCCAGTGCACCAGATCGCGCGACAAATAGCAGGCAACGTAGCGTTTCTCAGGATCGTTGGCCTGCGACCGGTCCTCACCGAACCAGTAGTATGTGCCTTTCCAGACCGTGATGCCCCCGCCGTGCGCCTGGATGCGCTGGCCACGGCTGTCAAGCCACGGCTCGCCGGGCCGGATGACACTTTGCGCGGCGCACACCCCGGCAGCCACCAACGCCAGTGAAGCAAGCGTAGCGAACCAGTCAATCGCTCTTCTCATTTTTTCTCCTCTAGCCGGAATCGGCTTGGCGATTTCGATCTTCTTCGTGCTTTTGGCCGGCGAAGTGCATCCGGGTTTATCCCATGTGCTCCCATGCATACGGTCGTAGCTTCCCTCGCCGTCAACGTCTCCACGGCCATTGCTCCAACTCAGCTGTTGCGAGTCTCTTCCCTTGGTGAACGTGAATGGCAGAGAGCCGTCGCCATACACGCGTGCAGTCACCTTCAGTGTCTCCGTGCCCGCCGCAGCCAATCCCCTAGCAAGACTCCGTCGAGAAATCTTCATTGTGTAGTCGCTCTCTCCTGATGCGCGGGCTGTTAATGAGTCGCGTTTAATTCGTCTTTCTCGTCGCCGCCAGCGCCGCTGGCATGGGGATGATTCACATTAATCGCCACAATCTGATATGGACGAATTCGAACGCCGATCTTCCCATTCTCGAAAGGCAGTGCAGAGCCATCGGAGTCCTCCATCAGATTTGTCTGCGATGCGCGTGTAAATCCCCGGTGGAACGGCAATGCTCACCTCTCAGAGAGAAAATAGGGTTGACCTGAAATCAGCAAAACTATACACAAGCGGTTATGCTTATCGCTATCCTACAAATGATCGATGAAAACAGGGTCAGGTGAGCCCTTCGGACATAGCACATTTGGGCCTTATAGAAATAGTGATTCTAGGCTAGAGCCAGAGAACGAACTGCTGGGGACGGGAGAATAGTTGCTCGCCGAAAAGAGCCCGTCTGAGGGATCGGGGTCGACCGACGAGCGCACCACGCCTTTGTGTTTTCGATGGTGCTGCGCGCAGGGCACAGTGCGGCCTCAAGCGGCGAGGTCGTATCGATGATGCAGACCACTGAGCCTCGGCATGGAAACCACCTTCGCATTGACCGGCGTTCCCTTTGCGACCTTCCGGCCAGCTGGAGTTTCCTTGTCCAAACCGAGATGAGTTCGGTCTTCATGATAGTAGTGAACGTATTCGTTCATCAGGCGTTTCAGATGGCGCTTGTTGAGCACAATCACGTGGTCAAGCAGATCACGACGGCAAGTGCCGACCCAGCGTTCGGCCACGCCGTTCTGCCAGGGGCTTCGGATCGCGGTGCGGACAGGGCTTACGCCCAGGCCTTCCATGGCTTCCAGAACCTCGCCATGAAATGTGTGCTCACGATCAAAGATCAGATATCTTGGCGCGGAATTGTACGGAAAGGCCTCACGAAGTTGTTGAGCGACCCAGGCGGTCGTCGGATGACGGGTGACATTGCAGTGAAGAATGCGCCTCCGGCCATGGTGAATGACGAAAAAGCAGTAGAGAACGCCGAACGAAAGAGTTGGCACAGTAAAGAAATCCATCGCCGCTATAGCTTTGCGGTGGATTCTTAGGAACGCCGCCCATCGCCTTGCCGGCTCCGGATCTCTGGGAGCCTTGCGCATCCATCGCTGAACGGTTCGCTCTGAGATGTCAAAGCCAAGCATCTTCAACTCCCCGTGAATCCGCGGCGCGCCCCAGGTGGGATTCTCAGAAACCATGCGGAAGATGAGTTCGCGCAATTCGCGACTGGTGGGTTTCCTTCCAACTCGAACGTGCCCGCGCACGAGCCAATTCCAATACAGTTTGAATGCGGTCCGATGCCAGCGCACAACCGTATCTGGCTGGATCAGGATCAAGGCGTTTCGCCATCCCGCCCATAACCGCCGCAGTGCGATCCAAAAGAAGCGGTCGGGAACGGAAAATCGCGGCTGAGGATGGCGCCTGGCCAAAACTGCCAGTTGCTGCCGCAAGGCGAGATTTTCTAAAAGGAGGTCACGGCGAGAGCGCAAAGAGCGAATGAGCACCACCAACAACAGCCTCAGAATATGTGGCATTGTCCCTCGACAAAATTAAATCCGCGCGGTTCTCTAGCGGTTCTTAACCGTTAAGACTATCGAGGCGGAGAATGATTCGGCCAGATTCTCACTGTGTTTTGTTTGGTATAACCCATTTATGGCCCGATTGTTGAGGCTTTTCTTTATTCTGTTCGGACGGTCCCTACGCACACGCCATCACCTTCTCTTGGAAAACCTGGCGTTGCGACAGCAGCTATCAGTTCTCGCGCGACATCGCCCTCGGCCCCGGTTTTCTACTGCCGATCGATTCCTCTGGGTTATGTTGGGGCGCTTCTGGCCACGATGGCAGAGAGCTCTGATCCTCGTTCGACCCGAGACTGTTGTCGGCTGGCATGGAGCTGGCTTCAGGCTCTATTGGACCTAGCTCTCCCGGCATCGCAGGCGTGCGGGAAGAAAATGCGTGAACAAGGAACTGCGCGAGCTCATTTTTCGGATGATGGCCGAAAACAGGACTTGGGGAGCGCCGCGGATTCATGGCGAGCTCAAGATGCTTGGTTTTGATATCTCGGAGCGTACGGTGCTGCGCTGGATGCGAAGAGCGCCAAGAGATCCTGAGCCGGCAAGGCGGTGGGCAGCCTTTCTCAGCAACCATCGCGAGGCAATCGCCGCGATGGATTTCTTCACCGTGCCGACGCTTGCCCTCAACGTGTTGTACTGCTTCTTCGTCATCGCGCATGACCGGCGGCAGATTCTTCACTTCAATGTCACCAGGTATCCGACGAGCGCGTGGGTCATCCAGCAATTGCGCGAGGCGTTCCCTTACGATTCCGCACCTCGCTATCTGATCTTCGACCGTGGGGCAAACTTCAGTGCGGAGGTCCTCACGACGATCAAGAGCTTTGGTATCGAGCCGAAGAGGACGAGCTTCCAGAGCCCATGGCAGAACGGAGTCGCCGAGCGATTCGTTGGAAACTGCCGCCGCGATTTGCTCGATCATGTGATCGTGCTCAACGAACGCCATCTGAAACGCCTAATGAGTGAGTACGTTCGCTACTACCACGAAGACAGGACGCATCTCGGATTGAACAAGCAAACGCCGGCTGGCCGAAAGACGGTGAAGGGAACTCCAATGTACGCGAAGGTCATTGCCACGCCGAAGCTTGGTGGGCTGCATCATCGTTACGACCTCGCGGCGTGAAGTACAAATTCGGATTGCTTCCAATACCTTCGAAAGTACCGAGGGAAAGTGTCGCTGCGGCCTAGCTGCGATCCATATAATGAGCTCTCCTCGGCGCGCAATTGCTTCTCCAACCTCCACCTATTCCTGTTCCAGCCAAACTTTTCCGAGTGGCCCACCCTTCTCTTAACGGTTAATCGCAGATCATTTCGTGCCCGGATGGAGTTTTGGCGAGGGACAACTGGCTATTTAGATAGGAACAGAGCGCAGCGCATCCCATCGTGGCCCGGAGAGCGCAATTCTCCAACAAAGGCCGAATACATTTGCGCGGACCAACTTGCCTACTTCACTTTTCGCTTGCAGAAGAGCGGCGGACCATACATTTGCTCCGGCGCGTACAGCCTTCTGTGCCTACCAGTCCGAGGAGAGAGTATGTCGTTTCATGGTACGAAATACTATTAAGGGCACGAGTTTTGGCAAAATGCACATAATTGGGGTTCTTTGGGTCACAAATGCCGCCCTGTACGCAGTCGCGCCTTTGGATTTGTGTAACGATGCAAAACGCTTGACACCTTGGCTTTTTGCCGTTCACCGCTCTCTTCCGATTCGCTTATCTATGATGCCTACTCGAGGCGTCGCATTTAGAATACGGCGCAGCAATAAACTCCTCGATTCTGCGCAGTTGCAGTCGACGCAGGCGGGCGCCCTCGCGTAGATTCCATCATTTCGCTGGCTGCTGTTGGCTGCTTATGGAGATACATGGAAAAGACGCTTGAGGTGAAGCTCGCAGCACTAGAAAAGGACTCCATATGAACGCCATTCAATGCGTACTTTTTGTCGTTCTGGAGCGTTTTATCATGCAAAACATCCATTCCCAGAACATTTTCCCCTTACCCTTTCTGCCGTGATTTGTTTAGTCTCCAGGACGAAGTAAAATCGGACCGTCTGACTGCACGCAGTAAACCCGGCCTGCCGCTTCCGTGCAGTTGGATCGTTTCGCTGAGAAACACCGGCGGAAGACCTTCCCAGCCATAGTAAAGAGGGCTTTGTGAGGCGTTCCGGCCGGTATCTGCTGCTGTCCCTGGCGCTCATGCTTGGGTTCTTTGCAGCTAACCCGAGGGGCAATCGCGAACACGTTCGTTCGGAGGTAGTACATGAAGGAGGCAAGTGTGAAGAAATCAGCAGCGGATTATATACGGCATTGCGTCATCAAACAAGCCGTAGGCGCGAGTATCCTGTGCCTTTATGCTATGACGTTCGTCTTCGTTTTCACCACCGCCGTGTTTGCTCAAAACGACATCAGTACCATCGTTGGATCGGTTCGGAAATGGAAGCAACATCTTACACTTACATTGTTTGGAGGTTACCGAATGTTCGGAAAGTTCGCATTTGTCGCATTTGTCGCATTTATCGCATTTCTAGGAGCACAGTCAGCTGCACAGACTACGAATGGTTTAATGACTGGGACAATTACCGATCCTTCCGGAGCTGTCGTGCCTGGCGTCCAGGTAAACGTGACCAATCAAGTAACAAGTGAGACCAGGACAACCACGACGAACAATGATGGTTATTACGTCGTTCCACAATTGCCCCCTGGGATCTATGCTATCTCCATAAAGAAGCAGGGCTTTGCAACGGAGAATCGAGCCAATGTCCAGCTATACGTGAATCAGAGCGCCACTCTCGACTTCAAGCTAACGGTTTCCTCCACGACCCAGACCATCCAAGTGACGGGAGCTCCTCCTGCCCTGGATACCACAACGGCCACGCTTGCGGATGTTGTAGAACAGGGCACGATCAACGACTTACCGCTCAACGGGCGCGAGTTCACTCAGCTCACGCTTTTGACTCCTGGAGCGGTACCTATATCAAATTGGGTGCAGTCCGGTTACACGGTAGTTTTAGGCGCGGGAGGAATCGCCCCGTCAGTCTTCGGTAATAGATCTGACCAGGACAACTTCACAATGGATGGTCTTCTAAATAATGAGGTTTTTACGGGTTTATGGGCGATTAGCCCGCCCCCCGATGCTTTGCAGGAGTTCAATGTCCAGTCACACATTACGGATGCGCAGTTTGCGATCTCATCAGGAGCGAACATTAATGTTGTTACCCGTCCTGGCACCAATGCTTTCCATGGGTCGGGGTGGGAGTTTGCCCGAAATTCCGTGTTAGATGGCCTGCAGTACCCCGCAGTGAGCCGCACACCGTACAGTCAAAACGAATACGGCCTTTTTATTGGAGGCCCAGCTATCAGAGGCAATACGTGGTTTTCCGCTTATTGGGAAGGATTCCGGTCGGCCAAGACTATAAGTACATTAGCGAATACTTTCACCGCTGCCATGCAGACTGGAGATTTCTCTGGTGTGCTCGGCACTACAATCATCGGCACCGACAGCCTGGGCAGGCCGGAATACGCGAACGAGATCTACGATCCAGCCACAAGCCGAGCCGATCCACAGCATTCCGGGGCGTTTCTTCGTGATCCGTTCCCCGGCAACGTCATTCCGCTTACCCGGATCAATCCAGACGCTCTGCTCATTCTCAATAAGTACTACCCTGCCCCGAATCTGAACGTCGCAGCAAATGTTCTGCCGAACATCGAATTTCCCGCAGCCACTAGTACCGATAGTGATGTAACGGGTATAAGAATAGACCATCTATTCAGGAATAGTGATACGTTATTCGGCCGGTACAATCGGTCCAACATGAACCGCACGAGCCCTGAACAACTCCTCGCTCCGGGAAACCCGGGATATGTATCATTGCTTGCCAATTATGGGCAAGAAGTGGCTATAGGCTATACGCATCTTTTTCGGAGAGACTCCATCCTGAGTTTGCATTATGGGTGGACAAACACAACTATCGTCAGCGGTGCTACACAAGCAGGGGAAGCCTTTGTTGATTCACTCAATATGCAGCTGGCTTTACCAGCAAATGATGGTTATTGGTTTGGTCCTTCAATTTCGGTGTCGAATGGTTACAATGGCGTTACTCAAGGCATTACACCTTTTGGTCCTGATAACAATATGGATTATCACGCCGATTGGTCTAAGGTTGCGGGCCACCATACTATCGGAGTGGGTGGGATGTTCTACCGCCTCCATACCTACGACGGCGGCATTAGTAACAGCGTCACTTTTACGCAAAATGCGACCTCCCAGGATGCAACAGCGGGCCCAACAGGGTTTGGTCCAGCCAGCTTTATGCTCGGCATTCCTGATAGCTACTCCGCAGGCGTAGGAAATACCGCGGTAGATGCGTTTGTTAACTGGTATGCCGCCTATGCTCAGGATCAGTGGAAGGTGTCGAGGAAATTTACGATTACAGCCGGTCTGCGATATGACTACGTCAGCCCTGCAAGCTTCAATAAGATCGTTTCGGCACTCGATTTCTATACGGGGCAGTATGTCATAACCGGAGCCGTTCCACCCCTCTTTCCTCAAGCTACAGCACCCAGCGGTTTCTTTTATTCTCAATATAATGGATATGAGCCTCGCTTTGGCATAGCATACCAAGCCTTGGGTCGGACCGTGTTCCACGGCGCATTTGCGATATTGGACGACCATAACAATAATTTGGATCAAAAAGATCAGGATTTAAGGCGTACTTATCCCTCCTCCACAGGTGTTGTCCTGAGCAATCTCGACATTGGCCTGCCCACTACATTTATGACTAATCTCCCAACCGCTGCATCACTTTTGCAAAGCGCGTCGTTCTTGGTAGCTCGTGCTGCCAATCCACACGACAAGATTCCTTATTCCATGGAGTTCAACGCTGGCATCCAGCAACAGTTCACTGATACCATGGTGCTGACTCTTAATTATGTGGGTTCGCTTGGTCGCCACCAATTCATCGACGCCGAAGCAAATACGGCGCTGGTTCCAGGTCCAGGAGCTGTATTAGCAAGAGAACCGTTCCCCCAATTTGGAGGGCCGATGGGGATCGATACGAACGCCGGAACGTCAAGTTATAACGCTTTGGCGGCGGAACTGAACAAATCGCAATCGCACGGATTATCTTTCATGGCTTCCTATACCTGGTCGAAATCGATGGACATTTCATCCATGGGGGAATTGAATACTGTAGAGAACTTTTACAACTTGAAAGGGGATTGGGGACCATCTACATTCAATGTAGGTCAACTGTTTGTATTGAGCGGCGTTTACGCACTGCCTGTGGGAAGGGAGGAGCGTTATTTGTCCAGCCCAAATCGGTTCGCAGAAGGAGTAGTCGGTGACTGGAATGTGGGTTCCATTATCAGCCTTGAGTCAGGGACTCCATTCCAGGCAACTGTGGGAGACGTTGCGAATGTCGGGGGGGGGTCAAATACTCAACGAGCTGAGGAGATTGGCGGTCCCTATGCGGGCACGGGATTTCAGCAAAGCAGGATTAGCTGGATCAACAAAGCCTCGTTTGCATCACCAGTATCATACACATACGGTAACGAAAGACGTAATGACCTAATTGGGCCCCCATATAAGAACGTGGATTTCAATGCGTTCAAGTATGTTCCTCTCACGGAGCGCGTAAAGCTCCAGATACGAGCCGAGTTTTTTAATCTCTTCAATCACACCAACCTCGCGGTGCCGGTTTCTTCTTTCACAAATTCTAGCTTCGGAAAAATAACAAGCGCCGGCGCTGCGCGTGAAATCCAGTTCGGGGCAAAAGTGCTATTCTGATGCGCCGTTCTAACTGGCACGGGGTCGCCTTTCCAAGGCGACCCCGTGGGTCGATCCCGATTAAAGTAGTGTCCGTGCAAGGAACTTTAGACTCGTCAGAAAGAATTGTGGGTAAGCGGCGGTTCAGTCTTAGCGATCGAGTCGAGTGGTAGGCGTTGGTTGAATGGAGAGGGCGATCACTTTACGGAGTCGCGCTCACTTTATTTATTGGTTGCGGGTTTCTCATTCCGGCAGGCTGAATGAGTTGTTCACATTGGAGCGTGACTGCGTATGACTATGAAATCGAAAGCAGCGCATCTGTTCGGATGGATAGTTTTCATCCTAATAGGTTTGTGCATGCCTGCAGCGACAGCGCAGAGCGGTTATGCCAAAATGGTTTTTAGGATTGGAACGTTTGACCGTTCATCGGCAGAATTCGCTGGAGGGGTCCCCAAGCAGCCGATTAACTTCATTGCTGAAAAGAGTAATCCTGCGAAAGACTGGTATGCGACGCAGCCAGCCGAGTTGACTTCGCCTGTGGGCCAACATTCTACGAACCATGCTGCAGTCCCGCGTTCAATCACCTTTTCTCTGGACCGTGCTCCCGTAGCGGCATACCAGTTGCATGTCGCGTTTGTGATCGAGCGTGCCAGCGTGCCAGCGTTGCGGGTCAGCATCAATGGCAAGCATGGAGTGTTTTATCTACAGCCTAAACTTGATTACAGTAATGGCGACAATGACGACGCTTTTAATCCTATCTACTCCCGTGCTGATGTGGTGTGCAACTTTTCAGGCAGTTATCTGCACTCGGGAGCAAACACAATCACTTTGCAGGCAATCGAGGAAGCGGACAACGCTGTGCCTGATGCCGGTCTGACCTATGATGCGATTGAACTTGACCAGGACGCAGAAGGATTTAATTCTCGGGCATCCTCGGCACAGATCATCCCGACCATCTTTTACCGGGAGCGGCAAGGCCAACTGGAGGAGATGGTCGATATTATTCTTTGCTACGGCGAACGGGTGAAGTCGGGAAGCAGTGTGGATCTGGCCATAGCGGGCAAGCACTATCATGAGGCGCTTCAACGTGGTCAGGATTTTGGCGAAGAAAAGATCACATTTTACGTCCCCGAATTTGTTGGCCCAACACAGTCGAAGCTTTCATGGACTGTGGATGGAAAATCCCAGCAGAAGTCCTTTACGATTGTCCCACAAAAGAAATGGACATTGTATTTGATTCCCCACACCCATCTCGATGTCGGATATACGGACTACCAGGCAAAAGTTGTGGCCATCCAGAGCCGAGTCATCGACGAAGCGATGGACCTGACGGCGCAGCATCCTGATTTCAGCTTCAGTCTGGACGGAGAATGGCCGCTGGAACAGTTTTTGAAGACACGTACGCCCGCAGAACAGCAGCGCGGGATTACTGCCATCCAGAAACAGCAGTTGTTTGTTCCCGCGCAATTTGCTAGTCTGCTCACCGGCTTTCCTACGGCGGAGACGCTGATCCGTTCGTTGTATGGCAGCGCAAACTTCAGCCGGGAGCACGGAACTCCCTTCAACTACGCCAACATCACGGATGTTCCCTCGTATTCGTGGTCGTATGCGTCGATCCTTTCCTCCGCAGGAATTCACTATCTGCTTTCCGGCAGCGATAACTATCGCGCACCTGTGCTGCTGCAGGGGCGTCTCAATGAAGACTCACCATTCTGGTGGGAAGGGCCGGATGGCAAGAAGGTTTTATTCTGGTATTCCCGTTCTTTCGTACAGACGCGTACGCTGTTTGGTTGGCCACCGGTCTTGTCGGCAGGACACGACACGCTGCCGTTGTTCCTTCAGCAATATGAACATCCCAGCTACCACGCCAATGGAACCATCATCTTTGGCACCCAAGGGGAAAATACCGATTTGTTCCCGCAGCAGGCAGAACTGGTGCAGCAGTGGAACAGCGTCTACGCATATCCGCGATTGCAATATTCAGGATTCTACGAGGCTATCACAAACATCGCACAGCAGTTCGGTAATGATATGCCAACAATTAGCGGCGATGGCGGCCCATACTGGGAAGATGGTATAGGTTCGGACGCATATTACGCAGCCATGGAGCGCCAGAATGAAAGCCGCGGGCCATCGGCGGAAAAGCTGGCCACGCTGACTTCGCTGGTCAATCCGAATTTTGCAGCGGACAAGATGGACCTGGACCGGATGTGGACCGATATGGTCATGATGGATGAGCACACATGGGATTCCGACAACAGTGTGGATGATCCAACCAGCAGGGAAGCTGTCCAGCAGTTGGCGGTGAAGGACCTGTACGCTATCAACGCAAGGGAACTCGGCCGCTTTGTGATGCGCAGCAGCATGGCCAGTATCGCGGATTCGATCTCCGCCGGCCATGGCAGCCTGATTGTCTTCAACATGCTGAATTGGAAGCGAAGCGGGCTGCTGACAGTCGATCTGAAGAAGAGTGACGAGATTGTGGACGCATCGAGCGGCCAGGTCATTCCTGTGGAAGTACTGGGAGGTGGGAACGATTTCCAGCATGTGCGGTTTGTAGCTACAGATGTACCTGCTACTGGTTACAAGGTGTTCCAGCTACGGCATGCGGAGACGACAGCGGCCCCGGCTGCAATTACCCAGACCACAACTCTCGAAAGCGCGTACTACCGCGTGCAATTGGACACCGAAACTGGCGCTGTGCGCAGCATCTATGACAAGCAATTGCAGCGTGAACTGGTGGACCAGCAAAGTCCCTATCGATTTGGACAATATCTTTATGTGACCGGCGGGGACCAGAAACCCAACAGCCTGTTGCAGTACCGCGTGGTATCGCCGAAGCCGAATCTACAGATCCATCTCGCGCAGGATGGCAGTCTCGTTTCGGTAACGCGAACGCCCTATGGATGGGTGGCGCGCATGGAAAGCACGGACACCAACACCCCGAAGATCACATCGGAAATCCGACTTTTCGAGCAGGAGAAGAAAATCGAGTTCGTCGAAGATGTGAACAAAAAGGAAGTCTACAGCAAGGAAGCCGTCTACTTTGCCTTTCCATTTGCCATGGATAAGCCGCAGTTTCAGTATGAGATTCAGACCGGCGTTGTCGACCCGGCGAAAGACGTGTATCCCGGTGCCGGTCATGAATGGTTTTCTGTGCAGCACTGGGTTTCAGTGCAACAAAATGGAGTGGCGGCAACGGTGATGCCGCTGGATGCGTCTTTGGTCACTTTGGGCGATATTAACCGCGGCGCATGGCCAGCCCAGTTTGGCCAGCGGCCGGGAACAATTTTCTCCTATGCGATGAACAACTATTGGTCCACGAACTACCGCGCCGGCCAAGGCGGACACTTTCGCTTCCGTTACGTGATTACCAGCGAGGCGTCTACCAATGCTGTACAACTAAGCCGCCTCGGCTGGGAGGAGATGACTCCGCTAGAAAAAGACGAGGTGACCTCACAGGACAAGGCACTGAATCTGCCGCGCTCGTTGAACGGGAAGCAGGATAGTTTTCTACACGTTGACGATAAGGATCTGCTGCTCGACACCTGGAAACCGGCAGAAGATGGAAAGGGCACGATCCTCCGTTTCCTCGATCTCGGTAGCACTGAAGCACGCACAGTGACCGTGCAAACACCGTTACTACAGCTGCAACAAGCATGGCAGACGGATGCTGTCGAGAGAAATCAGAAGCCGCTGTCGCTGGTTGGAACCAAGGGCTTCGAGTTTACCATTCACCCTCACGAGATCGTCACCGTGCGGATCATCGGCAAGGATGTGATGCAACCACCTACAACTTGATCGTGATGAAAATATTGTCATCGTCGAGTGTAAGCAAGGAGCGCAGAGGCTTCGAGGTTTTCCACGCTAACTCTGGAGTTTGGTCCGCCGCCTTATTTGCATACTATTCCTTATACGCAGAAGCCGGTGGCTGATCTAAGTGCAATTTGCGATTGGATGGCCCGGCGGCGGCGAGGCCGGTTCGAGGCTTGCCGCTAGAATGATTGTTTTGAATTTGTCAGCGATCTAGTCCGCCAGGAGGCTCCCCTGGCTCTGCCGGGGAGGCAGTAGCAGTTTGACAGTTACGGAAGTCCATCCAAGAAACTGCGAGACGTGAGCCGCCAAGCACACGCAAAGGAGAATCTGGATGGAAGAATATGAAAGCTTAAGCCACACGGAATGGGAGTGCAAATACCATGTGGTGTTTATCCCGAAGTGCCGGAGGAAGGCGTTATACGGCAGCCTGCGAAGGCATTTGGGAGAAGTATTCCGCAAGCTGGCCGAGCAGAAGGAGAGCCGGATAGAGGAAGGGCAGCTGATGGCCGACCACGTACACATGATGATCGCAATTCCGCCGAAGTACGCGATGTCACAGGTGGTGGGTTTTATTAACAACCGGGAAAACTCCCGGCTCGGCCGGGGAGACAGCCAAAGCTTGACAGTTCCGGGAGTATGCCTTGGTTTTGCTTGTCGTCGCTTTTGCTGTTGCGGTTGCTTTTGCTTTCAAACGGTTGCGAAAAGGCTCCTTTAAGGGGCCAGCAACCGTAAAGCCTCCGGCTTTGCCGGAGGGTAGTTACGAAAGGCAAGAGTGCGATCCACCTGGCGCGGGTGTGGGGGGAGCGGAAGCAAGATTACGCTGGGTAGAGTTTCTGGGCGCGGGGATACTTCGTGTAGACGGTGGGCCGGGATGAACGGGTGATCCGCGAATACATCCGCAATCAGGAAAAGGAAGGCCAGCAGTTAGACCAAATGAACATGTGGCGATAACCTGCCACCGTTAAGGTGGCTCAATCAAACGGGGGCCGCGTTAGCGACCCCTCACCAGCCGCTTTGAGCGGCTCACACAATAAAGCCCCGGCTCTGCCGGGGGATACTCACAAATGGAGGACAGTATGCATTTGTTTCGTCATCTCAGCCTTGTCGCCCTGCTGATAGCGGGGACCGTATGCATTTTTCCGTTGTCTCCGATGGCGCAGGCACAGTCTGCTCCTCTGGCAGTTACTCCTCCAATGGGATGGAGCACCTGGAACCATTTTCAACACGATATATCCGATGGCCTTGTGCGCGCGCAGGCGGACGCGTTAGTCTCCAGCGGCATGCGCGATGCAGGGTACGTATATGTGAATATCGACGGGGGCTGGGAAGGGTATCGCGATGCGGCGGGCGTCCTTCACCCCAATCCCAACTTTCCCGATATGAAAGCGCTGGGAGACTATATCCACTCCAAAGGGCTGAAATTCGGTCTCTACACCGGACCTGGACCGACAACATGTGGTGGCGCGCCTGCGAGTTACGGTCATGAAGCACAGGACGCCAAAATGTTTGCCTCATGGGGAGTAGATTATCTGAAGTACGACCTTTGCAGTTACGGTGACATCATGAAAAAAGAAGCCCCTGGCGACCAGCAGAAACAGTGGGGAATGATGCGCCAGGCCTATGAGAAGATGCACCAGGATTTGCTCGATACAGGTCGCCCGATCGTCTTTGGCATATGCGAGTATGGCTTTGACGCGGTATGGAATTGGGGTCCGAAGGTCGGCGGGAACCTGTGGCGCACCGCAGGCGACATCAGCGACAACTACGCTCACATGTCGCTGATTGGCTTCTCCCAGGCTGGCCTGGCCAAATACGCAGCGCCCGGCCATTGGAATGACCCCGACATACTGGAAGTTGGCAATGGAGGCATGACGCCGGATGAGGAGCGCACACACTTCAGTCTTTGGGCGATTCTTGCCGCACCTCTGGTTGCTGGCAATGACCTAAGCAAGATGGACGACACGACCAAAAGCATCCTGATGAATAAGGAAGTAATCGCCGTCGATCAGGACCGGCTTGGAATCCAGGGAGATCGCGTCAGCGAAACCGGACCATTTGAGATATGGATGAAAACTCTGGAGGGCGGAGCGAAGGCCGTGGCCCTCTTCAACCGCAGCGAAGCTGCGTATCCAATCACTGTGTACTTCAAAGATGTGGGATTCGACGGCGCCGTCCATGCGCGCGACTTGTGGGCGCATAAAGACCTGAGCACACTGCAGGGCTCCTATACGGCGGTGGTTCCGCGTCATGGCGTGGTCATGCTGCGGCTATCAAAATAAAGGTTCTATCACTCTTGTCCAAGATAGCGATTCAGTGCAGATACCGCGGGAATGCTTGTTGGGACCTCAAACCGGAGTCGCTCCAGCCGATTGGCTGAGCCAACCAACCTTCGGAGCACCCCCAAAGACGCGTTTTGTCGCCCAAGATGCGTTGAGATCACTTGACTTGCTATGCCAAACCGCTTCTTCGTAATGTAAGCGTCATTTTCTGGCCGCCTTGTTCGGGTGCCTCTGAGGGTTCAAGCTCGACTTGTGGTGGCGATGTGGCCACGGAGGAGCTTGGATGGATGAGGTTGTCAAGGCTGTCGAAGGCGCTTCAGG
>Ga0224555_1002809_pt1 | contig 19363 bp, 12 predicted proteins | sample 714S23034metaG_FD_180687 | JGI IMG/M metagenome (GOLD analysis project Ga0224555, IMG submission 180687) | Peat soil microbial communities from Stordalen Mire, Sweden - 717 S2 30-34 | ecosystem: Environmental > Terrestrial > Soil > Wetlands > Peat | place: Sweden: Norrbotten County, Stordalen...
AGCCAACCAAGCCTTGTTGCTGCCTAGATTCACGGTTGATTTCGGAATAATATCTGAGGCGATCCGGAGCATATGCTCTGATAATCGCAATCTGCCACAGGATAAAACTAATGTTGCCCCCCCCCCTTGTTCTGTGACAGCCATCACTGAAACGCCACTCAATTTACAGCTAAGAGAAGATTCTCATGGGCGCTCTCTGAAACCTCTATTTACGTTCACCGATGCGAACACTGGAGATACAAAGGGTAAGTGTTGACCCACGACCGCCGCCCCGCGTTTTCAAGGGCTTGCATGGGTCAAATGTCAAAGCCATGATTAAACCATGAAATACGGCTATGCCCGCGTATCGACTGACGACCAGAGTACAGCCTTGCAGCTTGCTGCCTTGAAGCGGGCCAGGTGCAAGACGCTTTTCAAGGGATGAGGGCTTGTCAGGAGCCACGACGAAGCACCCGTCCCTGCTCCGTTGCCTTCCCGGTCGGCACCACCCGCACGTTCACCTGCCGCTCCCGTGCCGGCCGGATACCGGCGATGAGGCACGCCCCGAGGTAGACCATCCCCCGATTGATTCTCGGCATGTGAGCGTCGGGGTCAAACATCACTTCCTCACGGCCCGCTGCTGGCGGGTGACCAGTTGGTCAGATCGCCCAATGAAGACTTCGGAAGGCAGGTACCGTCGCAGTTCGCCGCACAGGGGACACTCGACTGCGACCGACTGGAAGGGGAATTCATCCCGACCGGAAGGTACGTCGCGGCGGCAGCGTTTGCAGGTGACCACGAACTGTCTCCGCTCGATGGTGGGGAATCCGAATGCCATTCCTTGAGTAGAAGCGAAGATGAGGCGAATATGTGGAGCGTTTGTCCGGGGCACGTCGCTCGAAGTATGCAGCTTTGCTCCCGTCACACTGGGGGCGCTCCTCCGTTCATTTCTCATGGGGTGTTACGAAAACTGTTACGATTTTTGAGCTAAAATCGGGGTAACAGAGGTTGGCGTAGGCTATCGTAGGCTAGGGCGACCGTAAGCAGGTTCTGCAAGTTGTTGATTCTGCTTTATATCTGCTTGATTCTAAAAGGCGTAGAAATAACACAAAAACCGCGGGTTCGAATCCCACTCTCTCCGCCAGCATTTCAAGCGAAATCTTTAATATCATCTAAGTAGCTTAAATTTCATATGGATGCAAGAGACTCATGAAGTCTCAATAGTCTCCCTGATACCCCGTTTTTACCCCTCTTCTCCCTATTTTTAGAGCTAAATCGAGCTAAACTTTCGCTGCGGGATGCCTGAGATCCGACCGAAGGAGGCATTGAATTCGAATGTGCGGCAGATACGTCAGGCGGGCAGGCAAGCAGAGCGTCATGAATTCGACACTTCAACTGCCGGAAACGGGTCGAGTCAAGCTGAAGGTATTCCGCTGGTTTGTGCTTGCGGTTGCGGGCAGTGAGCGATTGCGCACGGAGATGACGGAAGCGGTATAGCGATCCCCGCGCAACAAGGAACGGCTGTATTCGATTGCAACGCGGTCGCTGTCGTAGGTAGTTTCACGGATGAGCAGCAGCGCGCTTCCCGGCGCCGTTTCAAGGATAGTTGCCTCATCTTCAAGCGCGGAGACGGCGCCGATGCTTTCCTCTGCCCAATTCAGCTTGCGCTTGTAAACATTCTCAAAAATCGCATAGAGCGAGCGCTCTTCGAGGTTCTGCTTTTCGATGTTTGGAAAAAGCCGGGCCGGCAAGTAACTGGTCACGACCGCGACGGGGTCCCCGTTTACCAACCTCAAGCGCTTGATGCTGTAAACGGATTCACCGTCTTCAAGGCGAAGCGCCTGCGCCACTTCCCCCTTTGCCTTGACGATTTTCTTCGATAGCACCCGGGCGGACGGAAGCAGCCCGCGCCGGCGCATCTCCTCGCTGAATCCTCGGAGTTCCTGAAAGTTCCAGGGCAGGCGCCCGGAGCCGATCACGGGGCGTTTCCCTTTCTCGATGATAAGCAGACCTTCAGAACGAAGCTTCTGATATGCCTGGCGGACGGGCATCTTGCTGATGCCAAGGTGCCGGGAAACATCGGTTTCCGACCAGAAAGTCTCTCCTTCCTTTACCTGTCCAGCCTTCGCCAACTCGCGAATCTGCTCCACAATCTGTTGGTAATACGGAACATAGCTATGGTGGTCCAGCGCTAGTTCTACACGGTCAACCGCAATCGCCTGATCTGTCACGTCCTCTTCTCCTGCATCCTAATATAGCATGTGTATAGGTTAGATCAATTCAAGATAGAATATCGAGAAACCTGGAGTTCTTTTCTCGATGTTGTTCCAATATATTATTGATATTAAATCAATTAACAACTATCAAACCCGTGTATGAACGGCGGCCTCCCGCTGTAGTTCCAGATTTTTCTATCCACGCCTTGACACATATATGCATATGTAGCCTTATTGATTTGTCTAGAGCTTGAGGTTGTCAGGGCAACCCAAGATGAATGCTCAGGCGAGTGTGGAGGCGCAGATGAACGCATCTTGTTTCGTACAAATGATTCCGGGGAAGACGAAGAAGGCATGGTTGGCCTTCGGGAGCTTTTCTTTGCTTCTGGCAATTTTCTTACCGGTGGCTGCGCTCGCGCAGGTGGAGTCGGCCCGCGTTGTCGGAGCCGTCCATGATCCATCCGGGGCTGTGATTCCCGGGGCAACGGTGACAGTGATCAACACGGGTACCAGCATTCGTCACGCGGTGACGACAGACCCGAACGGCGAGTTCGTGGTTACGGATCTGCAGCCTGGAACTTATACTGCGACCTTCGAGCATCGGGGATTTGAGAAGGCGGTCGCGATTCCATTCGAGCTCAATGTGAACCAGGTGCTGAACCTCAACATCGCGATGGCTGTTGGAGCGGATACACAGCAAGTCACGGTGACCACCGCCGAGCCGCTTCTTGAATCGGAATCGTCGTCCATCGGTCAAGTGGTAGCCGCCGAATCTATTTCGGCGCTGCCCCTGAACGGCCGCGACTTTATTCAGCTCGCCTATCTCACGCCAGGCGTCAATCAAGGGCCCACGGGAGCTGTGCAGCAAGGCAATATTCCCGAAGACGAAAGAGCCAGCGGATCAATCGAGGCCAACGGTCTAACCACGACAAACAACAACTTTCTGCTCGACGGATTCGACAACAACGAACAGCAGATCGGGTTCGAGGTAATCCAACCGTCGGTTGATGCAATCGCGGAATTCAAGATGCAGACGAACAGTTTTGGAGCGGATATCGGCAAGGGCGGCGCAGTGGTGAATCTCGCGCTGAAATCCGGCACCAATCAATTCCATGGCGGCGTCTTTGAATTTGTCCGCAACTCAGCCTTCGACGCAAAGAACTATTTCGATAGCGCGACAACGCCCATTCCTTCCTTCCGGCAAAACCAGTTTGGCGGCACTTTAGGCGGTCCGATTCTAAAAGGCAAGACGTTCTTTTTTGTCGATTATCAGGGCACACGCGTGGATCAGGCGGAAACGGCGATCAGTTCCGTGCCGCCTGCGAACGTAAATGGAGTTGGGGAGCGTACTGGGAATTTCTCCGACCTGCTGACAGGAACGCTGGGGCCAGACGGCTTTGACACCGGCCAGATATTCAATCCTTTCCAGTACAACTCTGCCACAAACGTTCGAGCGCCCTACCCGGGCAACATCATTCCTGCAGGCACCGCGCCGGGGGACCTCGATCCAGCGGCTCTCAATGTGGCTGCGCTGTATCCCAACCCCAATCTGCCGGGCTATGTAAACAACTATCTATCGAATCCGGCTCGCGTCAACAATCAGGATTCCTTCGACGTGCGAGTCGACCACCAATTGACGAGCAGGGACAGCACCTTTGCGACCTTCAGCTTCGGGAACGTCAAAGAGACCCAGCCCGACCCATTTCCCGAGCCGGCCGGCGGCGGGTTCTTTTCTGGAAACATCAGCGATCTGGCCCGGGCGGCCGGAATCAGCGATGTTCACACATTCGCGGACAATAAGATAAACGAGTTCAAAATAGGTTATATGCGTTATGCCGTGCAGGCGATTCCGCTGCTTGCAGGTGAAAACATCTCCGGCCAGGTTGGGATTCCCGGAATATTCGATCCCAATAACTCTCTTGAGACTGGCGGGTTGCCGAGCATGTTCATTAACGGGTGGAGCTCGCTGGGAACCACGGATTGGTTCCCGGAAGTGCTGACCGAGAACAATTATCAGTTCATTGATTCCTTCACTTACATCCGAGGCTCGCACGCTATCAAGGCCGGCCTCGATATTCGCCGCAGGCTCAACGGCTTTACGCAGGTCCAAAATGCGCGCGGCGACCTGTACTTCAACCAGCAGTTTACACAGGACCTGGTGACTGGAGACGGGGGATCGGGCCTGGCTACCTTTCTCATCGGCACTCCGAATTCCGCCTCGCGAGAGGTGCAAAGCGGAGAATTTGGAATACGCTGGCTGGAACTTGGCGGTTATTTCATGGACGACTACCGCGTGACTCCGCAGTTGACACTGAATCTGGGACTGCGCTACGACCTCTACACGCCTTATGTCGAAGAACATAACCGGCTGGCCAACTTCGACTTCTCTACGGGTGAATTTGTTTCACCCCAAATGCAGGGCGTGAGCAGAACCGCCGATGTCAAGACGGATCGCAACGGCTTTGCACCCAGGGTGGGATTCGCCTGGACCCCCGGGGGACGCAGTGTGGCAATCAGAGCGGGGTTTGGGATTTTCTACGATCGGCAAGCGACACAAGGAGATTCCGAACTTCCCTACAACCCCACCGGCTTGTTCGCCAGCCAGAGCTATAGCTACCCGGCGAATGCACCGGGGATCCTGCTCTCGACGGGATTCCCCGCGGAAGTGGCCCCGACGCTGACGAATCCAAGCGGATACGCCAGTGCTGCGCCTTTCAACGATCCAACGACTTCGATCCAGGAATGGAACCTCAATGTGGAGCAGCAGATCGGAAAAGACGCGGCTCTCCAGATTGCCTATGTAGGGACGCACGGAGTGCATGAATCCTATATCTACAATCTGAATCAGCCCATGCAGCCGCTCGATAGCAACTTCGGCCCAGCTCCCAATTACGGCCGCCCATATTTTGGAACTGTTCCGAATATTGCAGCTATCAGGACAAATTCAAATATCGCCAACCAGCACACGCATCAGCTTCAAGTGAAGTTTGAAAAGCGGTTTTCCTCCGGTTGGAGCGTGCTCAACTCCTATACGTGGCAGCACACGATTGGCCAGACTCCGCTGAATGAGGCGGCTGGCCCTCAAAATGACTACAATCTGCGGGCCGAACGCGGAAACCAGGATCCGGATTTTCGAAGTCAGTTTTCTTCAGCCTGGTCTTATGTTCTGCCCTTTGGCCCTGGACAGCGCTTCCTGAAAAGCAGCGGGCCGATTCGCTACATCGCCAGCGGCTGGAGGTCGCAGGGAATCCTCTCGATGTTTTCCGGCGAGGCCACGACTCCCGAATTGTCCTACGATCGAACGAATACCGGATCGGGTGCTCCGCGACCGGACTTGACCGGCAACCCGCTTGACTTTTCCAGCGCAACAAGCTGGGGATGCCCGGCGAATAAGCAGAACATAACCTGCTGGTACAACCCGGCAGCCTATGCGGTTCCGGCTCTTGCGCCCGGTCAAACGTTCGCCACGGAGTTTGGCGATGCCGGTGTTGGCACGCTTCGAGGCCCAGCGCTGTACAACCTGGATTCATCCCTGTTCAAGAGCTTCGATCTGCGCGAGGGATCGAATCTGGAGTTGCGCGGCGAGGTATTCAATCTCTTGAATACGCCTGAATTCGGTTTGCCCGATGTGGATGTGGACACCCCGCAAGCAGGATCAATCACGAGTACTGTTCATAGCTCGCGGCAGATTCAGGTTGCATTGAAGGTAACGTTCTAGTTTGTGGGCCCGGTCTCAATATCTGTCGAAGAAGACGGGCATGCCGCTCCCGCGGTCAAACCGCGGGGGCGGCAACATATTAACTCTCAACCTGAACCTGGAGGGGGCTCGTGACAGGCTTCACTCATGATGAAGCTCCGGCGAAAACAATCGACCCTGCTCCGCACGGCCTCGCTCTGACTGCTGTTGAAGTGGAAGAAGGGTGTGCGCTTGCGGCTCGACATCATATTGCAAGCGTCTGTATTCTTCCCCGTTGCATGTTTCGCTGATGTCTCGGTGCGAAATTTGCGAAGCGATTGGGGAAGATTGGGTTGTGGACTTGTGTGGGTGCGTCCCTGAACCGGCAGATCTCTTGGAACTGGCGTTGAATTCGAGCAGAGGGCAGGCACATTGATTAGCACGGCACTTTGGATGCATCGGGTGCGCGAAGGGAGATTTTGGAATGAAAGGTATAGATCGTCGTTTTCTTGTCTGGATATGCGCATCGGTTTGTGCTGCGGCGTTTTTTCCGGGGCAATCGTTTGCTCAGGACCGGCCCTCAGATGCTGCCGCGAAAACGGGAACCCCGGCGCAGGAGAGCCAGCCTCCAGTCAGGCTCTCCGGCGACTACTTCGAGCGCGGCGGAAAGCGCTTTCTGCCCGTGGGCGTAAATTGGGTTCCGGCGAAGGCGGCGATGGAATGGCCTTATCAATGGGATCCCGCATCGATTGAAGCCGATTTTGCGCAAATGCACGAGCTCGGCGTGAATACCGTCAGGCTTGATCTGGTATGGTCCTGGTTCGAGCCGCGTCCAGGCGATTACAACCCGGAGGCATTCAAGGAACTGGACTTCCTCACTTCCCTGGCGAGCCGCTACAACATCTATTTGAATCCCATGCTGCTCATAGGCGGCGAGGTGGGCGAGGCGTATTGGGACGTTCCATACCGCCATGGCCGCGATCCTCAGTCTGACCCGTACATGCTGCAACTGGAGACAAACTTTGCGGCGGAATTGGCTCGGCACTTTGCGAAGAACAACGCAATCCTCGCCTGGGACCTGACCGATGAGCCGCCATTCTGGATCTCCGCGAGTACTACGGATGCGGCCGCTATCAACTGGACGCGATTGATATCGGGTGCGCTGCGCCGTTACGACCCAGGGCATCTGCTGGTAGTGGGAACGTCGATGGAAGATGTGGGCCATGGCCCATTCCGGCCGGACTTGCTGGGAAATGAAGTGGATTTCTTCAGTGTTCACCCCTATACGATCTACGCTCAGAGCCTCTTCCCGGATGCAATGCTCTCGGAGCGCCAGACATACGGGGCGGCATTTGAAACCGCACTTACGGGGGGTGCGGGCCGGCCTGTCATGATTCAGGAAATGGGAGCGTCTTCGGCGCAATATTCTCCGGAGGCCATTGCGCAGTACGAGCGAACCGCGCTTTATTCCAGTTTTGCCGCGGGAGCGAACGGTTTCCTCATCTGGTGTTACACAGACGCGGCGCTCTCTCAGTATTCGAAGGTACCCTATCTGCGTTCGCCGCACGAAACTCAATTTGGCATTGTGACCGCAGATCGCAAAGAGCGGCCGGCCGCGAAGATGCTTACCGCGTTTTCGAAGGACATGGGCAGTCTTGCTCTCGAGGGCATCGAACCAGCTCCGGCAGAGGCGGCGATTCTGGTCCCCGATGAGTGGTCGAAGCCGTATGGGGATGAATCGCATTTTGGATTGACCGGGCCTGAAGTCGTTCCTTATACCTCACAGGACGAGGGAGGGAGCGTGGCAGGACAGCCATTGCCCAATCAATCCAGCGACAATTCGCGGCTCGTGGGCGCCTGGCTCTCGGCGTATATTCTCTCGCGGAGAGCCGGAGTGAAAACCGCATTTCCCCGCGAATACGCCGACTGGCAAAAGTACCCGATGCTGATTCTTGCTTCGCCGCTGACCAGCACCGATTCGATGATGGTTCACCTTCATTCCGATTTCTTGAGCAAAGTTCGGACTTACGTCGAGAACGGCGGGGTTCTCTATGCGTCTGTGAGCGGAGACGCGGCGATTCCAGAGATGGAGAGCGTCTTCGGCGCTCGTCTTTTGGATCATTTGCCGGTAGGAAACGTGACATTGAAGATCGTCGCGCCCTTCGGCAATCTCAAGCCGGGCGATACGTTTACCTATTCGGCATCTGCCAATGTGCCCGAACAGTGGGCAGCAACGCTCGAGGTGAAGGGCGGCCAGGTGATTGCGGTCGATCAGGACGGAAGACCTGCACTGGTGGCCAACCAACTCGGTAAAGGAAAGACTCTTCTCTGTGCCTACCCGATCGAGATTTACCTGGCCAATCTGCCCTCTGCGTTTGAAGGGAATGACCAGACGTACCGCATTTATCAAAGTCTGGAAGAGTGGGCAGGCTTGAAGCGGACGGTATGGACAGATCAGTCCTCGGTGGAGGCCGCAGCTTTGAATGCCACAGACCACGGCTATATCGTGCTCGTCAATCACTCTGCGCAACTGAAGCATGTGATCCTCGGTTCCTCGTTGCCGATCAGTGCATTGGGACAGCTCGACGCGCCGGAGGCGAATTCAATTCCCCGGCACAATTCGGGTTGGGAGATCGACGTGCAACCGTACGATGCAGAGGTGCTCAAGTGGAGATAGTCGATAGCGTATCGGCCAGGAACAAGAAGGCAATTGCCGGTATCGACATTGGAGGCACGAAGATTGCCATTGGCATCGTCGACGGCAGAGGGGAAGTCCTGCTTCGCGGGGAAACTCAAATCCAGGTTGAAAAGGGTCCCGAAAATGCCTTGACCAGAATCGTGGAGATTCTGAAAGCTCAGACACAACAAACCGGCTTGGCAATCGGCGGGATTGGAATCGGGTGTACAGGCCCGGTCGACCCTATTACCGGGGAACTCGGCGATGTAAATACACTGCCCAACTGGCAGGGATGGAATCCGGTCGAGGGGCTCTCTGAGGCTTTGGGCGTTTCCGCTGCCCTTGAAAACGATGCCGACGCCGCGGCGCTGGGCGAGGCACGATGGGGAGCAGGCAGAGGCAAGGGCAGCCTGATCAGCATCACCGTGGGTACCGGCATCGGCGCCGGGATCATCTTGAACGGAGAGATATACCGGGGCGTTGGGCATGCCCATCCCGAGATTGGCCACCACATTGTCGAGCCGAGCGGTCCACTGTGCACATGCGGCGCGTCCGGTTGCTGGGAAAGCCTGGCGGCGGGGCCCGCGTTTGAACAGTGGTATGCCGAGCAAAACCCGGCCGGCGAATATCGAACCGGCGAGGAGATCTGCAAACTCGCCCGCCAGGGGGATCTTGATGCGCGGCGCGCAGTCGATCGGCTGGCGAATTATCTTGGGCTCGGGGTGGCTAACGTGGTCTCCATGTTCATCCCAGAGGTAATCGCGTTGAGCGGCAGCGTCATGCATAGTGCAGATCTTTTTCTGGACCCGATTCGCGCGATCGTCCTCAACAGGTGCCGCCTTGTTCCCGCGGAGAGCTGTGAGATTGCGGTTTCGTCTTTGGGCGCCAACGCTGGACTGATCGGCGCCGCACAGGTATGGCACAGCCGCTTTAACCGCTCATTCCAGGAGAACTTGTGAAGCACACTGCGCTCCGTATTATTGAAGGCCCTTACCTACGCGACATTCTGGACCAGCCGCGGGCACTGGAAGCCACTCTTGAGAGCTTCCGCTCGAACACGACTTTGTTTGGACAAATCAGCAAATTTCGCCAACAGGCGCATCAACGCGTTGTGCTGACCGGCATGGGGTCTTCGCTGCACGCGCTTTATCCACTTGAGATGATGCTGACAGCGCATGGGGAGAATGTCACGCGCGTAGACACGTCGGAACTGATTTACTCCATGCCCAGCCTGCTGGCCGGCGGCACGATCATTGTGGCAGTATCGCAGTCGGGCCAAAGTGCGGAGATGGTTCGCCTGCTCGAGCAGAATGCGCGGCGGGCAACGGTCATCAGCATTACCAACACTGCGGATAGCTTGCTTGCCACCCAGGCGGAGTTCATGATGCTGACTCAGTGCGGCGAAGAGTTTTCAGTCTCCGCCAAGACCTATGTTGGAACGCTAGCCGCCCTGGAAATCCTGGCAGCGGCATGGTGCGGCGAGGCGGCAGACGCGGTGTATGCCGAACTCCAGGCAGGCCCGGCGCTGGTGGAAGGCTATTTGGCGCAATGGCGCAAGCATGTGCAATCGCTGGCCGTCGAGATGGAAAACATACGCCAGCTATTCTTCGTGGGACGGGGGCGGTCACTGGCTTCATCCGGAACGGGGGCGCTGGTCACGAAGGAGTCGACGCGCATCGCCGCGGAAGCCATGAGCAGCGCGGCCTTTCGGCATGGTCCAATTGAGATGGCAGGACCGGAAACCATGGTGCTGGTGCTGGAGGGCGAAGCGGTTTTCCGCGCACTGCACAGCAAGCTGGTGCGCGACATACACAATAGCGGAGGACGGGCAGAGCTGGCCGGGCCCGCCGCGAAGATTCCAGCCCTGCGCATTCCCGACAAACTGACACGCCTGCTTCCCATTATGGAGTTTCTGCCAATCCAGATGCTGACACTGGCCCTTGCGGCAAGCGCAGGCTTCGAAGCCGGACGCTTCCGGCATGCAACAAAAATCACGGCCGAAGAATAGCAACCCGAGGACGCAAACCAAATGAAGCGCAGCAAGTACCTGGTCGCGATTGTCTTTGCAGTCTTCTTTGTCATGTCGCTGGTGACAAATATACTGGGCCCGATTGTTCCGGATATCATCCAGAGCTTTCATCTGAGCCTGTTCGCCGCCGCGCTGCTTCCTTTCTGCTTCTTCATCGCCTACGGGGTATTTTCGATTCCTGCCGGCTTCCTGGTAGAGCGGTGGGGAGAGAAGCGGGTCATCCTGGCAATGTTTTCCATCGCGCTGGCGGGGTCGCTTTTGTTTGCGTGGCTGCACATCTTTCCCGTCGCGATGGTCTCGCTCTTCATGATCGGAAGCAGCATGGCCGCGTTGCAGGTGGCCATTAACCCTCTGCTGCGGGTGGCCGGAGGAGAAGAGCACTTTGCCTTCAATTCGGCATTTGCGCAACTCATATTCGGAATTGCGTCCTTTCTGAGTCCCCAGATCTACTCCTACATTGTCCTCAATCTGGAACAAGAACCGCAGAAGAACATTTTTCTATCGACGCTGGCCGCGCTCGTGCCGGAAACGATGCGATGGGTGTCAATGTACTGGATCTTTGCGGTTGTAATTGCCGCTATGCTGCTGGCTATGGCCTTCTCGCGGTTTCCGGCGGTGGAGCGAAAAGCCGACGAAGCCGCGGGCACCACAGGAATGTACCGCTACCTGCTGCACAAGCCAGTGGTCTGGCTCTACTTCTTCAGCGTGTTTTTCTACGTGGGGTCGGAACAAGGTACGGCCAATTGGATGTCGGAATTCCTGTGGAAGTACCACGGCTTCGATCCGCACACGACGGGGGCATCGGCGGTGGGATGGTTCTGGGGCCTGCTGACGGTGGGGTGCTTCCTGGGCATGATTCTGCTCAAGCTGCTCGACAGCCGCCGCGTCTTGGGAGCCTTTGCTATCGGCGCACTGACATGCCTTTCCTTCGCGCTTTTCGGTCCCGCGTCCATCTCCAAGTTTGCGTTTCCGTGCATTGGTTTGTTTGCGTCGGTGATGTGGCCGATCATCATTTCTCTGGCACTGAACTCGGTGCTGGAACACCAGGGAGCGCTGGCCGGAATTATGTGCTCGGGAATCATGGGAGGAGCGATTCTGCCATTGATCACGGGCCGGATTGCCGACTCGTTCGGCCTGCGCACAGGCATGTGCCTGCTGTACGTGACATTCGGGTGGATCTTTGCAGTTTCGTTGTGGGCAAAGCCGCTCATCACCAACCAGAAGTTTGGTGTGAAAAAGCCGGACAACAGCGCGGCGTAGAGTCATGCGGAGGCGCGCGAACGGAAAACCCTCTACGGGGTTGCGGCCTGCGGAGCGCGGCCCAGCTTTTCCAGATAACCGCGATAGTTCTGGTAGAGAACTACAGTGGGTTGCCCTCCGGGAGTGATGCGCGACGCCGGTGCATTGAAGATGCCCGAGTACTGGTAGCAGAGAATCTTCTCAAAATTGGGGAACCGTTGCATGTCCTGAAGAAGCCCGTCGATGGGACGTGGGACAAGTGCCTTGCCCTCGAAGAGAAACGCCTCCATGTCCATCCACAGATGCGCGCCGGCTTTGTCGCACATGGATTGCCAAAGCTGCGCGGCCTGCTCGCCGGTGATATCGCCGTCGGGCATTCGATGAAATCCAAAGGGGCATACGATGTCGAGATGCTTGAGGACGAGCGGCCAGACATCGCGCGACTCGAGCATTCCATGGGTATTCGGAGCCAGCATGAGCGGCTTCTCCGGGGCAAGTCTGCGGCAATAGGCCTGGAATTCGCGGAAAAAGGCAATGACCTGTCGCCGGTAGCGGTCCTTCTCCTGTTCCCCCTGGTCGGGGATGAGACTACCGTAAGCCTCCGCGGAGACATACCAGCCATAGAAAGATGGATGATGGCCATAGCGGCTCCATAACTCCGCGGCAATCTGCTTGGACCAGGCGAGTGCGGCAGGACTGAAATCAAACCAGGCATAGGCGCCGACGCCGAGAAAGACGTTCATGTTGAGCCGGTCAGCTTCAGAGAGGATCGCTTCAATGGGGTCACGGGAGGTCATGGACACGCGTCCGGGAAAAAGGGCGGAGGGATAGTAAGCGAGCCCGTGGTAGCCGGCGCAGGCGATCTTGTTGTCGCCGTAATAGGCCTCGTTGCGAAAGACCTCCTGAATCACAACAGTATCCATGCCCAGGTTGTGCATGGCGACGATCTGCCGACGCCAGTCGTCTTCGGTTAGCTTGCGGATGTCCGCGTTCCAGTGGCTTCCCTCTTCCTCGCTCCAGTGGACAATGCCAATCCAGGCGCCGTCGATGGTGCGAGTCGAGCGGAAGGAGGAAGACAGCACCTCGACTTCGCGTTCTGAACGGATCTTGCGGACCCCGCAGGCAGCAACGAGAATGACGCGGTGGCGGCCCGTCCAGCCTTGAGTGGAGCGGCGAAAGAAGATGCCGGCGCTGGCGTGGGCAGGAATGTCGAGCACCTCCGTGCGCACAAGCGCGGAAGGCGACTCCCGATCGAGATAGAGAGCGAGCGCGAACCTGCAACTGCGATTGGAAGTGTTTTCAACCGCACCGCGGATGTCGAGCGTGATTTTGTCGGTCACCGGAGAGGGCGGGATCAGTGCAAGCCGGGCCACAGGCTGCTGCCCGCAGGCAAATGTCCACGCCATGCCGCCGAACAGCAGCGCCGGCAACCACGGCAGGCGATTCCTTCTCATGTCATGCCTCCGCTTATGTGAAGGCCCGCAGCCAGGACGCGAGATCCGCTCCAAAGGGCTACGGTCCCATCGCAATCCGACGAATCGTCTAGTAGCCCGATTCAAACACCAGCGCAGCCGCGCCTTGTACGCCGGCGAGTTGTCCTGCCTTGGCAGCGAGCACCTGGGGCTGGCGCTTTGCTCCGAAGTGCAGGAGCTTTGCCACCTGCTCTTGCAGGGCGGGAACGAACTGCGCGTAATCCTCAATAAGACCACCTGAGAGGAGCACGGCCTGGGGATCGACGAGGTTGAAGAGATTGGCGATTCCCTCAGCCAGGTATCCAGACAGAACCGCGTAGGCTTTTTGCGCGGCGGCATCGCCCTGGCGTGCGAGTTGGTTGATTCTCAGGGCAAGGGCTGCGTCGTCGATGGTGCTCTCGGGGACGGCCCCGCCGTGTTCGCGGTATTCGCGGAGCAGTGCGGCGGTGGAGACATAGGCTTCCAGGCAGCCGTTACGGCCACAGTTGCAGGGCCGTCCGCCGGCGCGGATCACATGGTGCCCGATGGTCCCGGCAAAGCCGTGCTGTCCGCGCAGCAGTTTACCTTCGGCTACGATGCCGCCGCCGACGCCCGTGCCAATGGTGATGACCACAAAATCGGAGAGGCCGCGGCCAAGGCCGAAGTGCAGTTCCGAAAGCACGGCAGCCTGTGCATCGTTTACGACGAAGACCGGCAGATGAAAGCGTTCCTCGGCAAAACCGCGCAGTTGGAAACCAGTCCACCCAGGAAGATTGTCGGTTGCGGCGAAGATGCTTCCATCGCGACGATCGACGGCGCCCGCAGTGGCGATGCCAAGCCCCCGCGGCTCGATGTGCCTGTCGCCGCAGGCCCTCAGCACCTGTTCGACAGCCTGGACCAGTCCGGCTGCGATGGCGTCGCGACCACTCCCCGCGCCGGTGGGCGTCTTGGCAGGAAAGCAAACCTCTCCGCTCCGCTGCACCAGGCCGGCCTTGATGGAGGTGCCCCCGATATCGACGCCAATGGCAGGAGCCGAGGAGGCGGATTGCTCAACAGCATGCGCAAACCTGGCGGCGATGTATCCGGGGCGGGTGATGGCCGAGCCGACGATGACGCACCAGGCCCCACCGGCGATAGCGCGGCGCGCCTCTTCGGGAGTGGAGATATGCCCCTCGGCCATGATTGGGACATCGAGCTGTTGCGCCAATTGCGCGAGCAGGGTCCAACTGAAGCTGTGATTGTCGCGGGTGCGCTCAGTGTATCCGTTCAGGGTGGTGCCCACGCAGTCGGCGCCGGCCGCGGCCGCGGCCAACGCCTCATCGAGGGTGGCGATGTCGGCCATGATGGGCAGGTGCAGCTCCTGGTGAATTCGCTGGATGAGTTCCTGCCAATGGTCGCCATCGGGCCAGGCGCGATCGGTACAATCGAGAGCTATGATGGAGGCGCCGGCAGCGGCCAAGGCGGCGGCGGCGGCGAAATCGGGCGTGATGCGCGGTCCCGCAGGGCCATACCGCTTCTGGATGCCGATGATGGGCAGCTTTGTATCCTGCCGGATAGCCGCTATATGTTCCGCGCTGTTGAGGCGCAGGCCGGCGGCCCCTCCGCCAACCGCGGCCATTGCGATGCGGTGAATGGCGTTGGTGTCGTCCAAAGGATCGCCGGGGGAAGCCTGGCATGAAACGATCAATCTTCCTTTCAACTGGTCAAATGTCGCGAACATTACATCTCCCTGTTTTGCAAGCGTGGCAGACGGACGGCAGTTTGCCTTTCGATTGCCAACCTGTATTATTGTATAGCCTACCATGGTATTGGCAGGTAATTGAGCAAATGGGTTGGGCCTGAGCGACAGAACCTGGTTCCGGCAGAACAGCGGGGAGCGCGCAATAGGGCAGCCAACAGACCCTGGGCTCGGGGTGGAACGGACGCGAAAATGAACAGCATACTTGTTGCCGGGGCACTCCTGGCGATTCTGTCGGGCATGATGAATGGAAGTTTTACCCTTCCGATGCGGTTTCTGGGACGGTGGGAATGGGAAAACGTATGGTGCCTGTTCATCGTGGTTTCATGCCTGCTGATGCCGGCCGCGATCGTGAGCGTAATTGCGCCGCAGAGCTGGGCGATTATCGCCCACGCGCCCGCGCACGCCGTATGGATTGCAGTCCTGACGGGTTTTGCGTGGGGGTTTGGGGCGTTGCTGTTCGGCCAGAGCGTGAGCGCAATCGGCATTTCGCTGGCCAACACGCTGGTGTTGGCAATCAGCTCGGCGCTGGGTTCTCTGCTGCCCATGGTACTTCTGGCCCCTCAGAAATTGCTGAGCCCAACAGGCGAGAGAATCCTGATCGCGGTGGCGGTAGAACTTGCAGGCTTTGCGCTGTGCGGCTGGGCGGGCCGAATGCGCGAGCGGGCTGCCGGCGTGGACTCAGAGAGGGGCGGTATGGTGGGCCACGCGCGCCCGGTTGGCGTGGCTCTGCTGATGGCGGCAGGATCGGGCGTGTTGTCGGCAGTGTTCAATATCGGGTTTTCCCTGGCGCACCCCATCGCCGACTATGGCCGCGCCGCCGGGCTGAGCGAGTTTTCCAGCACCAATCTGATCTGGTGGATCATGCTGGCTGCGGGTTCGCTGGCCAACCTGGGATTCTGCTTTTACCTGTTCCGGAAGAACGGCAGTATGAGGAAGTTTGCCCAACCGGGCGGACTTCGCCTCTACACACTGTCGGCGGTGATGGCATTGTTGTGGGGTGGAAGCATTTTTGTCTACGGCGCTTCGGCTCCACGGCTGGGCGCGCTGGGGACCTCCATTGGGTGGCCGCTTAGCCTGGCGGTGGGGCTGCTATTGGCAAACGTGATTGGGATCAGCCTGGGCGAATGGAGGCAGGCTCCGGTGCGCGCGCGAAACTGGATGTATTCGGGAATAGGGGTACTGCTGGTTGCGGTAATCCTGTTGAGCAAGGCAAGCTAATGAGGCGCTTTCCAGGCACCGCAACGGAAGCAAGCCAGTTGCCGAGGGCGGAGCAGCTCACACCAGTGCCTGGATTGTCGAGCAGGTAGCCTGTTTCGCATCGTCGGCTATTCTGATAGCTGGTGGATGCAGTCACAAATAGGAATTTTGACGGTCGCCAGAGACGCCGGCATTCGAGGAAACCAAGATGCAAATGAAAAATCAACAACAAAAAGAGATGCCAACGCCAGAGACGATCATTCGCAAGAACTGGGAATTTGACCCTTTAGATAAGACCAGCTTCACCCCGATGTACTTTCAGATCCAGACGCAACTGCTCAAAATGATCCAGTCGGGGCGGTTGCGCGCCGGAGATCCGCTGCCCAGCGAAGAGGAGTTAAGCCGGATCTGCGGCGTCAGCCGGATGACTTCGCGCCAGGCACTCCAGGCGCTCAAGAGCCAGGGATTTGCGACGCGCCACAAGGGGCAGGGGAGCTTTGTGAGCCAACCGCTCGTGAAGAAGGACATCACCCACCTTTGCGGGTTTACCGCCGAGATGCAGGCGCTGGGCATCAAGGCAACATCGCGGGTGCTGGAAGCAGGAACATTGCGTGCATCCGCGGAGGTGGCGTCCCAGTTGGGCATCGAATTAAATGCTCCAATCTACCGCTTATTGCGGTTACGGCTGGCCGACGAGTTGCCTCTAGCCATTGAGGAGATCCGCCTTCCCCACGAGCGCTTCCCCGGGGTGGAAAAACTCGATTTTTCGCGCCTGTCGCTTTACCAGACGCTGCGCGAGCGATACGGGATTCGAGTCGGCCGCGCGGACGAGATTCTGGAAGCGCGTTCGGCGACGCGCCGGGAGGCCAAGCTGCTGGATGTTCAGGCGCGGGCCAGCCTGCTGGTGATTTCGCGCACGCTGTTGAGCACGGATGGACTGCCGGTGGAGACGGCGCACTCCGTATATCGCGGCGACCGTTATCGCGCAGTGCTGCGGATTCCGGCCACCGAAATAGAGTAGGCCGACTCGGCGCACTCTAAGGAAGCCACTCCCCGCGTCGAGCCGGAATCACCCGGCTCGGCCGCTTCCACGAGCCTGGCCTATGGCTGCCCCTTGCTCCGGCTTTGGAAACGCACCCGGCTGCGCTGTCAAAGCGCATCCTTCCTCTTTTTCACGGATTCAGCGCGGACCGGTTTGGGAGGCAGCAGCGTCGCCAATGGGCCGAGAATCGGGCACTTGACGCAGGTCACCCTTATAGTATATACATCCATACTGATTTACAGGATGGGCGTAACCGCTCCTTGAAAATAGCCGGAAGAGACGCCGGATGCCCCGAAACGGGGGAAAAGTGCATGACGATAATGGAGGCACCAGGATGTGGTCGAGGATTCGAGCTCTAGCACTGTTTTTGTTCGTCGCACTCTGCTTCGTGAAGGCGCCGGCGCAAGTCACAAGCGCAGGGTCGATTGCAGGCCAGGTGGTGGATGCTACCGGGGCCGTGGTGCCCAATGCATCGGTGGTCGCCGTCCAATCGCTGACCAACCAGCAGTGGAAGACCGTCACTGACGGCCTGGGAAGCTACATCTTCCCCAATCTGCCGGTCGGCACCTACACCCTCACCGCGCAAACAACGGGATTCAGCACGGAGCAGATCAACGCCATCCCCCTCAACGTCGGCGACCAACTGCGGCAAAACTTTACTCTCAAGCCCGGAGCTGTGACCGATACGGTGCAGGTCACCAGCGACGCCGTCGGCGTGGACACGGAATCGGGCAACGTCGGCGAGGTGGTCAGCGGACGGGAAATCCAGGCGATGCCCCTGGTCACGCGCAACTTCACCCAACTGGTGGGGCTGGTTGCCGGCGTGTCGAGCGATATCGGCAGCCAGAACGGCTTCGGCTCGCTCAGCACCCTGGCTTTCTCGTCCAACGGCGTACGTGAGAACGCCAACGACTGGACGATCGATGGCGTGCCCAATCTGGACGTCTATAACGGCAACAACGCAATTATTCCGAATGTGGACGCCATCGCCGAGTTCAGAATCGATCGCGGCAGTTACTCTGCCGAGCAGGGACGCAGCGCCGGCGCCTCCGTCAACGCCATCATCAAGCAGGGCACCAACCAGCTCCATGGGACGGCGTTTGAGTATATGCGCAACGCCATCCTCAATGCCAACGACTTCTTTGCCAATTATTACGGCACTCCGCGCCCCAACGAGCACCGCAACAACTGGGGATACACCGTCGGCGGACCCATCAAGAAGGACAAGCTCTTCTTCTTCTGGTCGGAGGAGTGGCGCAATATCATCGAGCCATCCGGCACATCCACAACGCTGGTTCCATCCGACAAGGAAATCGGCGGCGATTTCACCGACTACGCGGCAATGGCGGTGCCTGAGCCGATGGTCACAGCCGCCCTGGCGGCGAATCCCCTCTGCGTCGGCTGTGTGGTTGGCCAGCCGTTTCCGGGCGGCACGGTAAATGGCGTCACGGAAACGCAGGATGTGATCCCCTCGGGAATGCTGGACGCGAACTCGCTCCTCCTGCTCAATACCTACTACCCCAAGGCCCAGGAGGCCATTCCTGTCTACGGCGTCAACTACTCCTCAGCGCTGCCCACCACGACCACCGTGCGCGAAGAGTTGATCCGGCTCGACTATAACCTGAGCGATAAGTGGAAGGTCTTCACCCACTATATTCAGGATCAGAACCATATCGGCTCCCCTTATTCGCTGTGGGACGACAATCCTCTTCCGAATGTGGAGGGAACTCATGAATTTGAGCCGATGCAGAGCTTCGGGGTGAACCTGAACGGCACGCTGACCCCCAACCTGATCAACGAAGTGGAGTTCGGCATCTACCACAACATCATTCGCATCACCGAGGATCCGAGCATCTCTCGCGCGCGGGCTCCCGGCCTGAATATCCCCTATTACTTCCCCTTGCCCCACCTGAATCTGGATGACCGCATCCCCCAGATGCACTTCGCCCACTATGCCAACATCAATACCGACTGGCCCTTCCTGAATGGCTTCTTCTACAACAAGTGGACGGACAACCTTTCCTGGCACAAGGGCAACCATAACTTCAAATTCGGACTTCTGATTGTTCACCAGGGCAAGAACGAGAATAACCAGGACTCTCTGGGCAACGGCTCG
>Ga0224555_1002810_pt1 | contig 19361 bp, 8 predicted proteins | sample 714S23034metaG_FD_180687 | JGI IMG/M metagenome (GOLD analysis project Ga0224555, IMG submission 180687) | Peat soil microbial communities from Stordalen Mire, Sweden - 717 S2 30-34 | ecosystem: Environmental > Terrestrial > Soil > Wetlands > Peat | place: Sweden: Norrbotten County, Stordalen...
AGCGCAACTTCGGATATAATCCCTGTGAGACACGGAGAGATGGCCGAGTGGCTGAAGGCGGCGGTTTGCTAAACCGTTATAGGGTCAAAAGCTCTATCGGGGGTTCGAATCCCCCTCTCTCCGCCACCTTACAAAGCAAGTTATTGATATGGCGTATAAAACCAACAAAACAGACGACTTGACTGTTATTTCGGATGTGCGCTGTGTACGCACAGTGCGCCTCGGTTCGCCCAATACAGCCCTTTTACCTTACAAAATGGGAGGCACCTTACAAAGGCTATTCGCAGTCTGCGGCATGGGGCGGGATCCTCAGCGTGGAGAGATGGGAGACGCTGGACCGGACGCTCGATATTGACAGAGGCGGAATGTTCCTGAAGCTGACGGAGCAACACCGTCCTCGCTTGGTGCTTAGATGGGGTGCGCTGTTCATGTGCCTTCGTGACAACCGACGTAGATTGCTTCGCCAGTTAGAACTGGTGGGTTGGCAGAGTGCATCCGGCCGAGGTTAGGAATGTGTAGGAGGTTTCACGGATAGGATGAATAAATGCCCACTCCCTTTGATCGCTTCCTCGAGGTATACCAGCAGATCTCCTTAAGCTTCGGCGTCGTGGACATCTATTTCGATGATTCCACGGATGTGGCGGAGAGGGTGGGCGCCTTCACGTTTCTCATGAATCAGGCCAGGTTTTCCGAGAGCAGCGTTCAGGTTGGTGGGGTTCTTGTGGTCGCGCCGCCTCTCCTTTCACAACTTGGTTGCGATCAGCCCGCAATCGAGGCCGCTACCGTCAAAGCGGCCGAGGAGAAGTTCGGGCGCAGTCTTTCGGAAGTAGAGGTTGCTTCCGTAAGCAAGTTCGTCACTGTCTCCCATGCCAAAGACTTCGGTGTGGATTCAGCGATTGAGCCGCTGGTGGAGTCGCCCGCAGGATCAGCAGTCGTGATCCTGCATGCGGCAATGTACCGAAATGAACCATCGAGGGGCGTCGCACTTTCATTCCCAGCGCTACCGGAGAACCTATGGGTGCCTCACCTTTGCAATCTCGCGGAGAAGGCAGTGACGGCTGCAAAATCTGTGAACTGTTACGTTCTCATCGACGCTGGCGAGGCAAAACCGTACCGCCCAGAGAATCAAAGTCAAATCCATTCGATTGCGGACTGCGGCATTTTTGGACTGAGTAGGGAGTTCGACGGAGCCAAGTTGGTGGCGGACAATTTGCAGACTTGGCAAGAACTCGTGAAGAGTGGACAGTTGGGCTCTGCCTTCACCTCGATTGACGCACTCCCAGTGTGGATGGATTCCCAGAAGTCTTTCCTAAAACTGCAGCTAATTGAGAGAGTTCTGCCTGGGGAGCACATCGTCCGCCTCATTCGGGATGATCCCAAGATGATTGCCACAAGCGACCGGCGGAACCGTCTGAAGCTGGCAAAGATTGCTTCGCGTTCCAACGACGATGAACTTGCTCTTGAGCTCCTAGTCCCCGTGATCCCGGAGCTCCGTTCAGAAGAAGATCTGGCTCTCGCGGCGGATCTGGCTGGAGACCTTGGGGAATTCGAATTGCTTGAAGGAGTTCTCGAGCGTTCCGGCACGCTCTTTCCTACCTCCATCGCATTGCTCGACCACAAGCTCAAGATGTACCTGATGCGCCGCCAGTATTCGGAGATACTGGCGCTTCTGTCGAATTCTCCAGCCGAACTGGACCCGGAGCGGCGATTTTTCTATGTCACGTTGGCGGCCGGATTGAATTCGGCTCCCTCACCGGGTTATCAACTGATTGTCGCCACGATCACCTCCGCCACTCCGGACTACGGCGATTGGGCGCGAATATCCTGCGCCAATGAAGCGATCGCACGGCACGAATACACAACTGCAATCGGGCTATGCGAGCCATCTGGCGGCGAGCCAGTGACGAAAGGATTGGCCAATGTTCTGATTACGGCCATGAAACACCGGCTTCTTGAGAGAACTCCAGACGGCAAGAGCTTGGTTGTGGGTGGCGACGAGCTGGTAGCCCCTGTAACAGCTGTAATTCGTTACCTGTCTTCCAATCCCATCGATGGGACGACACGGCAGCGCCTCACATCAACCCTTGCACCTGAGACTTCAGGCATTCTGGGTCTTGCCGTGCTCGTCCTCATCGCGAATCAGTTGGCCCCTTCAACACAACTCAAGGAAAGTCCGACGGTGCCTCCGGCCCAGACTAAACCCAGCGATGAGGCAGAAATCATTGAAGCTATCAAGAAAGTCTTCGAGTGGGCCGAACAAGAGAGTCCAGTGTTCCCGGGATTCACCAAATTCCCTAAGGATCTGCTCCAAGTATCGGCAGATGATCTCTTTGCCGTCGCTCAGCGGGTGGTGAAATCGGAGGAAGATCTGCGGGAGACACCGGGAGCCGAGATTTTCGATAAATGGTTCATGATCGCCGTCTTGTTGGCTCCCCATACGCAAGATCCGAATGAAGACCTGGACTTGATTCGCTTTGCGGGCGCGCGCTATATCGCAGCAAACAAGCCACAACGAGGACGTGATTTTGCTGAGCATGCGCTTCAAATCACCTATGGAACGCCGGAGCGCCGACGATTGGCATGGTTGGCCTTCGCGGATATTTATGACCGTTCAAAGAGCTTCAATGAGGCGCTGCTCGGTATTTCATGTGCCTTGGCGGTTCCGGTGCCGATTGATATTGATCAACTTTATCAGGAGGCAACACTTCTCATACGGATTTACCGAGACATCCACTTCACTCAATATGCCGCGGACCTCACTAGCTGGCTTCTCCAAATGTGCGAGGATTTTAACCTGGGGGAGCGATATAAACTGCGGTTGAAGACACTCGAGCTTCAACTCCGCGTGCTTGAGGCGCAACGCCAATCCGAAAATGCGTCCGAGCAGCTCCAGCGGCTGACAACCGAACTTGCGGGTCACTGCCGCGATCTCGCCAAGGTCGGCGAAGATACCGCACCTGCTACTGTCTTCCTTGCCCACTGCGTTCAGTTGTGTTCAGGTCGCGGGATTTCGGTGGGCGAGGAGGTGCGAGAGACCTTTGAGAAAAACCTTGCGACGATTCCCAGTGCGACCGCGGCGATGATTCAGATATCGAACCAGGCATCGGCTCGAGGAGCGGACCTGCTCAAAGTTGCCCAATCGATTGAACTGGCGAGGAATGCAGAGGACATTGCCTTCGACCTGTTGACGTTTGCAATTGCCTGCCGGCGGTTTCTCGATTCCGGAATCGATGGCGATAGCATTGAGTCCGCAGCTTTCGTGATCGAGGCGTTGTCCGATCACGCCTTAAAGGAAAGCTTAGTCGGCACGAAGGATTCTCCATTTGAATCCATCGGGCGGAGCCTCGCTATGGCGATTGACCTCTCCCTGCGCGGAATGAACGTGATCATGGTTGGTCTCAGCGAGCGTGGCACGCTGGTGCGCCTGAGCGTTATGGACGGGACTGTCAAGCTCGTGAGAGAGCCTGAGGAGATCTTCTCCGAGAAGAAGTATCGAGCATGGACTGATCACTATCCTTATGGCTATGCCATGATAGGAGACCCGATGAACTTGTTCTATGTGACGCTGACTGGCATCGGCCTGAGTGAGAGCCCTTGCGGCCCAACGGTTATGATCATGGACAATTCTCTGCAGCAGATGCCGCCGAATCTGATGATGATGGGCGACAACCTTGCCGGACGCCAGGCTCCGATGGCAGGCGCACCTTCGCTGAGTTGGCTGTGGGCGGTGCAACTGCGAACACTGAAAACCGGCAAGAAAGCAGCGTGGATCTCGACGGAATTTGCGGAAGATCGGAGCCCCGCGCTAATTACGGTCGCCGGACGATTGCAGGAGACTCTGGACCAATATGGGATCTCGCTTCGCACGACCGCACAGGTGCCGGACGACTTGGCAGAGTCCGAATTGGTGATTGTCGCGGCGCATGGAAGCATCCTTCCTGAGGGGCGCTATGTTCAGCGTATTTCGAACGATGCTGAGCTGGCGCTCTACCCCGCCGTGCTCGCGAATGCCGTCCGGAAGTCAGCTGTGGTGATCCTCTTTATCTGTAGCGGTGGCAGACTTGACACGCATCCCAACGCGGAGACAACAATCGGACTGGTCCGGCAAATACTCGACGCAGGATGTGCGACGGTAATAGCCGCGCCCTGGCCGTTGGATATACGCGTGCCATCGCACTGGCTGCCCGCGTTCCTGAAACACTGGACGGCTGGCCAAACTGTCATCGAAGCCTCCTACGCCGGGAACCAAAACGTCGCCCAGCAGATGGGCGATTCCCCCCTTGACTCGCTGGCAATGAACGTGTTTGGAGATCCCTTCCGAGTGCATGGCGAATCGAGTTCTCGTGTCTGATTGGTACCCACGTGTCTGCATCGCTATTGGGATCTCAAGTCCTCTGCCCGGACAAGCGGTCGGTGGTGCCACAGGTGTTTTGTAATGCCGATCCTGCGTCAGCGATCAGCAGCTAGCGCAACCAGTCCGAGGTTCGCGGAAAAGCCCGGCCGGGTTCTGACCCCAGGGCCGAAAGCCCAGACCTGGTGTCCCTGCTTGTAGGCATAGTTAGGCATCCAACGCCCGGGCAAAGGTCTTGAAATCCTCGCCTGTCAAGAACTGAAGCTTCGGAAGCTTGATGCCAGGGTTGAGACCTAACCAAGTCAGGCAATCGACTGCGGTCCGCAGAGCAGTCTCGGCTCCCTCCCTGTCGACTGGCAACACTTCCTCTTGTGCGTCTTCCGTTGTGCCCAAATGAACGATCTTGTTTCTGCTCCGATAAAGTATTAAGGCGTTCTTATATACAGCATCCTTGTCTTCGCGTAACGATTTCCCCAGCACATAAAGAGCCATCTCGTGCATCCGGAGGGAGAAATCGTCCCTCCCGCGCAAGCGATCATATACAGGGTCTTTGGTCGCGAACTTTCCGGCGCCGATTGGTATTTTCAGGACTCGGTACCGAGGGTCGTCCCGTCCTTGCAGGATGACATCGTAAGCTGCTTCCAGCGCGGCGCCGAAGCCAATTTCCATCGCCATAGCGGAGAACAAAATCGAAATGCGATGGTCGCTCGCCAGAAAGGCGGAGATGGCATCGAGGATCAGTACGGAATGAATGGGAGGACTGAAGTCATCCGGCAATGCTGCAGCTGCTTCCACGTTCGCCCTGGTAACCGCGACAGCGAGAGGGTAGGTCTGAATAGTCGCCGTGCCACTGTGGTCTTGCATCGCCGCAAGCTCAGGAAGGATATCTATCTCTCCAAGCATCATCGCCAAAAGATTGTCTTGCTTCGGCATATCCGCTTGCCCGCTCACATGGCGGAGTTTCTTTAAGAATGTTCCCAAATAGGAGAGCAACTGTTTGGACTCATCCTCGTCATGCTGGTTTGGCCCACAGTGCTCTCGTACCAGGACCAGAAACGGCGAATTCACCCAAGCCATTTTCGGCGCATAATGCATGACATCCGATCGACGCGTCTCCCTATCAGGCAGTGAGCTGTAAAGAAGTGGACTGACGAGAGCCCACTCCGAATTTGGCGAGAGGACGAATGTTCTTGGCGCATCAAGGCTGAGGCGCCATCGCATACTCTTCGAGAACTGTACGTAGGCAATTCTCACGACGCAATGCTACCAGAGTGTAGTCCTGCCCGGAACAAAAACGTAGAGTCGGCGTTGTGAGGGGAACTGACGAAATAGTGTCAGCCCAGGCTTGGCGGAGTGATCGGGATTTAGGCGTATTGACCTTGACTGCCATTGATCCGTGGAATCTAGAGACCAATTGAATACCGAAGTGTGTGTGCTCGCGTCCGGCCAGTGGTCCTTTCGATCTCTTCCACCACAGCGGTATGCGTATCGGGTAGTTTCAAGGCGTTACGCAAACCCCACCAGACGATCATGGGGCGATGTACATCGGTCTTCGGTTTCGCCTTCCTTATGCAAATGGCGCTGCCTGCAAGGATTGGGCGCCTCCCCAGAGTAAAATGATTGAAAATCCTGGTGTTGCCGTCAAAGACCGTCCCACGAGGCCTGCGGCCAGTTGAGGTTTAGTCACTTGCAGATTCAACCCGTAGAACGACTTAAGTCACTGTTTCTGCAGCCGAATTTGGCGAGCCCGATTATCTTGCTGGGTGCCGGCGCATCGCTTAAATCCGGCATTCCTCTTAGCGAGCAGGTCGTTGAGATTGCGGCTCGCTGGGCGTACTGCCATTCGCAGGGCTACCATCCCGACGACCCGAGCATCAAGCGGAGTGACTGGCTTCGTTGGCTACAAGCGCATACATGGTACGAGCGTTCAGGCAATACGGAAGATAACTATTCCATTGTTCTCGAGAATCTTCTGCAGCCACGGGAAAACCGCAAGGAATTCTTCCTCAGGCTGCTCAATCCAAATGTGCCGGCGAGCGTTGGGTATGATCATCTTCTCGAGGTACTTGACACCGGGCGAGTTCAGACCGTCCTCACCACGAACTTTGATCGTGTTCTTTCCAACTTGCATGTGATGCGCAGGCGCCCGCACTATTTGGAAGAGATTCGAACACCGGCTGACTACACGAAATTCTCAACGTCTCCGCCTCATCCTCAGCTTGTCTATCTCCACGGTTCGGTGGAGCACTACAATGACAAGAATCTTGTGGAGGAAGTCCAGCGGCTCGACGGGAAACTGGTTGGCTTGTTATCCCCGTTGCTGCGGGATCATCCGCTCATCGTTATAGGCTATCGTGGTGCTGAACCATCGATCATGCATCATCTTTTGCAGGATCAATGTGGATCTACCAACAACTTCCGGCAAGGTATCTTCTGGTGTACCTTGTCCGGCTCTCACGATCACCTTCATCCTTTGGCGCAGGAACTCGCTTCGCGGATTGCCAACAACTTCCAGATCATTCAGATTAATGGCTTCGACGAAGCGATGTCAGCCGTGGCGGATGCATGCGCGTCTTTACCACGTATCCCGGCGGTGGCTGGGGAAGCGACGACTAAAGAATCTTCAATCCCATTCGATATGCGGGTCCTGCTTGATGCCGGGATCGAGGAGTTGGATTGGGGGCGGGTGCAGGCTCAGCTCACAGCCTACTGCCGCCGAATGCAAATGGTCACACCGTCCTTCGTATCCCGCGAGTGGCTTATCGAAAAGATGGTGCAGCTCGACCTGCTCAAGATGGTCGATTCTGTCGCAAGACCCACCAACGCCGGCTACTTGCTCTTCGCGATCAATCCGGGAACCAGAGTTCGCGGAGCAGAGTGTGATGTTGTCGTGGGTGCCGAGAAACACGAACTGACAACAAACTTGTGGGGCCAGCGAGAGAGGGTCGAGGAACTCTTCGCGGAGGTAAACGAGCCGTTTCGTTTGAAGGGAACGACCTCGGAGATCGTCTACCCTTACCCGCAGCTGGCACTCAAGGAACTATTGGTTAACGCGCTGGTGCATCGGAGTTATGAAGAGGGCGAGCGCCTGCGGATAGATATCGACGAGAAGTTCCTACGGCTATTGAATCCGGGTGGTCTCGTTCCATCCGTCTTTCAACGCGTCAATACTCGACTTCAAGAGGAGATCGCGCTCGGTAATCGCGGCATCAAAGGCTATAGAAATCCGGTAATTGCTGATGTGTTTTACGGCGCCGGAGCTATGGACAAGGAAGGATCCGGCTTACCAGATGTTCATAGCGAAGTTCTCCAAAACGAGGGCAAAGTCTTCTTTGGTCCAGTCGATCAGAGTAATGTGCACTACAGAGCTTTGGTCTATCGCAGACAGGAGGAGGCGGATCCAGATACCCACACTGCAAAGCCTTCCATACCGAAGTCGCGCTATTTCTCCAACTGGCTGGAGATTGTCGGGATGCCGGAGTACATATGGAAAGCCAATACTCAGTGCGAGTATGCATCGGAAGTTAGGGAAAATGCACAAAGGAATCCCCTCCCACCGTTTTCGCTTAAGAGATCTGATCAGATCATTACCTTCTCGGATTTGTCTTCGGTGGACTGTCCATTCGAGAATTCCATCGACCTTAGTACGATTGAGCCAGTTAAGCTTTCGACGTTAACGGCGACGGAAGATGGTCGCCGGACTTTTGTCGAGTTGCTGAACTGGAGTTTCTATACCTTCCTCAACGGCCGCGGGCTCGAGGTCGACCGGTTTCGAAAGCGCGCCTACTTTGCTGGGCCAGAGGAAGGACAATCCCGAGTCATCACTTACCGTGCAAGTATGCGCCAAGCGACGCGCACCGTCGCAAAGCCGGTTGCTTCGAAGAGGACAGAGCGTCTGCTCTATTGGGAGCATGAAGCCATCAGTTTCGGTTTCGAGAATGTTGGAGCGGACTGGGCTCTCCAAATCCTACCTTCTTACGTATTCACGAAGGACGGTTGCCGAACCCTCCTTGATCCCCACAAGGTCGGCCCCCTTACGACGAAGAAGTCCGCCCGTGATTTCAACCTACAGGTATACAACGATTTGGTCTTTTGGACGTGGGTTATGGCAGACGGATTGGACAGCTTCGATCTCGATCTGGGAGAAGATGTATCCGTTTCGGTTCGGGGATTGCTGCTCAGCTGCGAACTAGCCCTGCCGCCGGTCATCGACGTTCAAGTGGATCCCATCAGGCTCAAGCGTGAGGAAGAAGCCTTGGCGCGAATGGAAGACGAATTGGCCGAGTCGGAAGAGGCCGAGGATGAACTAGATGGCGTAGAACTCGGGATCGAGGGAGATACGAATGCAGATTAGCGTCATTGAGCTTCCGACGCCGGAACTCGAGTTCGGCGACGACAAGAGCTTCTACTCTGACCCACGGGTTGGGCTGGCTTCGGCGGGCCCATTTAGCCTACGATTCGGGCGAGCTCACATCTCCCATGTGCGCGTAGGTCTAGTGGGCACGGCCATACAGCTGACGGATGCGCGTGCATGGTATCAACGGTGTCAAAATGCGATCTCCACCGGAAAACCCGCGCAAGCAATGTATCTCGATTATCCTGGTTTCGAGCGAGTATTTCAGACACTGCTTGAAACAGGGCGCGATTGGGAAATAGAGATTTCACAGAAACTTGCGGGAGCATTGCGGCGTCCGAAGAACGAGGTATTCGATGCGGTTCTCGACGTCTATACGCATGGAATACGGCGATTGGCTCACTCCGGCTGTGTGGATGTGGTCGCGTGCTGCCTCCCTGCTGAAGTGCTGACGACGTGTTGGAGTACAAAACGCTCCCTCACTAGAGTTGAGCAGCGTCAATTGCGTGCAGCCAAGAAGGCGGATAGCTCTCAACTCACTTTCGACGCCTTATGGGCAGTTGACGACACGCCAGAGTCCTTGCTTCAGCGTGATTTTAGACGGGCGCTGAAAGCTAGAGCCATGCAGATCGGCATCCCGATACAAATTGTGACCTCCAATCTCCTGTTGGACAATCAAGCCAGTCAAGATCCTGCCACTCGGGCTTGGAACAGCACTGTGGCACTGTTCTATAAGGGCGGCGGGATTCCGTGGCGAGTCCGAACTGACGGCCCCGAGACATGCTTTGTGGGAATAAGCTTCCACTACCTTCGCACCAATAAATCCGATCTAATGTACTCCAGCCTCGCGCAGGCATTCTCCAGTGAAGGCGAAGGATTCGCTCTAAAGGGAGATACAGTTCCGCGTCCGGACGACAAGCGTAAGATTCCACATCTGAGCCATGACCAGGCGGAGGCGTTAGGCAAGAGGATCGTGTTGGAATATCGAGAACGAACAGGAAAGGATCCGGCGAGAATCGTCCTACACAAGACGACGAGATTTGTTGATGTGGAACGATCTGGGTTTGAGAGAGCTCTCTCTCAGATACCTCTCGTGGAGTTCGTCAACATCGGTCCGTCTGATTTCCGTCTGGTGCAGAGGGCGGCCTACCCACCGAAACGTGGCACGCTCTGCCGGATAAACAATGAAGCATCCTATCTGTTCACGACCGGATACATTCCGGAATGGAATACTTATCCTGGCATGCATATACCGGTTCCGGTAAGAATTCAAACAGATCGGGCGACTGACATCATCAGAACTGCCAACGAGGTACTGTCACTTGCAAAGATGAATTGGAATACTGCATTTGATACGACGGGCGCCCCGATCACCCTCAGATTCTCACGCCAGGTTGGCGGCATCATGGCAGAGGCGGGTTTGGACAAGCCCAATCCTTCATACCGCTTCTATATGTAGGAGAGGGACGCCAGGTGGATTTTCGGCCTGTCCCAAAGAGCGGCAAGGTCCAGATTACTCCGGCCCGCTGCAGTAGATTAAGCTGCAGCCTGACTCTTCGACAAAAGACCCTGCCTCATATTCTCCGCAGAAGGCGGTGGTGTCTTAAATGTGCGTTGGTGGGATTTTACGGAATAGGCCGGCATTCGGCGGGACGGCTTAGTTCTGCGCAGGCGTTTCCAGTCCGATAATCGGCAACGAATGCGGATGCTCTCGCCTGCAGTGAACATCAAATCGAGGTTGATGTGGGCGATTTGATCTGGAGTCGGAGAGGCAGAAAGCAGCGTGCTAAGACCAAACGCCGCTTGGCACACAGCGCATTCCCACACCCACGGAATTGATGGCGAGGTATCGGTCCGGGTTCTCACTATCAGCGCAGGTATGTTGGCCGTATACTAAACCTGAAAACCGGCCAAACGCAAAGCGGCCCGGCGGGAACCGGGCAGTCTGCGAAAACATTCGCGAGCGCAATCCAATGGCATCACTTGGGGGCGCCTATGAAACGTCACTCGAAAAGCTCACAGAAAACCATTGACTCGCGGTCGGCAACCAGTCCGCCAGACGGCAACAGAAAAGTGCGTTGAAATGCCCCTTTTGGGGATTTTTCTTTGGTGGTCCTCTGATGTGCATTGCGCCCTCCATGCAAATGATCATCAGATATGAAGCGCTCGCCGAATAGGCTTGCATTCGGGCATGTTTCAGGAATGTTTAGGACGCATGGTCCGTCCGAGATGTCCGACTGCAGCTAGTCGGGAAGCAATCGGACAGTCGGGCAGAAATCGGGAATTGATCTGAAAGTTTAATGTAAATACATGTAAATCAAGAGTTTAATAGGTCTTCTTTTGTAATGCCCATCTCTCTGGCTATTGCCTCGAATATATCCCGGTGCACTTTTCCTGATTTTCGAAAGCGATAAAGGGTCTTTTCGTTTGTTCCAACCGCAACGGCGAACTTATTCAAGCCGATTCCTTTATCGCTCAGATGCTTTTCCAACCTTCTTGCGGCCTTGGGGCAATCGATTGAAGGAGTTAGCCTGCGCTTCTTCCTAGTGTCGTTGGGTGTCTCCTGCGCCTCACCACCTTTCGGCTCGGAATCCTGTTCCAATGCTTCACTGGACGGGATCAGGGTTATGGCCGGGTAATAGTGGAGAAGGCCAGCCAATTCAAAATTGATCTGTTTTGGAGTGACATCTTCTGGTTTAATGCCGAGTTGCCGAGCAATGGAATCTCTCACGAGACTTTCGGGGATTTGCTCGTGGGGGCCGATCATCAGTTTCTTGATTTCCTTGAATGCCCTGTATTCCTGGAGAAGTGGAGGCCAGTTCTGGGGATCATTGCGTTGCTTTTCTTCAAACTCGGTTTGCAATGCCGAGGATTCAAATTGTCTACAAAGCGTGGAGGATGCTTCGAATACACGATCAAGTTTTCCGCGTAGCTGTATTGGCAGGCGCATTTTTCCTGCCGGAAATTGTGGTTGATTCATGACCTCACTAGTCGAGCGCACAAATCCATGGGTGGCCTTATGCCACAGAGCTTCCAGCCATGCCGTAGCTAAATCGCCAGTCGGCTTTGGAATCAACATGCTTGCCCCGCGCGCTGCTAGCGCGTTGAACTCTGCAAGTGCTATTTGATCCGTTGTGAGTTGCCAATTTAATTGGGTGCTCCCTGTGTAGTAATGCCTATAAGCGGAAAATTCGCGGATTATAGGGACGGAGCGAAAATCATTGGCAAGACCCCGCCAGAAGTCGGAAGCATTCATCGCACACACTTGCACCAGCGCGCGATGAGGGCTTACGATGTGGGTATCCAGCCGCACTTTCGGAAGCCCCGGCCTCGCGCCGGGCTTTCGTTTTAGAATTCTCCAATTCTATCTGGTAGAGGAGCGTGCGGAATCTATGATCTGCTGAATCAGAAAGGGGGCATCACTATGGGCAAGGTATTCATTGAGCAGGACGATGAAGGTTGGATTGCGAAGCGCAACAAGCAAATAGTGGACAACGGTAACACGCAGACCGATTTAGGCGGTGACATGCACGACCGCTTTCCTGATGATGTCATCTATGGCGAGCGCGTCAGAAGCGGGGAAAACGATCTTCCCAAACCTGATAAGTGGCGGGTGCTACATCATCCCAAAAAGTAGCCTGTGCGCCAACGATTGCTATTCGGCAGCCTTGCGCGGTCTTCCCCCGCCGTGGGTCTTGCGCTTGGCTGCCATCGCCCGGTAGGGCTCTGGACAGTGCAGCCGGGACGTGGTAGAGCCTCCCTTGCGGCCTAGAAGGGCTGCGGAAGTAGTAGGGCTGGATTCCTTGAGCAGATCGTCTGTGAGGGCCAGAGCAGCGGCCAGCGATTCACGCGCGGCGGCGGTGCGATTCTCAGGCAGTTCGGGGGTCGGTTGCGAGAATCAGGTCAGCCTGAGAGATTAGATTCTTGAGTGCGGTTAGTTCCGTGCAGTTCGATTGCATGTCTTGACGATAGGACCGGCGGGAACGGAAAGCAAGCGCTAGCTGTTTTCCACCAACGCACATTTAAGGCACTATCCAGAAGGCCGATCAGCCACTATCGGGGAATATCCTATGAGATTGAAGCTAGATGGGCTCCCGGTCTGGCTGGGCGAGGTAAGACGAGATCGATGTCGATGAAGGATTCATCTGCCGGTGGTTCGGCAATGCATGGCGGCGCTGCGTACCAAGATCAGGTTGCCGCTTGGCTGGCTGCCAAGATGTTGTCGGAGGGCTCGCCCGATCCCATCGGCCCGAGGGGCAAGCTGATCTACCTTGCTGCGGAAACCGCAGTGTCCGTCGACGATCTGTTGGTGGGAACGGAATCCGGTATCTATGGGTTCCTCCAGGCTAAACGAAGCCTATCGCTCTCATCACTTGCGAACTCGCATTTCGCTTCCACCATTAACCAGGCGGTCCGGCAGCTCACTTCGGCGGATGAATCTGGGAAAAGACCATGGTCTCGAATTCTCAATCCAGCCTCAGACCGGCTCGTTCTGGTAACTTCCTCGGAATCTGGCGCGCCCCTGACGAAGCACCTCCGGAGTGTCCTTCGGAGAGTTCCCGGTCTGGCCCCGGAGCAGAGCCTCGCCGATGCAGCCAGGACGGCTCAGGAATCACATGCGCTCACGATCGTCCTGTCCCACTTGCAGCGGGAGTGGCAGCTGGAGACGGGTCAAATGCCGACAGAACCGGAACAGCGAACATTTCTCACGTTGTTCAATATCGAAGTGCTGGATGTCGGCGCTGGCCAGACAGACGAGAGAGAGGCAAAGACGGAGCTGCGTACCGTGGTTCTGGCACCTGGCGCGCCGGAACACCTGGCGTGGAACTCGCTAGTGACTGTTTGCACCCGAGCGGCGGTCGAGCGGACCGGGTTTTCGATAGCTTTGCTTCGCAGTACACTGCGCGGCGAGGGGGTTCAACTGCAACCGCAGTGGGGCTTCCGATCGGACATTGAGAAACTTCGAAACCATACAAAGGCGACGCTAGGGATGCTGGCCGACCTGTCCCGCATCCGCTTTGGCGGAGCCGATCTTCAGATTGATCGGCCAGCGATTTCGCAACTTCTTCGCGCTGCCGAGCAGTCTTCCTGTGTAATTGTGGGGCTGCCAGGCGCAGGAAAGTCCGGGATCGTTTTCGAAGCCGGCTCGCGCCTCGTTGCTGCGGGGCGCGACGTCTTGTGCCTGGCAATCGACAAATTGGAGTTGTCGAGCATCTCACAGCTTCGTGACGAACTCAATCTGGATCATCCAGTGCTGGACGTCCTGAATCAATGGGATGGGGATCACCACGGCATCTTGCTCATCGATGCGCTGGATGCTGCCCGAGGAGATGCTGCGGCAGCTACCATCTTGAGCTTCCTTCAGCAGTTGAAGAGTGCGAACAATCGCTGGAATATCGTTGCGAGCGTACGGAAGTGGGATCTCCGGAACAGCCCTCTGCTACACGACTTGTTTCGGGCCACGCATAACCTAACTCTCCCCGCGGAACTGACCGATTCCGAGTTCTGGAACACAAATCACATAAACATCGACATATTTACGCTGGAAGAACTCGATCGCATCTGCGCTGAAGCCGCTGATCTCCAGAAACTCCGCGAGACGGCCGATGCAGTAATGGTCGAATTGCTTCGGGTTCCCTTCAACCTTCGTCTAGCCGCCAATCTTCTCGATGGTGGGATGACTCCAGCAGAATTCTCTCCGCTCCGAGACCAGATGAGTCTATTGCAGGCCTATTGGGATCGCAGAGTAACACCGAAGCCAGGCGGAGATCGTCGCGAGCAGGTTCTCCGTCTGACATTGGACAATATGGTGGAGCACCGCCGCCTGCGCGCGGAGAGAGGAAAGGCCGTCGCGAGCGGAGGAGAAGATGCTCTTGAGGAGCTGTTAAGCTCGAATGTCCTCACGGAATGGCGACCGTCTCCTGCTTCCGCGCCGAATCGTCATCTGATCGCGTTCTCCCACAACGTTCTATTCGACTTCGGCGCGGAACAACTCACCCTTCCGCATGAACTGGATGATCTCGTAAATCTTGCGCTGGAGCGACCGGAACTGATCATCATCTTACGGCCTAGTTTCCATATGCGGCTCCAGCGTCTATGGATGGCGGACCGGAACGCATTTTGGGACCTCACCCTCAGACTCTGCTCTACAGCAAGCCTTTCTTCTCTCGTTCAGTCCTGTCCATTGGTCGTGGTCGCTGAGAATGCGCGGACGCCGACAGACGTTTCCTTTTTGACAGACCAACTGTCGAACGATCCCTCGCTGCAAAGGCCCGGCGTTGGAACAGCTTATCGCCACCTCGTCGGCGTGCTGGTATCAGGTGGGCGAGAGAATCGCCCTGATTTGGGAATGGCGCCGGGGCCGTGGATCTCATTGGCGGTGGCGGCCGTTACACCAAGTGCAATCGCTCAGATGATCGATGTCCAATCGTGGATCGATTCAGCAAAGACACAGTGGGACTCTCGCACTTTCGAACAGGACCTCCAACTGGGACGGATTGCTCGCCGCCTCCTGGAGACGGCGTGGGCCGGTGACCATCGGAACAGCCCGTGGATAGTGGCATCGATCCGCAATGTCTGCAAAACCTTTGCCAGCGACCCAGATGCGTCGGCAGCTTTACTCCGCCAGGCATTGGAACCTGAACATGTTGCCGCGCATGGATACGAAGAACTGAAGTGGATCGCAGAGTCGGCGTCTGAACTGGCCGCCCTGGACCCCAGTTTCGTTGCTGATCTCTATATCGCTGCCTTCAGTTGGCGGGAGACTGCGGAAGACTCGACCCACCTTCTCAAGAGCCGGATTCATGGGTTTCGCTCCAACAAGAGACAGGACTATGAGCACGCCCGCTGGGATCTAGCCCGCCGTTATCCCAGGCTCCTCTCGGCCGATCCGATCTTGGCAACCACGGCAATGATCCAGATTGTCGAGGTTTACTCTCGTGATGAACACCAATCAAGTTCTGAGATTGAACCATTTCAACTTGGTGAAATTGCCACAGGGATTCGTACCGATTACTCCAGCATCTGGGATTCCGGACCGCAGTCCGATGAGAATGCAGGCGCCATTCTCAATTCCTGCTTCCGTTACCTCAATGAACAGGCGGCGATCGAAACGTCCGCGGCGGTGGTAGCGACCCTTATCGATCAGCTTATTCGCGGCGCGAGAGCCGCTGTACTATGGTGCCGGCTTCTGGAACTGGCGGCTACGCATCCGCGAATTGCTCATCAGATTCGCGAGGCCGCATGGAGCAAGCCACTCTTGCTGGCGCACGACACCGTTCGTCCAATGCATCTGTTCCTTCACGCCATCTACCTGACCCTCACGATGGAGGAGAGGACCACGCTGGAGAACGCGTTGATGGAACTGGCAGACGAACGGTATGGCGACTTTGGGAAGTTCCGCCGCGACCGCTATCTCGGCGCGATCAGCAGCAATGACGTGGTGACTGAACAAGCTCGGATACGCCTGGAGGAATTGCGCGCAGAGGAATCGCTGGAGCAGGAAGCACCACGCAAGCATATGGTTTTCGGCGGTGCAATGCAGGTAGATCCTGAGCATCTTTACAGTCTCCGAGGAGTTGACCCATCCACGCCGGGCAACCAAGAGCTCCTCATACTGCAGCAGCCCATCGCAGATTTTGCCGGGTCGTTTCCCAACACGGTGCCCTCACTCGACGTCGCGATAAAGCTGATGCCCGATATGCAGGCTCTCTGGTGCGCTCTTGATTCTGCCCGCCCTCTGCCGCCAAGCGAAGACGGAATGAATACTGCACTGGCCCATCTCGTCGAAGCCGTTGCGAAGATCGCGCTGATTCCCGAGCTAACCGCTAAGAGCGAGCTGGGGATCTTCGTCACGAGTGTTCTTGCAACGGGCGCATCCGCTCTTTGGCCTGAGTATAGCCCCGAAATGGATGCCTTTGAAGGCGGGTACTCGACACCCTGGGGAAGGCTCGAAGCGGCCCAGGGTTTCATGGCGCTGGCCTGCAACAGAGACTTTGACCTGGAGTGGGCCTACGCTGGGATTGAGGCCCTGGCAAAGGATCTGGTGCCATCGGTGCGATTTCAGATTGCGCGAGGTGTCCTTACCCTGCACGAGCGCGCTCCAGAGGAGATGTGGGCCATCATTGAGATTCTCGCCAGAGATCGAAATGCCCGCATCCGTCATGAAATCGTTCATAACCTCGACCAAGCGGCTCGTGCTTACCCCGTACGAGCGCTCGGCCTCATCATCGAGGTTCTCGAACGCACCGACCCCGCGGATACCGGCAGAAATGATTTGATTGCTGGTTGCATCGCCTCACTCACCGAACATTCCGTCGGTCGCGCAGATGGTACGGCGGAAGTTGCCATCGCGAAGATTGTTTCCGGATTACCGGAGAGCGCAAAGTTGGCGGTCAAGATTTTGCTGCCCTTGAGAAACGCTATAGCCTACGTCGAGGCCGAGAACCCCGAGCGAGCAAGAGGCATTCGAGAACGTGCGGCTAGCCTTTTTAATCAGTTAGTCGCGGCATCAGTTCCCCCAACACGGGCGTTCATCGAAAGAAGACTACGCCGGGAGGATCTCTCGGAGCAGGATGAGGAACAGTACGAGGCACTCCTACACCTTCTCACGGTCAGTGGTAGCGAGCTATATTTCGGACTCGGTGTCTTTCAGGAGCACACTTACGGATCGACGCCGCAGATTACGTCTCCTGTGCAGGCGGAGGCTTATCGAGCAGTCGCTCCAAGCCTCGATCTGATCGCGGATATTGGGGAACCTCAGCTTGCGCACAGCCTGATGCAGATCCTTGAGATGTTTATTCCCGTGGACCCCGAACGGACCTTTCTACGGATGGGACGGGTTGTGCAGGCAGCAAAGATCTGGGGGTATCACAATGAGTCAGTTGCGGTCGATGTCGTCGTGCGGGCAATACGGATCTATATCGCCGATCACCGATCGATCTTCCAACAGAATCCGGAATGCCTTCGTATCCTGCGGGAGATTATGGAGGTCTTCATGGAGGCGGGCTGGCCCTCAGCCCGGAACTTGTCATACCGCCTGGATGAAATCTTCCGCGGCTAACGATCCAATAGTGTTCCAGTACGAGTGCCGAATTTGTCATCTGTAAACTGGAAAGGCAATCAGATAATTCTTCACCATGGTGCTGACAGCCTATCCACAATGTCCCGCCGAGATAGTACCCGCGAGCACAGCTCCCAGCGGTCCTTGTCGGGATCAATGGTTTCCTGATACCGCAATTCAAAAACGTCTCGCGCACGGTCTCGAAGGTGGATATACTCATCCATCATTTGGTCCAACTGCTCGGCGCTCTCGATCCAACCGTCTTCAATGGTGTCCGGCAGGCCCCCGAAGATGTCATAGCGGTCCCGCATTCGACGCGAAAGGACTTGGTAGACAGTTTCATCCTGCGTCTCGTGATAGACCAGGTTGAGCATATCCACCGTGCGCCGCGCTTGTCCCAGACGCTTAATTCGTCCGAGCCTCTGCTCGAGTCGAGCAGGGTTCCAAGGCAGGTCCACGTTTATCAAGGTGCCAAGCGTCTGCAAATTCAAGCCCTCACAGGCCGCGTCAGTGGCGACGAGCAAACGAATCTCCCTGCTTTTCACAGCCTTTTTGATTTCTTCTCTCTCAACAGATGCGAAGTCTTTGCCCCTGAACAACCCACTCTTGCCCGCACCCGCGTAGACCCCTACAGGTTCTTCTCCTGGCAGCGCCATCGCTAACTCCGCACCCAACGAGTAGGAGGTGTCATAGTATTGGCTGAAAACGATGCAGCCATGCTCCAGCCAAGTTTTGCCTTCAGTTCGATTTTCCGTCAGGAAATACCGGACAGCGCCAACCTTCGGGTCACGAGCTTCGGGACGTGAGAGTTCTTCCGCTATGGTCCGAAGGTGCCCCGCTTCCTCAGATGTCAATCCGCTTAGCGCGTCTTGCATTTCCTGTGATTGATCCTCGTCCTCGAACACTTCGCGGCGCAGCATTTTCAAGGCGGTGCTTCGACCAGATGCAAAGCTGGAGCATATCCGTTGCAAAAGCATGGTCTTCATAAAGCCAGCCGCTTTGGTGCGCTTCTGCAGCGCAGCCGTAAACGCCTCGGCTGCTTTATAGGCGAGATCAAATGGAAGGTTTGTCAGCAGTCCAAGGCCACTGAACTCAACTCCAGAATATGTGCCGGGAGGCACGAATTGGTTAGGGTGTATCTCCACACCAATTCGTTCCAACAGGTCTGCTTCCTCAAGCGTCTGTCGTCGGCGCAAAACTGTGTGGCGTACAAACGGGTTGTGCTCGCGAAGGAAGCCGGGCTGAAGGGCCTGACCTAGCGCCTGCTGCTCCAGGAATCCAAGCGAACCGAAGCCGCGATCAGTGAAAAAAGTTCGATCAGGTAGTCCCAGCTGTAGCCGCAACATTGCAAACAACGCATCTTCGCTTGCAGGGGGAACGGGGTTACGAAGCCATTCCCAGGCGTCGCGCTCATCCGCAGGAGTCTCCTCTCCCTTCACGATGGGAAGCGACTTTGCACAGTCGGGCCAGCGACCAAAGAATTGACGGCCGAGAACGAAGTCCACACCGGAGTTCAAAATGCTCATCAAGTCCCACAATTCATGAACCTCAGTTTGAATTGGGGTTGCAGTGCCAAGCAGAAGGTTCTTGGTACG